>Ga0265295_1005484_pt1 | contig 16126 bp, 18 predicted proteins | sample Munlansysbiofilm_FD_192503 | JGI IMG/M metagenome (GOLD analysis project Ga0265295, IMG submission 192503) | Leachate microbial communities from a municipal landfill in Southern Ontario, Canada - Methane capture system biofilm | ecosystem: Engineered > Solid waste > Landfill > Unclassified ... | reverse complement strand
AGTCTAACTAAATCTTATACTTTTGCATCTCCTTTTTTTAGCATGCCTTAATCTCAAGTTTTTTAGCATCTTTTGGTGCTTTTTTTATTTTTTATCACTTGACATCTCTACCGGTTGCTTGTTTAATCTTCTTCTTTATAGTCTAACTTACCTTGTTCAATACTTCTGAATTTCTTCGTTATCTTATTGGTTGTAATATTGATATCTTTAATATCACTTGTTAATGTTTCTGCAGTTCTTTCTAATTTCATCCATCGCTCGGCATATAATCTAAATTCATTGGATAAAATCTTTAACTCTTCAACAATCAAACTTGATTGGCGATCTCTTTCCATATTCTTAACAACCGTCTGAATAATAGTTAGTGTTGAGATTAATGTCGTCGGTGAAACAATCCAAACTTTGTTTTTGCTTGCTTCTTCAATCAAGTCACTATGTTTACTAATTAATTCAGAAAAAATCGCTTCTGCTGGAATAAACATAATTGCCTGATCGGCTGTTTCTCCACTAATAATATATTTTTCTGCAATATCCTTAATATGTTTCTTAATGTCAATTTTAAACTGCTTAGTAGCACTCTTAAAATTTTCATCATCTTTAACGCTCTCAACTATCTTCTGATAACTATTTAACGGAAACTTAGAATCGACTGCTATGCTTCCTAAAGGTGATGGAGCATGAATAATCGCATCAACAATCTTACCGTTAGAAAGTTGTTTTTGTTCCTGATAGAGCTTATCATTATCTCCTAAAACAGCACTTAAAAGTTGATGCAATTGAACTTCACCAAAGATACCTCTTGTTTTTTTATCAATCAAAATATTATTTAAAGAGTAGACTTCGGTTGATAGTTTCTCAATGTTCTTTTGAGCTTCGTCAATTTTTGTTAGTCTTTCAACGACATTAGTAAATGTCTCTTGTGTTTTTGAAAAACTCTCGTTTAGCTTTGTTTCAACTTGTTTATTCATATCACCTAGTTGATCATTAACGTGTTTGTTGATTGCATCCTTAAATGTTACCAAGCTTGCAACACTCTTTTCGCTATATTCATTAACAATTTTTAACATTTCAATCTTAAGATTACTATACTCATCCTTTAAATATAGCTTTAAATCATTTTGGTCAAATGTATCTTGATTCTTATTTTTATTTATATTTTTTATAATTAAATAAATAATAAGAATAATGTTCAAGACTAACAATCCAAGTATTACATACTCAATCATATACTATCCTCACTCACATCTTCTAAATAATAAATGTTTTGCACAATTATCTTTTCATCTGTATTCGGATCTTTCTCTTCTTTTATTTCTACATAAAAATGAATATACGTATCTTCAGACAATATGAGATCATTAACCGACGTAATAAATCCATCATCATTTAAATTATTTGCATAGCCTCTTGAACGATATGTATCATCGTTATTAATAACATTTAAGAATGCTTCTTCATAACTTCTACTAACAAAGTCTGTGCAATAATACTTATTCTTAGTATCTAAAAAGAATAAAAAGTTGTATAATGCTTCGTTTTTATACTTTTCTCGAGCCATTTTTAGTGCGTTTTCAACAATATCATCATATGTAACTTGTAAGTTTCCGTCAGCTAAGTAAGGATTTTTTACTCGTAATCCCACAAATTTACTGCGATAAAATAGATTATAATAATCTTCAGAGGTTGAGTGATTAAACCAGTAATTCCCGCTTCTTTTACCGGCCGTAGTTCCAAGCCCATGTCCTTTCTCTCCATTACTTAACAACACATCGATAAATTCATTAAAATCATCAGGAAAACCTGTTGATTCATAGAACACAGGAGTTCCATTCTCATAATCTAAAAGCGCTGCATGCCCACCAAAATAATACGTCATGAACTGATGCAATCCTAGAACGTTTTTAAATGGTGACTGTCTTGTAACAAAAATATCACCACGTCTTCCTAATTCTTTTTTTTCAGAATCATTGAATACGTTAAGTCCATCTTGTTCTGATGTTTCACGTGGAACTATCCAATATCTGCGGTAGTATTTAGCGTTACTTTGTGAAATTAGTTCCGAACTTTGTGTTGCACGATTTTTGAAGTTTGAAATCATTGCGTTTACTTTAATATTTTCGTAAGTAGAAAAAAAGAAGCTATACGAAATGCCAAACAATACAATCATCAGGGTTATTCTTATTGACTTTTTTATGAACCGTAATAATTTCATCACATATCCTCCTCTACTTAAAATAATTATAACACGAAACTTTAATCTTTCTTAAGAAAGTAAATAAAGAAAAAGTGCGTCTTTAACCGCACTTGCTTTTACAATATTTACTTTCTTGATGGTTTGATAACGATTGCTCTTTCTTCACCTTCACCAACTGATTCTGTGACAACATCACGCCATTCAGATAGCTTACTGTGAATGATACGTCTTTCATATGCATTCATAGGATCAAGTTTAACTTCAATTCTACTTCGTGCAACATCTTTTGCAGTTTTAGTAGCTAGAATTTCTAGTTGTTTTTGACGATTTTCGTTATAATTCCCAACATCTAAATTAACAATTGTGTAGTCGTCTGTAAATAGATTTAAATAATTTCTCAAAATAAATTGTAATGATTTTAAAGTCTTGCCGTTTCTACCAATAAGTAGGGCATTTTCGTCGGCAAAGATATGATAATAAATTTCTTTCCCCTCATCAATAGTCCGCATTTCCATTTGAACACTTATTCCTAATTCTTTGATTATTGACTCAAGATAATTTTTTCCTTCTAAAGCAATATCGATATTAGGAGTAGCCTCATATGTTGTTGAAGCTCCAATGCCAAGAATACCTTTTTTCTCTTTTAAAACATTAAATTTAATCTTATTTAATGGGATACGTAATTCTGTAACTGCCTTTTTTTCTGCTTCTACTAAAGTTTTAGCTTCAATTTCAACTCGTTTTAGCATTACTTTTCACCTTTTTTCTTAAATTCTGCATCAACAACTTGACGTGACTTTCCATATAGTTTTTCATCTTGAAGTTTTTGATATTTTATTTCATTTAATTTTCTATTTGTTATTGTTTGACCAATAGCATAAATGTTACCGATTATCCAATAATATGATAATGCTAATCCTGGCGATACATATGATGTAACAATCATCATTGCAACCATCATGTAACTCATCATCTTCATTGTTTTCTCAGTTTGCATAGCTTTTTCGTTTTGTGCCTTTTGTGGCATATTCTTTACATAACTTGGCTTAATTTGCGAAATCTTTTGAAGAAGAATCATTGTAGCACCAACTAATACAGTAAATACAATTCTTGCCACTGTCCCACCAGATGCTAAGTCAGTTCCTAATAATCTTGTATTATGGAAGAAGTGAGCAAATTCGCCTCCAGGTATTGTAATTCTATTAACAACTTGATACATCGCAAGGAAAATAGGCATTTGCAAGAATGGAAGTAAACATCCAAACATATTTATCTTATGTTTCTTATAAATCTGCATCATTTCCATTTGCATCCGTTGTTGTGATTCAGGATCTTTTCTAGCTGCATATTTTCGTTGTAAACGATCTAAATCTGGTTGAGCAACGCTCATTTTCATGGACATATCATTTGTCTTAGCATAAATTGGCCACGCCAATGTTCTAACAATAAGCGTCGTAATTAAAATTGCAACTGCAAATGATCCACCGGTAATTTTTGCAATAAATGACATCAAATATGCAAGTGGTGTTTGTAAGAAAATCCAATTCCAAAAACTTGATGTTTTTGAGTTAATTGGTTCATTTGTTGCAGCAATACGCACTTTATATGAAATTTCTCTAGTAATTCCTTCGTTATTAATATTAAGAGTAAGAGGGAAATTTACATAATTGACATATGATTTATCAACTATCAAATCATCTCTTTCTGGAAAACCTTCAACTGTCTTAGGAACATTATCAACCAATGTAGCTTTTTCACCTTTAACTTCATAAATAGAAATATTGTTTCCAGTGTATTCATATGAAGTAGTTAAGACAAGTGCATTATTTGCAGCTTCACCTTTATCGTTTAAATTAACAAAATCAACTGCATATCCTAATAATCCTGATTTATTTTTATTATATTGACGATAAACGACTGTTTCTGCATAATTAACATCAGCGACACTTGCAATTTGATATTCATATAGTTTTACATTAGCATCTTTAACATCTAATTGTGTACTTGTTTCTTGACCATTTTCAATTACAAATCCATTAGCATTTGTTATTTTACCATCAGCAAATTCATATGTAACTTTTGCTTCACTTTCAGCAAGAACAGAAGCATCCTCTAATTCGATTGTTCCGTTATATAATACTGTCCAAATTTTTAAGTTTTTAACACTTTTTACAAGTTTAGTTGTTTCAAAATCCGCAAACAATTCACCAGATGTTTCATTTATAATTGAAAACTGGGGAGCTGTATTCTTTGCATTCTTATTGCCACTACATGAAGTAAGAAGCAGTGTTGTTGCAAGCAATACAATCAATACTAATACTTTATTTAGTTTTCTCATTCTCATTCTCCAATACATTTAGCTTATTTAATAAATATAAAATATATTTATTAATTTCCTCAAATAATAATCCGTTAGCTTGTGGCTTTATTACAATAACAAATTCCACATCACTTTTAATTATCCCTTTATTAAGTCTAACTATAGATCTAATCTGTCTTTTAATTTTATTTCTCTCAACAGCATTGCCATATTTTCTACCAATTGATAAAGCAAATCTGAAATTAGTAGTATCATCGCGTTTTTTTAAATAAATAGTAAAATATGAATTACTTTTTTTGGTCTTTTCTTTAAATAAGACATCGATTTCGCTTTTTTTCTTTATTCTATATATTTTTTTCATATTGTTACTTTTAAAAAAAAGAATTACCCAAATAAAATAATTTTTTAATCATTTTAATCGAGTAATTCAAGTAATTTAAAATGCTATTGATAATTAAACAGCTAATCTTTGGCGTCCTTTTTTACGACGACTAGCTAAAACACGACGCCCACCAACAGTAGACATTCTTGCTCTAAAGCCATGTGTTTTACTACGTTTACGATTATTAGGTTGAAATGTTCTTTTCATAATGAAACCACCTTTCCCTGCGAAACCATGCTTTTTAATTATATCGTTTATAATTCTTTTTGTCAAGATAAATATTAGAAAAGATTTTAATTATTTAACGAATTAAAAAAAGACTTATTTTTGTGGATAACTTTACACACTTTTTACATCTTTTTATCAACATTGTTAATTTGTTAGTAACTTTTTAATAGCGTAATAAAGGCTTCAAGTAACAAAAGTTATCCACATTAGCACTTAGATATATAAGTTATAAACAAAGTTATCCACATTTTTTGTGGAAAACAATTTATCTAATTTATCCTTTTATATGTTATTATATTCTTAATTAGGAAAGAGTATTTAAACTCTTAACTTTTACGAAATATTAAACGCAGTATTTATCTTTATTAGGGGGATTTTTTATGAATGTTTATGATAATTTATGGCAAAAAATACTAGGAGAATTAGAACAAACTTTGGAAGAAGAAACTTTCCAGGATATTTTTGAACCCATCAAATCAACACATAAATATAGTAACGGTAACATTTTTGTTTTAGTTTCTAACGATTTTATTAAAAATCGTATTAATCGATTCCATTTGCTTAAAATTAATGATCTTGCTGAGCAATTTTTCCCTGAAAAGATTAGATTTAAATTTGTTACTGAAGAAGATTTAGTCCCTGAAGAAACACTTATCAGTCCTGAGAGAGACTTAGAAAAGAAATATCGTTCCGGAAATCTTAATGCAACATATGCATTTGATAACTTTGTAGTAGGAAAAAGTAATATGTTTCCTTTCCGAATGGCGATGAAAGTTGCCGATCAACCTGGTATGGTTGCGAATCCATTATATATTTTTGGCGATGTTGGACTTGGAAAAACTCACCTCATGCAAGCGATTGGTAATTACATATTAGATAGTAAAGTTAGTGCCCGCGTCTTATATGTAAAAGCCGATACTTTTATCGAAGATTTTGCAACTTTAGTTAAAAAGGAAAAAATGGATGATTTTTACTCTAAATATCGCGATATTGATGTTTTATTGGTTGATGATATCCAAATATTAGCAGGTGCTAAAAAAAGTCAAATGGAATTTTTTAAACTATTTGATTTTCTTTATCAACAGAATAAACAAATTGTTATTACTAGTGATAAACCCGCCTCAGAATTAAAAGATATTATGACACGATTAACTTCACGTTTTGAAGTTGGATTATCTGTTGATATCCAAGTTCCTGATCATGAACATCGCGTCGAAATTTTAAGACGTAAATTACTTAATGAAACAACTGATATTCATGAAATCAATAATGATGTTTTAGAGTTTATCGCCGCATCATTTGTTACCAATATTAGGGAATTAGAAGGGGCACTAAAAAGAGTTTTATTTTACTGCTTAGCTAATAACTTAGATTTGAACATTGATGTTGCAAGAGAAGCGTTAGAACCACTATTAAAAACAAAAAAGACAAGTAACTCTTTGAATGAAAATAATTACGATAAAATCCAAAGTTTAGTGAGTGACTTTTATGGGATTACAGTTACTGATTTAATTGGTAAAAGTAGGAAATCTAAATATGTTCTTCCACGGCACATCGCGATGTATTTAATCAAAAATAGTTATAATATTCCCTATGCAACAATTGGAAATTTATTCGGTGGAAGAGATCATTCAACAGTCTTAACTGCATGTGAAAAAATTGAAAATGAATTAAAGTTAGATCAAACTTTAAAAGTTGCAATTGATACAATTTCAAAAAAACTTAATAACAATTTATAAACACTAAATTGTGTAGTATATGTGCTTAAATATGATATAATAATAGGTGTATCAAGCCATTATGTTAAGTTATCAACATATCCACAATGACTAATAATAACAATATTTAAAATTTTAATAAATAAAAGGAGAAAAAATAAAATGACTTTTTCAATCAATCGAGACACATTATTAAATAGTTTATTAATTATCCAAAAAGGATTACCTAATAGAACACCATTACCAATTTTAACTTCAATAAAATTCGAAGTCCATGAAGATTATATTATCCTAACTTCAAGTAATACTGATATTGCAATTCAAGTAATAATTGAGGATGATGATTTAAAGATTAGTAAAAGTGGAATAATCACTATTCCTGGAAAATACTTAATAGATATAGTAAGAAAAGTTACTTCTCAAAGAATTGAATTTTCATTAATTGAAGATCGTATTATAGTTATTAAAGCTGATAGATCAGAGTTTAAATTACGTCTAATGGATGCTAATGATTATCCAGAGATTGATTTCTTAAATGAAACATCTGAGCCTTTAATTATTGATGCAAATCTTTTGAAGAATATAATTAGAGAAACAAGTTATGCAGCAGCTGATTCAGAAAAAAGACCAATTTTAACAGGTGTTAATTTTAAATATAATGATAATAATCTTTACATGGTAGCAACTGATAGTTATCGGTTAAGTCAAAAAGAACTTAAAATTCGTTCTAAAGTAGATAGTTTTGATCTAGTTATTCCAAGAAAGAGTTTAGATGAATTAAGTAAAGTTTTAGATACTGCTACTAGCGATGTTAACATGTATGTTAGCCCTAATAAAGTTTTATTTAAGATTGATAATATCTTATTTCAAACAAGATTATTAGAGGGTAATTATCCAAATACAGCTAGAATAATTCCAACAGAATTTCCGGTTGTTATTCCTTTTAATAAAGAATATTTATTATCAGCAGTAGAAAGAGTATCATTATTATCTTCAAGAGATAAAGATACGAATTATAATATTATTAAATTACGATTAAATAACAATAAAGTAGTTGAAATATTATCGACCAATTCTGAAATAGGTGATGCAAATGAGGAAGTTTTACCTTCAGGAGACGTTACAGGAAGTATAATTAATATTGCATTTAGTTCGAAATATTTAATTGAAGCATTAAAATCTTTTAATTCATCAGAAATTGTTATAAATTTTGCGGGTGAAGTGAAACCATTTGTTATTAAAGGAAATGAAGATGAAAATTTACTTCATTTAATTTTACCAGTAAGAATAGATTAAAAAAAGCCTTCGGGCTTTTTCTATTTTTTATTATCATCTTTAAAAATAATTTTTTTCAATGATGAGCTAAAATTTTCAATCCATTCATTAGTTGTTTCTGATAGTTTAATTGGGATAAAAAAACTTTTTTTACTTCTTTCTTTAGCGATAAATTCTTTAAATTTTTCATAAATAATTGTTTCTTTTGTTTTATTAGCAAGTGCTTTTAATTTATTAGCAATCTTTAAACTATGCAAGAAATCTATTAATAAAACACCATAAGTCATTCCAATTACAAAAACAAGTAGATGGAAATATTCTGTTGTGGCAAGTTTATTTAATAGATCAATTATATATGGATTGATGAAGAATAAAAACAAAGTACCTATAAAACCCCAAAAAAATGTAAACAACGGACAAATAAGACCTTGAATATTTCCACGCATATTAGAATAATCCCATAACTTAATTTTTAAACCATGAATAAAGATTATCCCTGCTATATATTCAATTAGTGTCATCGAAATAGTAATTAAGATAACTTGATAATACCAATCCATTTGTAGCAGTGAAATAAGATGGAGGATTATTATTCCAAATCCATATAAAGGGACTATAGGTCCAGTTAAAAATCCTGGATTAAGCCATTTTTTTGCACTAAAAAAACGCCGGTAAAATAATTCGAGAATCCATCCTAAGAAGGATCCGATAATAAATAATGTTAAATAACTGATAAGTATTTTCATATAATATCACCTTGGAATTTAATTTGTTTAATGATATAATACCATAATGTTTTTGAAACGGAGGAACAAAATGATTGATATAGAAAAAATAATTCACGAATTTAATATTAAAGAAGTTATTCCTTTAAAAGAAGGTTGGTCAAAAGACTTAAAGTATATTCTTATTAATAATAAAAAAGAAAAAAGTTTATTAAGAATTTCTGATATTAAACAATGTGAAGTTCGTCAAAAACAATACAACTATTTAGAGAAAATCGCGAAGTTGAATCTCAATTGTACTAAGCCGATTGCTTTCGGTCATCTTGATGACAATAACATCTATACAATAACTAGTTGGTTAGAAGGAGAAAAAGCAAGCGAAGTAATTAAATTATTATCAGATAGTGAAGCATACCAGATTGGGATAGATGCAGGTAAAATCTTAAAACGACTTCATAGTATTAAAGTAAATTGTGAAAGGTCATGGTGGGATGATTATCAGATTAAATACCCTATCAAGATAAATAATTTGAAAAGAGCTAATCTAAAGATTCCGTTACAAGACAAAATAATAAGTTATTATGAAGAAAATATCCATTTAATGGTTGATAGACCGCGCTTGTTTTCACACGGTGATTATCATCTTGGTAATATGTTGATTCATAATAAAAAGATTGGAATCATTGATTTTGATAAAGCTAATCTTGCTGATCCTTATGATGAGTTTAAACCATTTTGTTGGAATGTCTTTGAAAGTGAATATTTTGCCACTGGTTTGATAAACGGATATTTTAATAATAATATACCTAGTAATTTCTTTACTATCCTTAAATTCTACGCTATTGAGTCCCTAATTTCTTTTTTACCATGGTCAATACAATTTGGTTAGGAACAAATTAAAATCGCTTATAAGATAGCTAATAAAACGATTGAGTGGTATGATAGTTTACAACTGGTTATCCCAACATGGTATAAAGGAGTATTAAAGTGAAGATTGCATTAGCTTCGTCATTTTCAACTAGTAATGATATTATGAAAAATATCGAGACAATTAAAGATCTAACTATTAAGATTGAAAATAATATTGATTTAGTGTGTTTTGGTGAAGCATTCCTACAGGGATTTAATGCCCTAAAATGGGATTATAATGTTGATAAAGAATTAGCAGTAAATAGCTCTAGTCATTATATTAATGAAATTAAAGTAATCGCTAAAAATAATAATATCGGAATAGGATTTGGATTTTTTGAATTATTAGAAAATGCCATTTTTTGTTCCTATATGATTATCAATAACAAAGGTGAAGTAGTTGATATTTATCGTCGTGTGTCAATCGGATGGAAAGAGCACGAAAAAACTGACCACCATTATAAAGAAGGAAATTGTTTTAATGTTTTTTCTTATAACGGGCATAAGATAATAACGGCCTTATGTGGCGATTTATGGTATGATGACAACGTTAGTAAAATTAATGAGATAGATGCAGATATTATCCTTTGGCCACTTCATGTAGATTATTCATTAAAGCAATGGAACATTGAAAAAAATGATTATGTAATTCAAACGAGTAAAATAAATAAGCCTATTCTTTTTGTAAATAACTATTCAAATTCAAGTTTAGGTGGATGTTATTTATTTACAAATGGAATGATAGAAAAAGAACTTAAATTAGGAAAACAAGGTATACTGATTTGTATTGTGTAATTAAAAAAATAAAGGTAATTATCGACTTGATAATTACCTTTATATTATTGATAATATGTCTAATGGATTAGATATGATAAAATCAGGTTCCAAGGAGGCTAAGAAATCTTTATCTCTAAAGCCCCATGTTACAGCTACGCATTTTAAATTAGCATTTCTTGCCGTCTGTAAATCAACTTCAGTATCACCAACAAATAAGACTTCATTTGGTTTTAATCCCATCTTCTCTAAAGCAATAAATAACATTTTAGGATTAGGTTTTAATGGTATTCCCTCTTTTTCTCCAATCGCAACGTCCATTAATCCTAAAAAAGTATCTTGATTTAACGTTGTTACACTCTCTTGAATTTTATTTGATGTTATTGCCATTTTTATATGCTTATTTTTTAAACAAGTCAATAGCTCAATAACATTTGGATAAGGTTTTGTTAAGATATTATTATGAGCTTTATAATGTTCGGTATATTCATTAATTATTGAATGTAAAACATCGTTTTCAAGCGTCGGATCATTAAGTGCTTTTTTTACTAAAGCATTTCCACCATTACCTAAGTACTGTTTTACTGATGAATCGTTTAACGTTTTATATCCATATTTTTCTAAGATATAATTAAGGCTATTTCTAATATCACCTACTGTATCTAATAACGTTCCATCTAAATCAAAAATAATACCTTTTATCATATTATCAAGTCCTTTCTATAAAGTATATTAAATACTAAAAAACATTTTTTGTAAAGGATAATAAATAATTTATTTTATATAACTATATTATGTGATATCCTATATATAAGAAATCTAAAGGAGTGATTACATGAAAGCAATTTTAGTTAGACATGGAGAACCTGATTATGAAGATGTCCGAAAGTGGGGTAACATCGGCTTAGGATTTGAGTTAGGAAAACTAACCGAGAAGGGCGAACAACAGGCTTATGATAGAGCTCAAGATCCTAATTTACAAGATGCAGAGTTAATTGTTTCATCACCATATACAAGAGCACTTTATACTGCAGCAATCATTTCAAAAGAAACACAAATACCATTAAAGATTGAAACCGATCTTCACGAATGGTTTGGCGATGTTGATTTTATTTTTGATTATAGTATTGATGAATCTTCGAAAGATTACTTTGCTAGAAAAGGGAAACGAACTAAAAATCATAAATTTCGTTTTGAAGAATATGAAGTAATAAAGAAACGCGTTAGAGCGGTGTTAGAGAAATATAAGGACTATGACAAAGTTATTTTTGTTTGTCATGGAATAGTAATTTCATCAATGACCCACTTTGATGATATGATTGAACACTGTGGCATTAGGGAATTAGAGGTTTAAGATATATGAAAGACTTCAACGAGATAGAGGAAATACGAATAGAGAATAAACGAAAATACGACCAAGGTAAATTAGGTTTAATTATTTCATTATTATTTATTGTTATTACTATAGTGATTGTATTTAGTCAATTTGCAAGTTCTGGTAATTTTGGAGCAATTATTCCTCTGATTTTCATCGCGTTCATTCTAGGAGTGGTGGGAATTATCTTTTCATCGATAATGATGAATGACAGTAAAAATGAATTCGAGAGTGTTGTTAAGAATCAATTTATAAATGAAATACTAAAACAGAATTTTAAGGATTATTCATATGATAAAAATAGAAAGATTAGTATCAGTGAAATCAACAACGTTGGGCTCGTAAGAAAACCAGATCGTTATACTGGGGAAGATTTAATTCAAGGAAGTTATGGAAGTACTAATTTTCAAATTTCTGATGTTGTTTTGGAAGAAGAACATACGGATGATAAGGGTAATACAAGTTATGTGACTTACTTCAAAGGGAAATGGATAATATATCAATTAGAAAAAAACTTTAATAATACCTTAAAGATAACTGAACGGACAAAACCAAGTATTACTAAAGGACTTAGAAAATTTGAAACAGAAATGCATGAGTTTAATAAAAAATTCTCAATTTATGCTAGTGATCAACAATTCTTTTACTATGTCATTAATGCGTATATGATTGATACTTTACTAAGATTAGAGAAAGAGCATAAAGGAAGAATTTATTATGCGCTTGACAACAATAAGTTTCATGTTGCAATTAATGATAACAGTGATTTCTTAAAACTAAACATTAAGGATCCTGTTAATATGGAAACAATTAAGACGTTTGAAGAAGAGATTAGCTTTATTAAAAGACTAGTAGATGAGTTAAAATTGAGCGATGTTAAGTTTAGAAAATGAATGGTATAGGTAAAACTATATCATTTTTTTATATAAAAGTACTTTACTTGTCGTAGTACTTATGATAAACTTATAGTACTACGACAGATAAAGTAGATTGGAAGTGGTATTTTGATTAGTAGTGATTACATACGTGGTTATAATGATTTGATAATTTTATCATTGTTGAAAGAAGAAGATTCGTATGCATATTTGATCTCGAAAAAGATTAAAGAGAAAACAAAAGAAAAATACATTATTAAAGAAACAACGTTATATAGTACTTTTACTAGGTTAGAAAAAAACAATTATATTGAGTCGTATTCTTTGAATATTCAAAGTGGTGGGAATCAAAGAATTTATTATAAGATAACTAAAGATGGATTAAAGTATTTAGAAGAAAAAATAATCGAATGGAAAGTAACAAAATCAGTAGTTGATGATTTTGTAAAATGAGGTGACTAAACGTGAATGAAACATTAAAAGTATTTATAACCAATTTATTTAAAGGTATCGATGAGACTGAAGAGATTAGAAAATAAAAGAACAAATATTTCAATCAACGAATGAAAAATATTCTGATATGATAGCAGAAGGATTAAGTGAAAATGAAGCAGTTGGAAAAGTCATTAGTGAATTTGGAAGTATTGATGAAATTCTTGAAGAATTGAATCTTGATTTCTCTAATGATAAGGTAGAAAAAAGGAAAAGTGCAACGCTTGATGAAGTCAAAGCGATTGAAAAAAAGTATCGTATTCATGGCTTTTTAATAGGATTTGCCTCGTTTATAGTATTAATTCTTATAGGTATTATTGTTGGCCTTGAACAAAGAATGAATGATACAACTTTAGAGATCATATTTATGTTAGGAATTATTCCTTCTGTGTCCTTATATATTTATTCTGGAATGATGCTTCATAAAGCAGGAGAAGAAAGTAATAATGTTTTCTTATCGACTGAAGCACGAAATTATCTTAAAAAAATGGATAATAAAAATACATATGCAATAAGAATAATAGTTGGTGTTGCACTGTGCATTGTAGGGCTTAGTATATTCGCAATTGGCGATAAAGCATCGATAAGATTACCAAATAGTTTTGGGTTTCTTGCAATCGGATTAGGGGTAAACATATTAATCTATAATGGAATTACTAAAGGTTTTTTGACAAAAATGTTAAGTGAAAAAAACAACGTAATTACTGAATTAGATGATGATGACAGTCTATCAGAAAAAATAATCTCATCATTATTTATACTTGCTACAATTTTTTATGTGGCTAGTGGATTTCTTTGGGATTGGTGGAGTAAGGCATGGATTATCTTTCCAGTTATGGGAATGATTTCAGCGATCATCTCAATCTTTTCAAAAGATGATAAAGGTAAATAAGGTGTAAATAAATTTACATAATATATTAATAGAACAAAAAAACAATGTATAATAATAAAAAAAGAAATGGAGAAAAAGATGGCGAGAGACATAATATTAGAAGTTAATAATTTAAAAAAGTCTTATGGTGATGTAGAGGCTGTAAAGGGAATAAGTTTTCAAGTAAAAAAAGGAAGTTTGTTTGCATTTTTAGGACCAAATGGCGCTGGAAAGTCAACAACAATCAAGATTATTACGACCCTTTTAAAAGCTGATAGTGGCTCTTTTGCTGTGAACGGAGAGTCAAATGAAAACTATATTAGAGAAAAAATTGGCGTAGTATTTCAGGAAAATGTTTTAGACGATTTTCTTACAGTTGAAGAGAATCTAATTTACCGGGGAGCTTTATATATTAACAATAAAGCAGAAGTTATTAAGCGTTATAACGAACTAGTTGAGAGTCTTAGATTAAAAGAGATCGCAAATAAAAAATTCAAAGAATTATCAGGTGGTCAAAAAAGACGTGTTGAAATAGCAAGAGCGTTATTTTCAAATCCCGAAATTTTATTATTAGATGAGCCAACTACAGGATTAGATCCAGAAACGCGACAACAAGTTTGGCATACACTATCTGATTTAAAAGAAAAAGAAAACATTACAATTTTTTTAACGACACACTATATGGAAGAAGCTGCAAATGCTGATTATGTTATCATTATCGATAAAGGCTTGATAAAAGTTTCTGGAACACCCAGTGAGTTAAAGAATGAATATAGTGAAGATGTTTTAAAAGTTGTTCCCAAAGATAAGAAAGTGTTAGATGGTTATTTAAAAAGTAAAAAAGTTAGTTACAAGATAATTGCCGATCAATATCTTATTGTAATTAACGAAACTAAAGAAGCAATTGATCTTATTGTTGATATTAAGGATAATATCAATCAATTTGAAGTTGTTAAAGGAACATTAGATGATGTATTTGTGAGAATTGTAGGTGATGATGATGTTTCAAGTAAGTAGTTTAGTTAAGAGAAACGTAAAAATCTTTTTACGGGATAAAACAGCGGTATTCTTCTCATTTCTTTCGGTAATTATTCTAATGGGACTATACTTCCTATTCTTAAATAATACATACACTAATGGACTTCCTGAAGAATTAGGTAGCAAGAAAATAAATTTCCTCGCTCTCAGTCAAATGATGGGGGGAGTGTTAGTTGTAAATACAATAACATTATCACTAGGTATGATGGGTAATATCGTTAATGATTTTTATTTTAAAAAAACTGAGAGTTTCTTGGTAACGCCAGTAAAAAGATCAAAGATATTTATAAGTTATGTTATATCAACTCTGATTATTACTTTTACATTATCATTGTTTATGTGGTTTTTAACAATCGGATATGCATACATTTCAACGGGTTATATTTATTCATTCAAAGTAATAATTAATATTAGTTTATTGTTACTACTATATACAGGTGTCTCAACTGCGATTATGCTATTCATCATCGGCTTTATTAAATCTGTTAATGCCTTTGGTACAGTCTCTGGTATCTTTGGAACCCTTGTTGGTTTTGTATCTGGAATCTATATGCCATTAGCAATTCTTCCAAAAGGAGTTTCATATTTTTCAAGTTTAGTTCCATTTACACATATGACAATTCTAATGAAGCAACAAATCTTAGAGAAGCCTTTACAACTAATTGAAAACGAGATTCCGATTGAAGGATTAACTGAAATAAAACAAATGTATGGGGTCAATGAAATAGGAGTTTTAGGAATTGATGTTAACATGTTTTTAATCTTTATTGGCATTATTGCAGTAGCAAGTACACTATTCTTAATTACAATTAAGAAGTTATCAAAGAATAAATAAATTTTTGAGAATGTTAAGTTAGAGTTTTATTTAACAGCAATCGGCTATAATTTAGCTAAATATCACAACAAACGCTATCGAATAATGCAGTAGTTGTCCACTGGGAAACTAAAGA
>Ga0265295_1005483_pt1 | contig 16128 bp, 17 predicted proteins | sample Munlansysbiofilm_FD_192503 | JGI IMG/M metagenome (GOLD analysis project Ga0265295, IMG submission 192503) | Leachate microbial communities from a municipal landfill in Southern Ontario, Canada - Methane capture system biofilm | ecosystem: Engineered > Solid waste > Landfill > Unclassified ... | reverse complement strand
GGTTCACTAAAGCGCACGTGAGCCTTTAGGTTGGCATGTTGTGCTTGCAGAGTTGCAAGTTCGCTAGAGAATGCACGGACAGTACTGTTTAAAGCACACTGAATAAAAATAATTTCTCTATCGCTATGTGCAGCCAAAGCACTATGTAACATAGAGAAAACAGGGGTTATACCTACGCCGCCAGCAATAAATACCAATGGGCCTTGTGCGTGCTGCGGTGCTTTAAAGGTGAACTCGCCACAGGGTGGGGCAAGCTCAACAACATCACCGACTTGCAGTTGATCGTGTACGAGTTTTGAGCATACGCCATCTGGAGTGTCTGGCTTTAAAGCGACTTCGCGCTTGACACTGATTCGGTAGTGATCCTCACCTGCAGGGTTGGATAAGCTGTAATTGCGCATAATTGGCATACCGCCTTCAGGTGTCACACGTAGGGTGATGTACTGACCCGGTAGATGAGCCTGTAATGCTTGACCATCTTCAGCAGTAAAGTAAAGCGAGACAATATTATCGCTGGCTTGCTCACGTTTGCTGATTACAAAACGCTTGAAGCCGGTCCAGCCGTACTCGGCTTCTTGGTCAGCGTAGATTTTCTTTTCACGAGCAATAAATAAATCAGCCAGCTGATTATAGGCTGCGGCCCATGCATCGATAATATCAGGGGTGGCCGCGTCGCCTAAGACTTCCTTGATAGATGCCAGTAAGTTTGCTCCAACAATAGGGTAATGCTGTGCTTGAATACCAAGTGATGCATGCTTTTGTGCAATCAACTCAACAGCGCTGGCTAAAACACTGGGGTTTTCAATGTGCTTTGCATAAGCACAGATAGCAGCAGCTAGGGCTCTTTGTTGTCCACCAGTATGTTGGTTGGCGGGGTTGAAAAATGATAATACCTCTGGGTTTTCACGAAACATACGTTCATAAAAATGGCGCGTCAGAACTTCACCGTTTGCATCGAGTACAGGGACTGTTGCTTTGATAGTAGCCAGTTGGTTTGCTGTGAGCATTAGTTCATCCTAAAAGTGGTGTTTTACATGCTTGTTTTAAAGTGGCATCCTAAATGCCTCTTTTAGATAGGTCAAGTCATGCAGCTTTCTAGGCACACAGATTTTTCGTTACGGGTTCTTATATATCTGGCATTACAAAAAGAGACAGCGCCGGTTACGGTGCAGAAAATTGCAGAAGATTATGGGATTTCAATCAATCATGTCGCTAAAGTGGCGCAAACTTTGGTGCGTTTTGAATATGTGCAAAGCCTGCGTGGGCGTAGTGGTGGATTGCTGCTGGCGCGACCAGCGGCCAGCATTAGTGTTGGGCAAGTTGTACGGGATGTGGAAAATTTAAAACTTTTGGATTGCTTTGGATCCGGCTCAGAATGCCCAATTGAACCTGTATGCCAGCTAAAAAATATTTTACATAAAGCTCAACATGCTTTTTTAACAACGCTGGATGAGTACACATTGGCTGATCTTATCGGTCGGCGCGAAGCACTAGAGACGCTCTTGTTTAAATCGGGACCTTTATAAGTTTGTATCTTAGAAACTAACCGAAACGATCGTCGTCTAAACAGTACAAAAGAGCGTATCGATGGATAAATATCCTATCCGTACGCAGGGTACACAACATATTCGGCTGCACGACCAGCAAAAAAGCATCCAGTTCTCATCTAAGGGTTGATTTTTTCTGCTGAGCGACTAAATGCATAGAGCTTATTTGAAAGTGTAATAAACTCCAACCTCCAGTAACCATCGGTATGCGATGGAATTGCTGATTATTGATTAGGATGAGGTGTGATTTGGCTACTTTACACAAATGTATTGCGCTGGCCGGCGCGCTGTTATTAACGGGCTGTCAAGCCGTTAACACCACAGGCTCGAGTGCAGTGGGTGTTGATCGTAAGCAGTATATGTTCAGTATGCTGAGCACCAATGACATCAACCAAAGCTACGCACAGACCTACCAAGAAACCATTCAAGACGCACAAGCGAAAGGTAAGTTGGATACGCGCAGTAATAATGCCAAGCGTTTGCAGACGATTGGTCAGCGTGTGATTCGTCAGGTCGGCTATTTTCGAGCCGATGCTGGGCAATGGGATTGGCAGGTGAGCTTGATTGACAGTCCAGACTTAAATGCTAACTGTGGCCCAGGCGGTAAAATTATTTTCTACAGCGGTATTATCACTAAACTGCAGCTGACGGATGATGAGATTGCTGCAGTGATGGGGCATGAAATTGCACATGCCTTGCGTGAGCACAGTCGTGAAGCTATGTCTAAGGCCTATGGTATTGAAATCGCTAAAATGGGCTTAGGTGCGGTGTTAGGTGTAAGTCAGGACACTATCGCTTTGGCGGATACAGCGGTGCAATATGGTATGACCTTACCCAATAGCCGCAGTGCTGAAACAGAAGCCGATTTGCTGGGCATTGAGTTGGCCGCGCGTGCCGGCTATAACCCCAATGCAGCGGTAAGTTTGTGGAAGAAAATGGAGCAAGTCAGTCAAGGGGCTCCGGCTGAGTTTATGAGTACTCACCCTTCCTCATCCACACGCATCTCGACACTGCAGGCCAATATTCCTAAAGTGATGCCATTGTACGAGCAAGCACGTTAGCGCTCAGTCGTATTCTCTGCAGGTTGCCAGCGCTCTATGCGGTGATTGGCAACCTTGCACCCTCAATCTTGTTGTGCTACTGACCTAGGCCTCAGCTCGGTCATGTCTATTTTGTCGCTTTTAAAATGACAAACTTGGCGTTGGCAGCAATTTGCTTAACCTCGCCAAAGAAACGTTTAAGGGTTACGTGATAGCCCAAGTGGCGGTTGCCGACGATCCATAACTCACCGTCTTTTTTCAGCGCGCGATGGCTTTGTTGAAACATACGTCTGGCTAGAAAATCGCCGACCACTTGCTGTTGGTGAAACGGAGGATTGCACAGCACTAAATCTAGGCTGTCCGGCTGTTCTGCGCCGAGGCCATCACCAGGATAAATCGTTACGGGGCGTTCGCCTAAGGCCAATTGCCAGTTTTCCTTTGCTGACTGCACTGCCATATAGGATTCATCCACCATGCGCAGCTGTGCCTGTGGGTTGTTCAGGGCGCAAACGATGCCCAAAATACCGTTACCGCAACCCAAATCGGCAACCTCGGCGTTGCCTAAATCTGTCGGCAAGTGCGGCAGGAAAAAACGTGTGCCAATATCTAATGCTTCGCGGCAAAAAATACCGGCATGATTGCGTAAATGAAGCGCCGGTGTATCGAGCTGATAGATGCTGGGGTAGGGTGAGCTGGCGTGTGGCTTGTTGCTGGGGGTTACAAAGAGCAAACGGGCTTTTTTCTCGGCTAGACTGGCTTGTACTGGGCCAATATAGCGTTCTAGTAAGTCGCCAGCTGAGCGTGGCAGGTGTTTGATCATACCGGCGGCGATGATGATAGTGTCGGCGTTAATTTGGCTTTGCAGACGGATCAGCTGTTCTTCCAGTAAGGCTAGCGTTTTTGGTACGCGGATCAAGACGCAGTTATAGGGGCCGTTAAACGCTTGATCGGAGCGGATGATCTGGATTTTGTCTGTTGTTAATTGATTTCGCTCAAGATTTTCCTGCAGGGCTTGGTGGGCTAAAAATGAGTCGCCGCTGCTGTGCACCTGCATTTGTGCGCAGAGGCTGGCGGCGAGTGCACCAAAGCTGTCATTTAGCACCAGAGTGCGGGCATGGCTGGCGAGCGGGTAGCTGCTCAGGTGTTTGAGTAGGTATTCGTCAGCGGCATCGAAGGCTTGTAGGGAGCTATTGTGCTGTTCTGGATAGCGCAGCAAATCGAGTTGGGCAAAGTGGGTGTCGAGTATGGGCATAAGGATCGCAGGTGTTTGTTTGGCCATGAATGGCGTATAAATAGGGCGTTTATTGAATAATGAGGTGCAGTATGAACGTGACGCAAGAAAAGTTCACCCGACAAAGGATTACTCAGCTCGAAACTTGGACGCCGAGCTTATTTAGTTTCCGTTGTACCCGTGATGTCGGCTTTCGTTTTATTGCAGGGCAGTTTGCTCGGTTGGGTGTGCGTAAGGCCAATGGCATGATTGCTTGGCGTGCATACTCAATGGTCTCCAGCCCTTTTGATGAGTTTTTGGAGTTCTTCTCCATTGTCGTGCCCGATGGTGAGTTTACCAGTGAGTTAAGCAAGCTGGCGGTTGGTGATGAGATTTTAATCGAGAAGCAGCCCAATGGCTTTTTGACCTTGGATCGTTTTGTCGATGGTCAAAATTTATGGATGCTAGCTACAGGTACCGGTGTTGCGCCGTTTTTATCAATTCTGCAGGACTTTGAAGCTTGGCAGCGTTTTGAGCGCATTGTCTTGGTCTATAGCGTGCGTACTGAGGCTGAATTAGCCTACCGTGAGCTCCTTGATGAGATTTTAACTCGTGAGTATGTGGCTGAGCATGCGCATAAGTTCAGCTTTGTGCCTATTGTGACGCGTGAGCCGGTGCAAGGTTGCTTGGGTACGCGGATTACGGCGTTGCTGGCATCTGGCGAACTTGAGCAGCATCTGGGCCTGAGCATGGAGGCAGAAAATTCGCGGGTACTGATCTGTGGTAACCCTGAAATGGTAGAAGATTCCCGTATGTTGCTGCAAAAACGTCAGATGCAACTGTCCTTGACGCGCAAGCCTGGTGCTGTGGCAGTGGAAAACTATTGGTAGCGTGCAGCGCGTACTAACCCCTTCTGTGATAGTGCAAACAATACAAATCGTCAATGAGTGCTGTGGGATGGGCGTGATAAACGGAGCCATGGATGGCGGATAAACACCTGTCCTGAAGTACGCTGTGCGCTTTATTTTATGTCTGCAGAAAAGCAGACAATGAGAAATATAAAATTAAAGAGCTATACTCATTAAACATATATAAAGCATCGCTTAAATAAAACTAATAATAATTACGAGCTTGAGAGTGTTTTATGAGCAAAATGGAGCACTTTGGTTTTCAATCATTCAGTCTCATTGTTGCAATGCTGCTGTGCTGTGCTGCGCAGGCCTTGGAAAACTTTTCACCCGTTGCTGCAGATGCGGCATTGATATCGCTCGATAGACCGCAAGGAAAGGTTCTGCTTAGGGTTGATGGGCTGATTACGAAAACCAACACTAAGGGGCAGGCCCAGTTTGATTGGACTATGATTCAAGCGTTACCAGCGGCGACTATCAATACCTCTACGGCAGTGACTGATGGCATAAAGCGTTTTGACGGCGTGCTACTGCGTGATCTTTTTGATCTGCTTGGCATCTCTGATCAGGCCCAGCAGGTCGAAGCTACTGCACTCAACGATTACCTGGTTGAGATACCCTTAGCTGATTTTTATAAGTACGACGTGCTCCTCGCCACGCACATGGATGGTGTGCCGTTACAGCCAACCGATAAAGGGCCGTTATGGATTATTTATCCGCGCGATAAATACAGAAAACTACAAGATATTCGTTATGACTATCGCTGGGTGTGGCAGCTAAAGCACTTACATATACGCTAAGGCTGTGTAGTTATGACGCGCACTAAGAAGTTATTTATACGTTATATATTACCGTTAATTACGATTATATTATTGTTGGTATTATTAGGTGTGGCGTTATTTCGCTTATCTGTTATCCAGCGTGAAATGCATTATAACTCCAATGCCAATATGGTGTGGGTGGTGTATTACACGCACCTTGAAAGTTTGCGCTTAACTGATGCATTGCAAAAACAAGCGCTTGATCCCGAGGCTGAGGTGGATCTGCTATTTCGTTATCAGATGCTGTTAAGTCGTTTGAATTTATTGCATGATGGGCCGCAGGCAAGGTTTTTAGATGAGGTCGGTTTATTAGACGAGCTGAAGACGCAGGCAGTGACGCTGCATCAGGTGGAATACGTATTGACTGCGGGCTCTTTAAACACAGCGCAGTTAGAGCATTTGCAACACATCCTCAACGAGTTTAGCACCTTTATGCTCAAGGCCTCAGGGCGGGCCATGACCGCGCAATGGGAGGAGCTTGGTGCGGGTGTCGATATGAACCGTAATGCGGTCTTAACCATCCTTTTTATTATGGTCGGGATTTTATTGTGCAGTTTGTTTGTTTCTTGGCAGTTGCTGGTAGCACTCAAACGCAGTCGAGAAAATGAACGGGTTAAACAGCAGCAGCTGGAACTGCAAAAACAACTGGAGCACGAACGAAAAACCAGTGAACTGTATCGCAGCTTTGGGGCGATGGTTTCACATCAATTTCGCACACCTTTAGCTATTATTGATGCCAGCATGCAGCGCTTAATTCGCGCGGGTGAGCGCATGACTTCAGCTCAAGTGATTGATCGAGCGGTTAAAGTAAAGGCTGCCACCGATCGCTTAACCTATTTAATTGAAAGAATCTTAAAAGCCGATCGTTTGCTGGAACAGGTCGATATACAATTGCAGCAATACTCTTTAGTTGATGTGGTTAAGAAGGCAGTTGCAGAACATTCCTTTTTAACCAACAAGCGTCAGGTGGATTTCAGTGTAGAAAGTAATACAAATCTACACGCTATCTGTGACCCAATTCTAGTCAGTGAGATTGTTGGCAATTTGCTCTCCAATGCAGATAAGTATTCGCCAGCAGATAAAACGATTTCAGTGTATATCTATAAGCATCAGCAGAGTGTGTGCTGCCAAATTAAAGATCAGGGCAAGGGCATTGCTCAGAGCGATCTTAAGCATATTTTTCAGCGTTATTTTCGTGCGGATACCGTCGCTGATGTTACTGGAACAGGTATTGGTTTATATGTTGTCGCTGAACTTGCCGAGTTGCAAGGAGGCCAGGTGACAGTGAGTTCGGAAGAACATACCGGTTCAATATTTACCTTGTGCCTGCCTAGCGCTTTTAATTGATAGAAGATTGTGCATTATGGAACGCTCGTTAGCGTCTACCGACCCCATCATTCTTTGTGTTGAAGATGAAGTTGACCTGCGTGAAATACTGGCTGAGGAAATGCGTGATGCCGGCTATCAAGTGATTGAAGCGGCTGATGGCGAAGAAGCTCTTATTGTGCTAAAGCATACAAAACCAGATTTGATTTTATGCGATATATTGATGCCGCGCATGGGCGGTTATCAGCTTCTACAGCATATCCGTACAGGTTATCCAGAGCTGGCACATGTGCCCTTTATCTTTCTGAGTGCACAAGATCAAGTGGAGCAGATTGTCAGTGGTAAGCATGCTGGGGCTGATGATTACTTGGTTAAACCGGTTAACTTTGATCTTATGTTGGCAACCATTGACGCACGTTTACGCCAAGTACAACGGCTGCATGCGCAGCTAAACCCTCAAACTAAGGCAGTCAGTTCGTCTGCACTAGAGTCTGGCATTGGTACAAGTAAGGTTTTGCAGCGTATCTCGAAAACCTTGGATTTTATTAGCTCGGGGATTGTTTTACTTGATGGTACTGCGCAAACGTTGTTTATCAATAACACCGCTAAAACGGTGATTAATACTGCCTTGTGTCCTGAGATTGCGATAATGGTCAAACAGCATGGCGAACAAACTATGTGGCAGCATGCAACGATTCGACAAGCACTTGTAGCCGCCAAGCGTGGCGAGGATTACAGTGAATTTCTATCCTTAGCTTGCCAGCAAGGGCAACATGATGTGCTGCTGACTATTTGTGCTTTAAGTGTCGAAAACAGTAATAGTGATGACCCTGCTGTCGCGCTCTTTTTTAGTCATAGAGGCCATAGTGAGCTGGTGCCATTTAAGGCGCTTGAGGCTCTGTTCCAGCTTACGCCTATGGAAAGTCGTGTCGCTTGGGCGTTTGCGCAAGGCATGCGCTCTGAGGAGATTGCGCAAACGTTTAATATTTCTATGACTACAGTGGCCTTCCATAAGCGCAATATCTTTCAGAAAACCCAGACCAATCGACAAGCTGATTTGGTTGCTTTGTTACTAACCCTCCCTGCTACAACCCTATAACGCCGCGCCAAAGGTTTGGCATGCTGTGCCTTATTGGATCACTCAAGTACAGACGACTGTGAGCGGCTGAATAGTCATACCGTTCGTTTAGACGGTTACCTGCACAATTAAAGCCTATAGCCTGCTCAATTAAGACCTTATGTATATGCAAAAACACCCTGCATCAGGGGGACCTAATTAGGAGGCGTTTATGTGGGATTTCAGCATAGGTACATCAATAAATTTAATTGTTCGTACGATGCCTTTTATCTTGCTGCGTTGTGCAGTGTATTTCGGCATTACCTTGGCCTATATTTTAATGACCGGTGTTGGGGCTGGAGTGGGGTACGGCATTGGTGGTTTTGGTGATGAAAGTTTTCAAACATCCGCCGCAATCTGGGGTGGTATTGCTGGTTTTGGCATCGTTGGCGCTGTGCTGTTCTTTGCCCGAGAATACCTGTTGTATACGGTTAAAGCCGGTCATATTGCCGTATTAGTGCGCTTGATTGATGGCGAAGAACTGCCGCAAGGACGCTCACAAATTGCTTATGCCAGCCAAATGGTTAAGCAGAATTTTGCCCAAACCAATGTGTTGTTTGCGCTGGATATGCTGATTAAAGGTGTGATTAATGCCATCACGGGTTTAGTGCAAGGCATTGGCAGCTTCTTACCTATACCAGGGCTGCAACAATTCATGGGTCTGGTCAAAGCTTTTTTACGCATTGCCGTTGGTTTAATTGATGAGGTGATGCTGGCCTATATCATGCGCAGCAGCAGTGATAACCCTTGGTTGGCATCGCGTTCAGCCTTGGTGCTGTATGGGCAAAATGCTCAAGTCATGCTGAAAAATGCGGCCTGGTTGACGCTATTTACTTATGGCTTATCTTTGCTGGTCTTCCTGATTATGCTGGCCCCTGCAGCGGCCTTGGTGTACCTGATTCCTGGTGCATGGTCGGCAGGGGGCATGGTGTTTGCCTTGCTCTTTGCTTGGGCGATAAAAGTAGCGGTGATTGAGCCCTTTGCCATTGCTTGTTTGCTGCAGGCTTACTTTAAGGCCATCGAAGGTCAAACGCCCAACCCAGAATGGGAGGCGCGCTTAGATAAAGTGTCGAATAAATTCGGTGAGCTTAAAGGCAAGGCACAAACTTGGGTACAGCCGGCTAAGGCCGCTACCGATCAAGAGCCTGAAGCATCTGCATGATGTGCATGGCATCTTATTTAAGGGCAGTCTTATGAAAGCGCAAATTCTTCTTACCTTGCTGATGGGTCTTCTGGCGCCGCTGACAGTGCAAGCCAATGATCCGTACCAAGATGCCTTAGCGCGCATGAAGCAAGCTGCGCAGGTGTTTATAGCTGGGAATGGCTTTGTTGAGCAATCCGCTGACGAGTTGGCCGGCGAGCACTATTACTCTGAGAGAACCTTCCCGAGTATGGCTTCAAGCGCGGCGTCAGTTTTCCTTCCTGATGCTGACCTCGATGGGCTCACCCGCACTATTTTGCTGCTTGAAGCGCAAGAGGCTGAGCTGCCGCATGTGCGTTATCAGATTCACTACAGCAGCCACGCTGACTCTGAAATACCTGAGTTAAAGCATGAGTATATTGAAGTTACGCGCTATAACGTAGGTCCGGCCCGTCGTGCTGACCTACTGCAGTATGTGGATGCTGAACATGCTGCCAGTCCAGCTGAGTTTGGTATTGGACCCCATGTGAGCTGGCGTTTTGCGCTGGCTCCGATTATGGGTATGCAAGCTCATGTGATGTATGCCGCGCGCAAAGAAATTACTGATTTAGCAGCGCAGCAGGCGATGTGTTTTGCTCAACCTTGCTTAAGCTTAGCAGCTCCTGAGCTGCCGCACGGACAGTCGCAAGTCTTAGCCCCGGTATTATTGGCCCCGACCACTTACCGTGCAGAACATGCTGCTGGCATCGCGCGACCGGCACGGGTGCTGGAAGAGTTGTGGGCTGAGTTGAAATCAGAAGATCCTTTGCCGTATCACAAGAATGCACCGCAGTTTGTTTTTGTAATTTCTATGGATGTCATTGGACAAGACAGTCTGAGTTTAGGCACTGGGTTACAAGCAATGGTGCTCGATGATTCCATCGCTCAGGTGTGGCTGCAGCGTGTGCAGGTCGCTGGGATGGAGCCTGAGCTGACACGGGTGTTTATTTCAAGGTAAAGCAATGATGGTAATAAAACGCTTTGGTCCAGCTGTACTTTTGTTAGCCAAGAGCAAGTTCCGAGTTATTGGCCTTGCTGCGGCAGCAGTGCTTGTGAGCAGTTGTGCCAGTATGAGTGAGCAAGAATGCTTAAGCGCCAACTGGCTCGATCAAGGTTTTCGCGATGGGCGCAGTGGTCAGCCTTTGACGCGTTTTCAAGAGCACCGCCAAGCCTGTGCCAAGGTTGGTATTAGGCCTGATCAGAGACTTTACCTGCAAGGCCGTGAGCAAGGCATTGTGCATTACTGTACGCCGAGCAATGCGATTGAAGAAGGGCGCTTAGGCCGACAGTACCGTAATGCTTGCCCAGCACACCTAGAACACGAGTTTTTTTTGGCTTATGAGCGGGGCAAGCAAGTGTATGACGCTGAACAGGGGATTGAAAAACTTAACCGTGAATCCAAGCAGTTGGAGCAACGCTTAAAAACTGACAAGGATAAGGACAGCCGGCGCTCTATACGTCAGGAATTGCGCGATCTTGATCGGCAGTTGCAAGGAGCTCGAGAAGATGTGCGTTATCTAGAGCGGCGCTTGCGCAATTAGTTTTTTAGCCGTTGTGCATAGAGGTCAAGTGCTGAGTCGCAAGACCGTTTCAGCAAAACGATTTTAAACCTTAAACGACTGGAGAGAATCATGCATAAGTTTTTAGACTGGGGGGTGCTGGGTGTGTTGGGTTTACTGCTGCCGGCGAGTGCAGTGGCAGCACCACTGACCCAAACGCAGGTGAGTAATTACATTGCCTCCCATGCTGAAGCGCAAGCGTTGACTGAGCAGATCCCAATCCCACAAAAAAATATTGACCGTCATCGGCCCTTGGTTTCAGGGGTTGAGTTACTGGCCAAAGATTCACAGCTTTACCAAAGTCTTGGCAATATTGCGCAGAGGCATCATTTTCGTAATCCAGAACAATGGGCCGATGTCGGTGATCGCGTAATGAACGCTTACTTTATTGCTAAACAAGGCACAACTTTAGAGCTAATCAAGCGTAACTATAAAGAAGCTGAGCAGCGCATTAATAGTAATCCAGATTATACCGAACAGCATAAAAAAGCGGTGCTGGTGGGGATGGAGAAAGGCTATTTGCGCAATGTTGGGAAAATACAAGATGCTCAACCGGACTTGCCTGCGGTGACAGAACTGATGGATTTGATCGCGCCGCTTTATGCACAGTAACTGTGTATTGGTTTGTATGCAGACAGCACCAGTCGATAAAAATAAAGGTGATTATTATGAAAAATAAAATACTGTGTTTATTAATTGCAAGCGGGTTAGTCACAGGTTGCAGTGAGTCTAACGCTGACAACCAACTCGAGTTAGGCAGACCTTATCAAGAGTATTTTAAAGAGGCTTGGGCGGTCAGCAGTCAAGGTCAACCACCACTCAAAGAGTGTGCTCGGGTAGTGGGCACCGCTGCTGGCATGTTTACTGCAAAGAAAGATAAAAACAATGAGGCACAACAAGCCTATGAAGCCTGCTATGTGGATGCGTTTGTGAACTATGCTAACGCGTACTTTGCCTTAGCGGATAATGCTGTGGTTGAAGGTGACCAGCCTAAAGGCTGCTTGATGTATGAGCGCTCTTTAAGAATGCATAAGTCTTCCCTAGATAGCTACGCCGAGCGTTTTAATTTAGACCTGCACGACTTGGATGCGCGCATACGCCAAGGCTTAGGTGAAGCTGCTGCTTTATGTGTGCCTAACTAAGCAAAACTGTTGAGTGAGGTGCAGATATGAAACCGTTATTTTAGTTTTTATTTTGCTGCTTAAGCAGATCACGGATTTCGCTGAGTAACACTTCTTCACTGCTTGGTGCCGGCGGTGCCGCTGGTGCTTCTTCGATAACGTCTTCTTCGCGCTTAAGGCGGTTGATACCCTTGATACCCATAAAGATCGCAAAAGCGATAATGATGAAATCAAGAACGGTTTGAATAAACTTACCATAAGCAACAACAACCGCAGGAATATCACCTTGAGCTGCTTTGAGGGTAATCACTAGATCAGTGAAATCAACACCGCCGATTAGCATACCGAGCGCAGGAGTGACGATATCGCCGACAAAAGAGCTGACAATTTTTCCAAATGCAGCACCGATAATGATACCGACGGCCATATCGACGACGTTGCCTTTGACGGCAAAAGTTTTAAATTCTTTGAGGATGCTCATGCTCAGTTTTCCATGTTAAAAGCTAGACGTTAGTATAGCGTGACAATAGGTCACACTGTAATGCTAGTTATAAAACGCTGCGGTTGATATTTTTTGTGGCACACAAAAGACTCATGCGCACAGAGGCTATGCGCATTTACGAGAGGAGGGGGTTTCGGTTTATTTACTGCGAGCGACAGCGAACTCTGCCAGTTCAATCAACGCATCGCGATAATCTGATGCGGGAATGCTATCTAAGCATTTGATGGCACGCTGCGCATAGTCTTGTGCCAGTTTGGCGGTGTAATCCAGAGCTCCAGAGGCTTCAACCGCTTCACTAATGGCCGCAAGGTCCTCAATGCCGCCTTTTTGAATAGCTTTGCGCACCAATGCGGCTTGCTCAGGCGTACCGTCACGCATCGCTGCAATCAACGGCAAGGTCGGCTTGCCTTCAGCCAAGTCATCACCTACGTTTTTACCCAGTGTTTCCGCGTTGCCACGGTAGTCCAAGAGATCATCGACCAATTGAAAGGCAATACCCAGATTGTCACCGTAGGTACGCAGCGCTTCGGTTTGTTCGGCTGGCGCACCGGCTAATACAGCCGCGCTGTGAGTGGATGCTTCAAACAACATTGCCGTTTTGCCGCGAATCACTTCCATATAAATGGCTTCAGTGGTGCTGGCGTCACGCACTTTAGTCAGCTGCAAGACTTCGCCTTCGGCAATCACGCGGGTCGCTTGGGAAATAATCTCCATCACCGGCAATGAGCCTAAGCGCACCATCATTTCGAATGAGCGCGCATAGAGAAAATCACCGACTAATACGCTAGGGGCATTGCCCCATTTTGCATTAGCGGTGGAGCGGCCACGGCGTAGATCAGATTTATCCACCACATCATCATGCAGTAATGTTGATGTATGCAGAAATTCAATAACAGCAGCGAGCAGGCGCAGCTCATCGTCTTGCTTGCCTAGGGCATTACCAGCCAGTAATACCAGGAGCGGGCGCAAGCGTTTGCCGCCAGCGGAGATGATATAATCACCGATTTTTTCGACCAAAGGTATCCGCGAAGACAGCTGTTGTTTAATAAGGCTGTCTACTGCAGCAAAATCTTCAGCGACGATTTGGTAAAAAGCCTGTGGTTGCATGACTCTGCCTACTCTAATAAGGTTGTGCGGCATGCTATGAGGCGCGCGCCTATCTGTCAAGGTAAGCGCATCCAGCCCTTGCGTCTAGAATAATCTATGCGTACAATTCGCGCTCCTGAACTTTACTTGGGCAACTCCCTGCCTTACGCAATTGCAGTGCATCCTAATCCAATGCACAGCAGCCATGCCAACTGATACTTATTCTTATAAAACGTTGGGTGAGCAGGAATAACGGAGAGATACGATGTACGCAGTAATTGTAACTGGCGGTAAGCAATACAAAGTCGCTGAAGGCGAATTTTTGAAGATTGAAAAACTGGACGTACCAGTCGGCGAAGCTATTTCGTTTGATCGCGTTCTGTTAATTGGCAACGGCGAAGATGTGAAAATCGGTGCGCCCGTTGTTGAAGGTGCTAAAGTGACAGCTGAAGTGATTGACCAAGGTCGTCACGATAAAGTGACAATTATTAAATTCCGTCGCCGTAAGCACAGCATGAAGCGTCAGGGCCACCGTCAGTGGTTCACTGAAGTTAAAATCACTGGTATTCAGGCTTAATTGACTGAACCCCCAAACTGATGGAGTGTTGATCTCATGGCAACGAAAAAAGCTGGTGGTAGTACCCGCAACGGTCGCGACTCGGAAGCTAAACGCTTAGGCGTTAAGATGTACGGCGGCCAAACTGTTAAAGCAGGAAACATTATCGTGCGTCAGCGCGGTACAGAATTCCACCCAGGTCCTAATGTGGGCATGGGCAAAGATCACACCTTGTTTGCTAAAGCAGCAGGCGTGTTGAAATTTGAAGTTAAAGGTGCATTCGGACGTCGCTACGTTAGCGTTGTTTCCGCCTAAGTAACTTTACACGGAAAAGCCCTGTCTTGTGACGGGGCTTTTTTGTTTGTGCAGGCAGTAAAGACGGATAGCCCGTGCTTGTTGTATCCTGCGTTTATATTTATAAGCCTGCGGGCTCGCGGGAGGCACATTAATGAAGTTCGTCGATGAAGTATCGATTGTTGTAAAAGCTGGTGATGGCGGCAATGGCTGCATGAGTTTTCGCCGAGAAAAATTTATTGAGTTTGGTGGTCCAAACGGTGGTGATGGTGGTGATGGCGGCTCTATCTATATGGAAGCTGATGTTAACCTCAATACACTGGTCGACTACCGCTACACCCGTCGTTTTAATGCACAGCGCGGTGAAAATGGCCGAGGCGCTGACTGCACTGGTGCTAAAGGTGAAGACCTGATTTTAAAAGTGCCGGTCGGTACCACTATTATTGATGCGGACACCCAAGAAATTATTGGCGACTTGACCGAAGAAGGTCAACGCATTCGCGTGGTGGAAGGCGGCTGGCACGGACTGGGTAATACCCGTTTTAAATCCAGTACCAACCGCGCGCCACGTCAGACCAGTGATGGTAAGCCGGGTGAGCTGCGTAACCTGAAGCTGGAAATGAAAGTTTTGGCTGATGTCGGTTTGTTAGGTTTACCTAACGCCGGTAAAAGTAGCTTCATTCGTTCTGTTTCAGCAGCCAAGCCAAAAGTGTCGGATTATCCGTTTACCACCTTGATTCCAAACCTTGGCGTGGTCAGTATTGGCCGTTATAAAAGCTTCGTGATCGCCGATATTCCAGGTGTGATTGAAGGTGCTGCTGAAGGTGCAGGTTTAGGTATTCGTTTCCTTAAGCACTTAACCCGTACCCGCTTGTTATTGCATGTGGTTGATTTGGCTCCGATTGACGACAGTGATCCCGCGCAAGATGCGCAAGTGATTGTTGATGAAATCGAGCGCTTTAGCCCATCCTTGATTGAGCGTGACCGTTGGTTAGTACTCAATAAGGTTGATCAGCTTTTAGATGATGAGCGCGAGCAGCGCAAGCAAGCCGTGATTGATCAACTTGGCTGGACAGGTCCTGTGTTTATGATTTCAGCACTGGATGGCGAGGGCACTAAAGAGCTCGCGCAAGCCATGATGCGTTATCTGGAAGAGCGTGATCTGCGTATTGCTGAAGATCCTGAGTACGCTGCGCACCTGGTTGATTTAGATCAGCGCATTGAAGATGAAGGTCGTGCGCGTCTGCAAGAGTTGGATGATAAGCGTGCATTACGTCGTGCGGGTGTGAAAGCAGTCGAAGATATGGATGATGATTTTGATGAAGACGATGACGAAGATGATGAAGACGGCGCAGAGATTATCTACGTTAATCATTAACTGATGGATGGGCTCAGCGTGCTGTTCAGACCGCCGCTGAGTGTTCAATTTCAACAGGATTTTGTGTTATGCGTGACAAGGTGACAGGCGCTCAGCGCTGGGTAGTGAAAATTGGCAGTGCGTTGTTGACCGCTGATGGCCGTGGTTTAGATCGTAATGCGATGGCGATTTGGGTACGGCAAATGGTCGCGCTGCGCAAGCAGGGCATTGACTTGGTTGTGGTTTCCTCTGGTGCGGTGGCGGCCGGTATGAGTCGTTTGGGTTGGCTGGAACGACCTCGCGCGATTCATGAGTTGCAAGCGGCTGCAGCGGTGGGGCAGATGAGTTTGGTTAAGGCATGGGAAAGCAGTTTTGCCGAGCACAATGAGCGCACTGCCCAAGTCCTGCTGACCCACGATGATTTGTCTGATCGTAAGCGCTACCTGAATGCACGCAGCACTTTGCGCACCTTGTTAGAGCTGGGTGTGATTCCGGTGATCAATG
>Ga0265295_1005481_pt1 | contig 16135 bp, 14 predicted proteins | sample Munlansysbiofilm_FD_192503 | JGI IMG/M metagenome (GOLD analysis project Ga0265295, IMG submission 192503) | Leachate microbial communities from a municipal landfill in Southern Ontario, Canada - Methane capture system biofilm | ecosystem: Engineered > Solid waste > Landfill > Unclassified ... | reverse complement strand
GCTTATATCATCTACCAAAAGGCGATTTGAATTGGCGTTAGAGTATCCATGTATTCCAAAATAATAGGTTCCAGTGGTGGGTACTGAGAATATTTTTTGTCCTTTGGCATAAGTGTTATTTGTAATTCCAGGATGATCATTTAAAACATTTGTCATTCCTGCAGCCGTTTGTTCTGTTCCGTACGCAATTTTTAGATTTTCTGGATGTTGAGTATCTTGTGTGCGATACCAATAACTAATTGAATAGTATCCTTGATTCAAATTGACGCATGTAGATATAAACCAATCATTTGCTGCAGTACTTTCACCAGTGTTAATCGCTGCTACTCCAGATCCGCTATGAGCTAGTGCTGAGGAATTACCTATAAACCATGATTCTCCATCTTCATTTCCGTCAATCGTTTTCCATCCAATAATATCATCTGGGTTTTCAAAATCTACAGAATAGGGCATCGAAACAGGAGTAATGCTATATGTAGAAACCCATGCAGAAGTGTTATTTGTTGCTATTTGATCATTTTCAAGACTTACTTTTGCTTGAACAGAATCCACTTGTCCCGAAATTGGAAAATTTGCAAATCCAGTAAACGTATAGCTTATAGTGGAGTCGCGAGCAATGGGACCTGCTATAATTTCGCTTACAGAAGCTCCTTCTACCCCTTTTTTAAAGCTAACAGGAACATTTGAAATTGGGGAAGTACTTCTGTTTTTTACTTTGATTGTAACAGGAATATTTTCCAATAAATCACAACTTGGGGTTGGCAAAGTTAATTCGACCAATTGAGCATCTAATATATTTCCTGCATCAACCATTGCACGGATATTCCAGTTGTATGTTAATTCTTCATTTAATTCATTCAAATGGCTCCATGCACCATCGAAATCCATCCAGTTTCCATTTGGATTGGGCGAAAGTGCTCCGTCACAGCCCAAGGGATGGCCTGCTGTTGCAACAACCTCATAACCAATATATAGGTCTGTTGCTGGAATTACAAATGGGCTTGCCAAAAAAACTTCATTCCAACCTTCAATAGGGTAAAAAGCTTGATTTACTAATGAAGTTATTCCTTGATCTGAAAAGATTTTAAGAGTAGATGAAGCAACATTCCCAACACCATTGATATACAATTTTACCGAAGTTATGGTGCGTCCCATGTTATAATAGTTTGAAAGAACCGATGCTGGAAAAAAGGCATAAACACCCATAGTAGCAGGTCCGTCAACACCAATTGCACTATTTTGGGGTCCATCATAATGAAGTGAGTCAACAATTGCTTTTGTTCCCGAAGGTAGATTGTTTATAGAATTTAAAACCTTTACAGATTGTAATTCTGTGTTTGTTTGCAAATGTTGAGCAAATAAAAATAAACTAAATAGCAAAAGTGAAAATAAAAAAGTAATTTTTTTCATAGTTGTAAGTTTTGTTTATGATAAATTTCTATTGTACAAATATAATGAAATGTTTGATGTTTCAAAGTCTTTTTTACTTAAATGTATTAAATTTCATAAAACAATTATTTAAATCCATTTTGTTTCCGATAAATCTTTATTTTATGTAAAGACACCAATGAGATTTAATAAGGTGCATTCATTGGATAATTTATCTATTTCTAATACCTTAAATCCGCAAGGATTTTTTTAATCATTATTTTTGCTTGATTTTGTAAATTATTCCATTTTTCAGGTTCATTATTAGAGATATTTTTGGTTAAGCTACATAAAAATAGAATGATTACGGTGTGATTTTTCTAGTATAGCCTGTTTGAGCTTTCTCCTTATATTTTGACTTTGTGATTTTTTAACCGAATTAACAATACTATTTGCAACATGCAGATATACAGTTGTATATAAATTTGATTATGCAATTTTATCGTATAGTTATATTATAATCAATGATTTTGATTTGTTTTTGTTACATTTATTTTTAGTTTAGCAACTCATACGGTTGATCGGTGAATAATTTTAACACCCATTGTCGTCCAGTATATATCCATTTCCCAGATACACTTATAAATTTAAATATGAACCGTTTAAGTCTTGATGTCGGTTCGATGTTCTCAAAAACCACAGCAACTTTTTCGATAAAATAGTGGTAAAAGTTTTTCGCCATTGCCATTATTATCATGTAAGATGTATTTTCGTTCATAAATGAGCATGGAAGATGACTCCATCCAAAATCATTATTCATTACATCAAAAACTTTTTCATTTGCTCCTCGTTGATTGTAATATTCAATAACCTCTATTTCAGAACTTTGCCAATCGTTTGTTAAAATGGTACGATACTTAAAAGTATCTCCTGTAAATAAATCAATCTGTGCAGAAGCTCCCTTTTCTCGCATTATAACCAAGCGATAGCTTTTTTCTTTAAAAAATTGTTCGAATGAAATTGATGCGACCTCGTATTTTTGATAATTTAGTTCTACCTCTGTCCATTTATCTACAGCGAGAATTTGGCGATATATTTCAGCACTTTTGTTTGATCTAATGTAAAAAAGTTTGCTGTTTTTTTCCACAACTTCAATAATCTCTTTCGAATAAGAGCCAGCATCCATCCGTGAACGATTTACGTATATATTGTTATCTTCCAAAATGTTATAAGCTCTAGTAAGGGTTGATGCTTGCTCAAATTTAACATTTGCATTACCGTCACGATTTTCAATATACACTATTTTATTTCCAATTGTAGCAACTCCAGGACAATATCCATTGAGTTTTTTGTACGTTTTTTTCGTGTCGTATTTTTCTGTAGGAATTATTTGGTTATCGTAGTCAAAATCGTAAAATGAATCTTTCTTAAGTTGCTTTGTTAGAAGTAATGATTTGATATTTAAATCGTTGAGTTTTTTATTAATATTGAAATCATATTTTTTATCGCTCAAAGACTCATAAGATGAATTTTTAGTAGAAAGCTCCTTAATCCCTCGCAAAATAGTATCTGCACTTGGTACAAAATTGTTTGGAATAGATTTAAGATCTTTATTTAGATGGGTTTGAATATCTTCAGCACAATTTCCTCCACATAAAAAAATATTCATCAAATTTTGAATAATGTCGCTGTACGAAAACCCAACTGGTTTACATCTAGTACCTAGTTGTTTATCAAGCAATTGAGTGAAACCTGATTTGCTATATTCTTCATTGATAAAATAAATTCCAGAAAAAGGGCTTACTTGTGTTGATATTTTTTGTAATTTCATCTCGAAAATTTTTAATCCTACTTTTTTTTGTTTAGTAGCACTAAATTAGGTGAAATTTTTAAGCGGTAAAATGTTGTGTAAAATACTTATACACAATATTTTAACCGCTTTTGTTCATAACTTTTCTGCGGATTTAAGGTTGAAAAAAAACCACACGAAAGCTTTCAAAATAGATATCATTATTTGGTGGTTTGATGAAAAAAACATTGTATATTTGCACAACTTGTTATTAACCTTTTTACAAACAGCTAAAGTCTAAAAAAAAACGTTTATGAAGAATATTTTGGTTATTGGCTCTGTAGGTCAGATTGGCTCTGAACTTACCCTTGAATTACGTAAAAGATATGGCAACAGTAATGTAGTTGCTGGTTTTCGCTCGACGAAGCCAACTGGCGAATTGCTCGAATCAGGTCCCTCAGAAGTAGTTGATGCTACCAATGCTCAACTTATTACTGATGTAGTAAAAAAATACAAAATAGACACCATTTATAACTTGGCTGCAATTCTTTCAGCAGTGGGTGAAAGTAAACCACAAGTGGCTTGGAATATTGGTATTGGCGGCTTAATGAATTGTCTTGAAGTGGCTCGAGAATTTGGTTGTGCCGTTTTTACTCCTAGTTCTATTGGTGCTTTTGGAGGCGGAACACCGCTTGACAATACTCCTCAGGACACCATTATGCGTCCACAAACCATGTATGGAGTTTCAAAAGTAGCAGGCGAATTGCTTAGCGATTATTACTTCAAACGTTTTGGAGTTGACACCCGTTCGGTACGTTATCCAGGAATTATCTCAAATGCTACCTTGCCTGGTGGTGGAACAACCGATTATGCCGTTGAAATTTTCTACGCTGCCATAAAAGAGGGCAAATATACTTGCCCACTCGGAGCTGGTACTTTTCTCGACATGATGTATATGCCCGATGCGATAAATGCAGCCATCGATTTGATGGAAGCGGATGCCAACAAGTTAATACATCGCAACTCATTTAATGTTACGGCAATGAGTTTTGACCCCGAAATTATTTCGGCTGAAATAAAAAAACATTTACCCAATTTTAAAATGGATTACGATGTTGAACCGATAAAACAAAGCATTGCAAACTCATGGCCCAACAGTATGGACGACAGTGCTGCCCGCCAAGAGTGGGGATGGAAACCTGAGTGGAACCTTCAAACAATGACAAAAGACATGCTAAAGGTGATTGCCGATAAACATGCTAAAGGATTAATATAAAATATCAAAAAAAAGGGAAGCAAAGCTTCCCTTTTTTATACTAGGAACTCCAATATTGGAACGCTTTTGAACCTCAATTGGAATGGTTTTATTATGAGCATATTAGGGAGATGGGTTGTGAATGAGCAAATTAAAATTGTGACCGAAAAAAAAACAACCAAAGGAGAATATAGAACTGGATTGAAAATGATAAAATAGCTTTAAAAAAAGCTTTTGAATTGTGATTTTCTTGGAAATTGATTAAGTTTGCAAAAACAAATAAACACAAATAAAAACAACTAAACATAAATATTATGTATTCAAAATTTCAAAAATTTCTTCAAACTGAATTGGATGCAATTCAAAGTGCAGGAACGTATAAAAATGAACGTATTATTGTTACTCCTCAAACAGCTGTTATTAAGTTGCAAGACGGTAGCGAAGTGTTAAACTTTTGTGCCAATAACTATTTGGGATTGTCAAATCATCCTGAATTAGTTAAAGCAGCAGAAGAGGCTGTGAACGACCGTGGTTACGGAATGTCGTCTGTGCGTTTTATTTGCGGAACCACCGATTTGCACAAAGAATTAGAACAAAAAATAGCTCGCTTTTTCGGTACTGAGGACTCTATTTTATATGCTGCTTGTTTTGATGCTAATGGTGGGGTTTTTGAGCCTTTATTGAGTGAACAAGATGCTGTTTTTTCGGATTCTCTAAATCACGCTTCCATTATTGATGGTATTCGTTTGTGCAAAGCTCAACGTTTTCGTTATGCCAATGCAGATATGGAAGATCTTGAAAAACAACTTATTGCTGCTAAAGATGCGCGTTTCAAATTAATCGTAACCGATGGCGTATTTTCAATGGACGGCAACGTAGCTCCGATGGATAAAATTATGGAATTAGCTAAAAAATACGAAGCCATGATTATGATTGACGAAAGTCATTCCGCTGGAGTTGTTGGTGAAACTGGTCGTGGTGTTACCGAATTGTTCAACATGAAAGGAAAAGCCGAAATCATTACCGGAACTTTGGGCAAAGCCTTTGGTGGTGCAATTGGCGGATTTACGACCGGTAAAAAAGAGATTATTGAGATGTTGCGTCAACGTTCACGTCCCTATTTGTTTTCAAATTCAATTCCTCCAATGGTTGCAGCTGCAGGTATTCGCGTGTTCGACATGATGGAAGAAAGCAACGATTTGCAAGATAAATTACATTCAAATACAACTTATTTCGTTGAGAAAATGAAAGCCGCTGGATTTGATATCAAACCAACTCACTCTGCTATTTGTGCAGTTATGTTTTACGATGCGAAATTGGCCGGTTTGATGGCCGAAAAATTACTTGCAGAAGGTATTTATGTAATTGGATTTAGCTTCCCTGTTGTGCCCAAAGATCAAGCTCGAATCAGAGTTCAGCTTTCTGCAGGTCACGAAGTAGAACATTTGGACAAAGCAATTAAAGCTTTTATCAAAGTTGGAAAAGAATTAAACGTAATAAAATAATAAAATCATGAACGTCCATGATTTTTAAATCATAGATGTTCTATTGTTTTTTTAAAAAAAAACTCCGAGTTTTCATCTGCAAAATCAAAATTGCGATGAGTTCGGAGTTTTTTGAATTTCAGTATGTTTACTATAAATTGGATTCATAGAAAGAAGAGAGTTTATTCAAACAAAACAACAATCAAATCCCTTCTAGTAAGAGGGTTTAGAACTCTTCGGACGTTTCTTTTTAAGACACAAGTTTTCGCCAATTCTGGGGTCAACACTTGGTTCCAATCCATTTAATTTGGCCAATGATTTAAGTTTCATCGCATAGTCTTGAGATATTTGCCACAATGTTTCGCCTTGGGCTACTAAGTGAAAATCTCTGTCGCCCTTATTTCGCTTTGTTTCGATGTAAACAATATCTCCTTCCTTCAGTTTTGCATCCTTAGAGACGTCGTTATACTTACGAATGTATGACTCTCTTGAAAAGAAATCATTTGCAATGGTCAAAAAAGAATCATTTGCTTTGGCAATCACAAAACGAGTGTGATTATTGGTGTACACATCTCGTTCGTTGTGTTTTTCTGTAGGACGAAAAATAATCTCCTGGATTGTAACTGCATTATCCACTTCCGCTACCGTAGTAGAGGCGGTGAGTGGTGCTGTTTTTGGCGAAGGTTTGTCGTAATTATAAAGCTGATATTCTTCAATTATGCGAACCAAGATTTTAGAATATTCTGGATTGGTCGCATAACCAGCATCTTGCAATCCTTTTGCCCAAGATATATAATCATCGGAACTGTTGTTAAATAAAGAAGCATACCGTTTGTTTTCCACTAAAAAAAGAGAGTGATCGTCGTAACAATTTTCAATTGTGGCATATTTTCTAAAACAATCATCTTTTTCATCATCATCTTTTGTGTATGTTTCGCCATACCAAGATCCGCCACATTTTATGCCAAAATGATTGTTGGCATTTATGGCTAATTCGCTAGTGCCGGCTCCCGATTCTAAAATTCCTTGTGCCAATGTGATGCTTGCAGGGATTTTATATTCATTTGATTTTTTAATGGCGGAATTTTTATATTTACTGATGTAAATAATAATATCAGATTTTGTATAACTTTGCGACTGCAATGACGAAAATCCTAAAAGTAAGAAAACGAACGCTGAGAAAAATCTTTTCATAATTAATATTACTTCTAAATGTTTTGCAAAAATATAAAATCTATACGAACTTCAAACATTATAAAAAAATGAATTCAGATATTATAACAAAATATTTTCCCAATATCACAAGCATTCAACAAGAACAGATTGAAAGCCTATATCCTTTGTATGATGAGTGGAATAAAAACATCAACGTAATTTCGCGCAAAGACTTTTCTAACCTCTATATTCATCATGTTTTACACTCATTAAGCATTCACAAATTAATTGCCTTTAAAAAGGGTTCAAAAATATTAGATATTGGCACAGGAGGTGGCTTCCCGGGAATTCCTTTGGCTATTTTGAATCCAGATTCTAGGTTTCATTTAGTGGACTCTATTGGAAAAAAAATTAAAGTGGTAAAAGAAGTTAGTACCGCTTTAAATTTATCAAATGTTACTGCCGAACATATTCGGGCCGATGAGCATAAAGGAACCTATGATTTTATCGTGAGCCGCGCCGTAACTGCCATGCCTCAGTTTTTAAAATGGACCCAGGGAAAAATCAAAAAAAAGGAACAAAATGCCATCCCTAATGGGATTTTATATCTGAAAGGAGGAGATTTGAGAGAAGAATTAAGTTCCATAGGTCAGAAAACAGATGTGTATGAAATTTCCAGATGGTTTGAAGAAGATTTTTTCAAAGAAAAAAAAATAGTCCATATTTATTAAATTTAGTTCAAAATTTTACTAGATTTGCCATGTATAATTATTAATTTAATCCTATATTTATTATGAAATCAAAAGCTCAAGCTTTACTAAAAGATTCTAAAACAGCACGTTGGGTGGTTTTAGCGTTAATCTCATCGACCATGTTTTTTGCCTATTTCTTTGTTGACGTGGCTGCACCTTTGCAAACAATGCTCCAAAAAGAACCTTACTTTTGGTCACCTGAAGTATTTGGAATGTTGGGTGGTTCAGAATTCTTTTTAAATGTATTTGCTTTCTTCTTAATTTTCTCCGGCGTAATTCTCGATAAAATGGGTATCCGTTTTACACTTATCACATCGGGTATAACCATGGTTGTGGGTGCTTTAATAAAGTTTTATGCACTTACGCCTGCCTTTGCGGATTCAGGTATTGGCGTTTCTCTTGCTAGCTTTCTCCCCTCTATCCCAGCCAGTGCTAAATTAGCATTTTTTGGGTTTGCCATTTTTGGCGTTGGAGTTGAAATGGCCGGAATTACGGTTTCAAAAACAATTGTAAAATGGTTTAGAGGTAAAGAGTTGGCTTTGGCAATGGGCCTAGAAATGGCAGTTGCTCGTTTGGGCGTTTTTGCTGTTTTCCAATTATCGCCAAGATTTGCCGAAAGTGGTGGAGTTTCTAGTTCTGTAATGTGGGGAGTTGCATTCCTATGTATCGGCTTTTTAACCTTCTTAATTTATACTTTCATCGATAAAAAACTGGATCAACAAATTGGTGAAGAAGGAAGTGTTGAAGAAGTGGAAGTTCCGTTCAAGCTTTCAGATTTACGCGAATTGATCACTAATCCAGGATTTATTACCATTGTTTTATTGTGTGTATTGTTTTATTCTGCAATATTCCCATTCCAAAAATTTGCAACCGATATGTTGTCTTCCAAACTTGATGTAGATGTCACAAAAGCAGCTGGTTTGGTCTCCTATTTTCCTATCGGAGCCATGATCTTAACTCCTTTCATTGGACTGTTCCTCGATTTAAAAGGAAAAGGAGCATCCATGATGCTTTACGGAGCTATTTTACTTACTATTTCACATTTAATTTTTGCTTTGGTTCCAGCTGAGGCTTTTTCAACTCCAGTTGCCATTGGAACGATTGTGATTTTAGGAACTGCTTTTTCTCTTGTTCCCGCTTCTATGTGGCCTTCCATCCCAAAAATTGTAAAAGAACGCTATTTGGGATCGGCTTATGCTGTTACATTCTGGGTTCAAAATATTGGACTTTTAGCCGTGCCGATTCTTATTGGTTGGTCCATAACGTATTCAAACCCAGGTGTTGCCGAGCTTATTGAGCAAGGCGTTGAGGGTGCTAAATATAATTATATGCTTCCTGAACTTATTTTTGCTGGTTTTGGCATTTTAGCAATTATTCTATCCATCGTTCTAAAAGTTGTCGACCGCAAAAAAGGCTACGGACTAGATATTCCTAACAAACAATCATAATTTTCAATTTATATTGAAATGAAATAAATAAAAAAGAGGACATTCGTCCTCTTTTTTATTTATTTTTACATGATTAATCAAACACACAATCCTATGAAAATAAAAAATTTAAGCTTCGTATTGTTATTGGTTTCTGCTTTTATTCTTTTTTCGTGTACATCGAGAGAAGCAAATGAAATCACCCAGAATTTTGATAGTGAAATGCTCGAAGGGGCATCCTTCTCAAAAGGAACGAAGGATAATTCCTATTCTTCTATTCCATTACCAAATGAGGAAAGTTCTTCTATGGAAGTATCCGAATCCTTAAGTCAATACATCATAAAAACGGCGGATATAAAAATGATGGTGGAAGATGTCAATGTGAGTACCGATAATATTGAGCAAATCCTCAAGAAAAATGGTGGTTTTATTGATAATTCAAACTTGGAAACAAAACCTTATTCCTTTTCAAATACTCTTAATATTCGAGTTCCGGCTGCAAAATTTGATCCTGTTATTAAAGAGATTACTGCATTGGCAGAATACATCGATCACCGGGTTGTAAATTCCGAAGATGCAACCAAAGCTTATGTTGATACGGAGGTACGTTTGAAAAATAAATTGGAAGTCGAAAAACGGTATATTGAGATATTGAGAAATCAAGCCAGGACAGTCGCTGACGTTCTTGAAGTAGAACGCCAACTCAATGATATTCGTATTGAAATTGAGTCCGCCCAAAGCTATTTAAACACTCTTAAAGATAAAATCAAATACAGCACCATCAATCTCGAAATTTATCAAACGGTGAATTACGTAAAAAAGCCAGAAACGAATCAAAAGTCCTTTTTTACCGATGTTAAAGAGGCTTTGCAGTTTGGCTGGAATGCCGTTTTGTCATTTATTCTTGTTTTCCTTCACTTATGGCCTCTGTTTGTTATCGCTTCTTTAATAGTAATTACCGTAGGTTTTATAAAGAGACGAAAAAAATAGTGCTTTATGGTAAAGCTTTCCCCCCCGATTCCTACGTATAGATACAATATTATAATACACTGCAACGAAAATTTGATATTCTCTCGCTAACCCAAAACAGGATGGATATAACAATTTTAGATTTGAAGTGTTGTATTGATTGCAATATGAAATAGGTATTAAACGAATAAAAAAAACAATGCAACTCAGAAATCTCTTCCTCATCTCAGCTTTGTTGTTGGGACTTTTATTAGAACAATTTGCGGTCGGCTTACAAGGATATTTAATCTACATCTTGTGTTTTATGATGTCTCTGTCTTTGCAGTCCATTTCAATATCTATTTTTAAACCGCATTTAAAATTATTAAAACCCATTATTTCTACAATTCTTCTGAATTATTTTCTTTTCGGAATTATATTAATGTTTTTGGTGTACCTGATAATACCTTACGACAAAGCACTTTATATTGGTTTTTTAATGATAGCAGTAGCACCTCCCGGCGTTGTTATTGTCCCTTTTGCGGTTCGTATGAAATCAGATATTAATTATGCAGCCTTAGGGGTTGTGGGAGCATACCTTTTTACAATCATTCTTTTTCCGCTTACCTTGTTTTTTTTGGGCGCAGAAGTCGATTTTATGAATGTCTTTAAGCTAATTTTTTATTCGGTGGTTTTACCCATATTTATTTCCCGGATTTTTCGACATCCTGCTATTTTTAAATTTACAAAAAAACACCAATCTTTGCTGATAGATGTTTCATTTTTCGTTCTGATTTATGTCGTCATTGGCATTAATAAATCGGTATTGGTCAACGATTTCAGAGTCTCCATTTTGCCCTTGTTGGTATTGGGCATTTTGCTTTTTCCCATCGCTATTGGACTTATATTTTTGCTGAAAAAAATGAAGAAAAGCAAAGAAGTTAGTACTAATTTTTCTCTCTTATTAATGGTCAAAAACAATGGTTTTTCGGCAGTCTCTTCACTTACTTTGTTTGGAACGGTGGCATCCATTCCATCTGCTGCACTAAGCGTGGTTTTGTTGCTCTATTTGATTGTTTTGCCCGGAATAATGGATTTTATTTTCAAGAAACCAAAGCAACCTGAGCTTATTGAACAAATATACTTATAACGTTTGTAAGCATCCAATAATCATCATATTATGTAGATTTGCTATATTTTATCGGACAGCAATTATACGGAATTTTACACAAATTCGGCAATAACTGTTTTTTTAGCTCTAACTTGTTGTCCGATTTTTACTTTAACTTCTACATTAAGAGGTAAGTATAAGTCGACCCTAGAACCAAATTTAATGATTCCAAATTCCTCGCCTTGCGATAAAACTTGTTGCTCGGTGGCATGACAAACAATTCTTCTGGCCACGGCTCCTGCAATTTGTTTTACTAAAATCTGAGCTTTATTATTTTCGATGACAATGCTATGGCTCTCATTTTCGGTGGATGATTTTGGCAACCATGCTACTAAAAATCTTCCAGGATTGTGTTTTTTGTAAATGATTTTGCCCTTAACTGGTGCATAATTTACGTGTACATTTAAGGGCGACATAAATATTGAAATTTGTTTTCTTTTTCCTTTAAAAAACTCTGTTTCAATCATCTCTTCAATGACAACAATTTCGCCATCAGCAGGGGCAATGATATGGTTTTCATTGGTTTCAATGCTTCGGTTTGGAACTCTAAAGAAACGGATGAAAAATATTTGCAAACAGATTAATATGCCATAAAAGACAGCATGATAATACGTTTGTACAGGGAAAAGCCAGTTAGCAATGAATGCCAATAAAGCCAAAAACAGGAACGTTACCAAAATAGTGGGATAACCCTCTTTGTGAATTTTCATTTCAATAAATTTTTTATATAAGTTGTAAATATATGAATACAAATGGTGCACTAAACAAAACGGCATCAAATCGGTCGAGCAAGCCTCCATGGCCGGGAAGAATGTTCCCGGAATCTTTTACTCCCACATTCCTTTTTAGCATCGATTCTGCTAAATCTCCAAAATTGGCAGTAATAATTATAATCAGAATTAATATCAGCCAATTTAGCATGGGCATAAATTGAAAATAGTCATTTATGAAATAGGAGGCCAGGAGTGAAAAAGTGAGTCCGCCAAACAAGCCTTCCCATGATTTTTTTGGCGAAATACGCTCAAATAAGCGATGTTTTCCAAAAGTACTTCCCACAAGATAGGCACCTGTATCATGAATCCAAATTAAAACAAAGTAACTTAATATAAAATAAGCACCCGAAACTTCTCCAACTGTTTCCAAACGAATGTTTGAAAGCAAAGCAAAAGGAACGGTAGAGTAGGCGACCGCAAAAAAACCACCCACCACATTGCTGAGAGAGTTTTCTGTTTTTCGATACATTTCAACGCACATTTGTATTGGAAGTACCAGAAGTAGCAACCATAAATATTGCTCGGGCAGAACATTATAGCCAATGGAGCAAATTAAAACAAAGACCAAAACGGACATCAGACCCGTTAATTCCTTCGAAATGGAAAATGTACTTTTGTTATTGCACAGTTTTATAAATTCTAAAGCGCTCGAAAATGCGATTAATCCAAATAAAACGGTAAGTACGTAAGGATGAATTAATATGGCAGAAATCATTACTCCAATAAAAACGATTCCTGTTAAAGTTCTTGTTTTTAGGCTACTAAGCGACATATCGTAGAAATAGAGTGATAGTAATTTGGCCTTGCAAACTAGGATTGGGAAGAATTAAAGTTTGAGCAGGATATACATTTTTATTGCTTTTGGCAAGCAATCGCAATGCTTCCGCATTTGAGTTTTCAACTTGATTACTGAGGGCTATTAGTACCAAGTGACGTGTTTTTTCGAGTAGATTTTCGAGGTTTGTCGTTTTGCTGGATAGAATAATACCTCCGTTTTTAGAAATAAGAAAATCAACAGGCATTATCATATAATCATATACACTTGTAGTGAGCGTGTTGTCAAAAACACTTAATCCGCAAACATTTAGTAGTTCTCCTAAATCGGCATTGTTGCAAAAGACAGTGTTTAGCTTTTTGTCATGAAAAAAGGTAGATACTTTTTCAACCAACTCTTTTCCGTTGGCACACAAATGAAATATTCCTCCGTTTTGAGTAAATTTTTCGGCAAAAGCTAAATCTGGAAACTCATCGGGATTCTCTTTTGTTTCGGGTTTTATTTCAATTTTGTCCGAAAGAATCTCTTCGTCTTTTTCAAGAAGGGACTCCCTGATGGATTTTAAAATTTGCTCTTTTACCGAAGTTTGTTCCATGCTTTTATCTTAGTTATTCAAGGGGCGTATCGCTTTTTTCATCGGGGGTTTCCTCTGTCTTTTTTTCCTCCGCCTCAATTATTTCAGCTTTGATATCCAATACTTCATGAGGACGCTCGCCTAAAATAGCAACCACATCTTCGCGGAAAATAACCTCTTTTTCAAGAAGCATATTTGCTAATATTTCGAGTTTGTCCTTATTGTCTCTGATAATATCTTTTGCTCTTTCGTATGCTTTTTCAACCAATTTGTGAATTTCAGAATCAATCAATCGTGCCGTTTCATCGCTGTAGGGCTTTTGGAAAGTATATTCAGATTGACCGCTAGAGTCGTAGTAACTTGTATTGCCAATTTTTTCATTCATACCAAAGTAAACCACAATCGCATGTGCTTGTTTTGAAACCCTTTCAAGGTCATTTAAAGCACCCGTGGACACTTCTCCGAAAAAGACCTCTTCGGCGGCACGACCCCCCAAAGTCGCAGTCATTTCATCAAACATTTGATCAAAGGTTGTGAGTTGACGCTCTTCGGGCAAATACCAAGCAGCTCCCAATGATTTTCCACGAGGAACTATCGTTACTTTTACAAGAGGCGAAGCGTGTTCGATAAGCCAGCTTACTGTAGCATGACCCGCTTCGTGGAAAGCAATCACTTTTTTCTCTCTGGGTGAAATAATTTTAGATCGACGTTCGAGTCCACCCACGATACGGTCGATGGCATCTAAAAAGTCTTGTTTACCAATTGATTTTTTTGCTTTTCTTGCTGCAATCAAAGCTGCCTCGTTACAAACATTGGCAATGTCGGCACCCGAGAAACCAGGCGTTTGGCGAGCAAAAAATTCGCTGTCAAAATCTTTATTTAATTTTAAATTCCGAATGTGTACTTTGAAAATTTCTTTTCGTTCTTCTACATCTGGCAATTCAACATGAATCTGACGATCGAAACGACCTGCACGCATCAAGGCTTTGTCTAAAACATCAGCCCTATTGGTTGCAGCCAAAATGATAACTCCGTTGTTGGTCGAAAAACCGTCCATCTCGGTTAGCAGTGCATTCAAAGTGTTTTCGCGTTCATCATTGGAACCCGAAAAATTTGCTTTTCCGCGAGCTCGTCCGATGGCATCAATTTCGTCGATGAAAATAATACAAGGTGCTTTTTCCTTGGCGGATTTAAATAAATCTCGAACCCGAGAAGCACCTACTCCGACAAACATTTCTACAAAATCGGAACCCGATAAAGTGAAAAATGGAACTTTGGCTTCGCCGGCAACGGCTTTTGCTAATAAAGTTTTTCCTGTTCCCGGAGGACCAACTAAAAGTACGCCTTTCGGGATTTTTCCACCCAGTGTGGTGTATTTTGATGGATTCTTTAAAAAGTCAACAATTTCGATAATCTCTTCCTTGGCTCCTTCCAGTCCGGCTACGTCATTAAAGTTGACATTGACAGCGGCATCTTTGTCAAATAATTGGGCTTTCGATTTCCCGAAATTAAACATTTGAGAGCCACCAGAGCCTTTGGTCATCGAACGCATGATGAATATCCAAATAACGACAATCACAATAATGGGCAAAAACCACCCAAACATTTCTGTCCAATCTTTGGAGTTGTCATAAGCGATGATTACCGGTTTGAAATTTTGAATAATTTGAATTTTCTCTTCTTCAGTTTTTCCAATAGTATCTTTTGTAATAATCTGATTTTGAGCTTTTTCGACAAAATTATTAAAGGTTTCTACCGAACCTATCATGTGAAAATAATGAGGGCCTTCCTGAGCTTTTCCGGTTTTTGTATTGATAAAATCTTTATACCGCTCCTCGGTTTTCATGCTGTCGGGCTTAATATAAATTTGAGCTTGTTCTTTTTTTCGAACAATTACAATTTTATCAACATGCTGACTTACAAGTACTTGATTTAGTATGTTGGAGTCAATCTCTTTGGCTTCTGGATTTGTATTCCAAAAGTAACTGCCAATAAACAGTAAAGCTAAGGCTCCATATATCCAATAAAAATTGAAAAATTCTTTTTTCGATTTCTTTTTCTTTTTCGGTTGTTCCATAAAATAGTCTCTAGTTTTTTAGTCCTTAATCAATACTTATTTTTTTGATTTCAGCATCTGCCCATAATTGCTCCAATTTAAAGAATGTACGGGTTTCCGGTAAGAAAATATGAATTAGTACATCAAAATAGTCTAACAAAATCCATTCTTTATTTTCCGTGCCTTCAATGTTTATAGGTTTGATTTTGAATTCGTTGCGAATAGAATAGATGATTTCATCGCTGATGGTTTCTGCTTGAATTCCAGAATTTGCAGTGCAAATAATGAATTTGTCGAACAATGTATTGGGAACGTGTTCAATGTTTAAAACAGTAACATCGTCGGCATTTTTTCTTAACATTGCATCGATAGCTGTTTGACTAACATCTACTTTGTTTATTGTGTTTTTTTTATCTGCTTTTAATCTGGGCATATTATTTTTTTTGCAAAGATAACTAAATTTACAATTGATGGATTTATTATCATTGTTGTCCGATAAAAAAATCAAAGAGAAGGAAGCATAAAACTTCCTTTCTCTTTTTTTAGTAGTTTTGCTTCGCCAAAACCAACAACTACTATGGACAAAACTACATATTTTTTTGGAACAT
>Ga0265295_1005480_pt1 | contig 16137 bp, 14 predicted proteins | sample Munlansysbiofilm_FD_192503 | JGI IMG/M metagenome (GOLD analysis project Ga0265295, IMG submission 192503) | Leachate microbial communities from a municipal landfill in Southern Ontario, Canada - Methane capture system biofilm | ecosystem: Engineered > Solid waste > Landfill > Unclassified ... | reverse complement strand
CATAGGCGGCATAGCAATCGCTGAGATAACCAACGAGATCGGTCTTGGCGCTCAGTCCCGTGGTGATCTCTTTTTGATCCACGAGATAATCGCGGGACAGATCGCCCAAGGCGATGCGGCGGAATTTGGTGCGTTCCAGCGCCATCGCGTCGGGCGGGACCCTGGTCAGGCTGGGGTCCAGCGCTCGGTAGGCGTCCAGAAGGGCCTTGTCCAATCCTTTGACCGTCCGGTCATACACGATCTGGCCGAGATGTCGTTTTTCTTCGGACCATGGGCGGATCTGCTTCTCAAGGCTGTTCATGCTGTTTCCCCCGTGACGTTAAGTTAATGATATCGGTTGGTTGCCTCACTTTTTTAGAAGGAATAAAGTCCATAGATAAAATTAGGGGCACCCCTTTATCTGCGTTCTGGCGGCGGACGCCAAGCCCGTCCCAATAAGGAGTTTCCACGCCCCAGGGCACGCGTAACGCCCTACATCTTTATATCGTAGGCGTTCCAGCCGGTCAGTATCGCAAGAGAGGATGAAGGGCGGGGTATCCGGACATTCTCCGCTTTTTTTCTGGATACCGATGAATGCCCCTGGATTCAGGATGAAAATCCTGTCTGTCCGGCCTTTCAAGCTTAGCGGGAAAGGTGTTTTTTCAACATGACGGCGGCTGGAGCCGAAAGGCCGCTTACGGCGATTCGGCGCGGGCGGTCGCCGTGTTGCAGGCGAGCTCCATCAAGAGGGGGTCAGTCCTTATAGGTCCCTTCGCGATTTGCCCATTGCAAATGGTCCGGATGTTCCGGGTGGTCTGGAGATAGTGTGTTCGTTGACGTCTCACGACGGAATATTGATTTAAAAAATTTTCGTAGAAGTACTATTATAGATAATAAAAGAGAAATAAAAACGCACAACACGGCAGTTCCAATTATGGATTCCATTCTATCGCTAATTGACCCGCCTGATAACGCAGCCGCAATAACGCTTACTATTGTTGGTACAATAATGATTACCATTAACCAAAAGAATATTTTTCTCATATTTATCCTCCATTCCGCATTCCAATCATAATAATAATTTATTCAGATCTATCTGTTGATCGGATTTTCGAAAAATTGAGCGGTTCCGAAAGGGGCGAGGGGATGATTCTATCTGGTGCGGACAGCACGGAATTAAGGTCGCGGATGGCTTGGTGAAAACCATCCGCCATCAATGATCGGCAAAACCATCGTCGCCACGCCAGCAGCTGACGGTCAGGAATGGCTTCGATCGCTCCTTTTTTCTACCGTTGAAACTTTCGCACGGCGTCCGGCGGTGGTTAAGGGGTGGAGGAGCGTTTCCGTCCGGTGCGGATTCCGATCGTGAGGGCTTGGGCCGCGCCCAGGAACAAAAGGCCGGGAACGGCCCAAAGCGGGGCGGGCCCCAGATGCGCCAGAATCTGGGCCAAGGGCGGGGCGATGCTGGCCCCGAGGAAGATGGTGAAGGCATGAATGGCCAGCGCCAGGCCGCGATTGGCGTTTTCCGCCCGTCCGGCCAATGTGGCGATCAGGCCGGGTACGGCGATGGCGACGCCGGTGGACAGCAGGACGCTGGACAGGATCAAAAGCGGCGCGGACCCGGCCAGGGCCAGACCGAAGGCCAGCGCCGACAAGAGCAGTCCGGCGCGCGCGGCGAAAGGCGCGCCCCGGCGGCGGATCAGCGGCGCGGCGGCGAAGCTCAGCAGCAGCGGCGGCAGGCCGGCAAAGCGTAGGATCTGGAGATCGTAGCCGGCATTCAGCGCCTGCGCCCCGGCGTGGAAGGCGACGAAGCCGAACAGGACGGCCAGAGCCGACGCCCAAGAGGCAAGCACGACGGGGTCGCGCAGCAAGCCGTCGAGGCGCATCCGCAAGGATGATGCCGGACCGGCGGCGGCGTGGCCGACGTTTCCATCCGCCGTCCATTGAATCCCCAGCGCGGACAGCGCATAAAGCGGCGCGGCGCCCAGCATGATGGTTGCGAATCCGGCTCCGATTCCGGCGCCAAGGAATTGCGCCAGCGGCGCGGACCCCAGAAAAGCGAAACTGATCAGCGCCAGACCCAGCGGGCGTTGCCCGGCGGGCAAGGTTTCGGCAATCAGCGACAGGGTGGCGGCGGGAAAGGTCGATGCAGCCAATCCTTGCGTCGCGCGGGTGGCCAGCAGGAGGGCAAAGCTGGGCGCCAATCCGGCCAGCGCCGTGGTCAGCGCGGTCATAGCCAGTCCGATCACGATCACGCGCCTTCGGCCATAACGGTCGGATAGGGGGCCGAAAATCAGCACGCCCAACGCATAGACCACGCCGAAGACCGTGCCGGCCAACGCCGCGATTTCAGGAGGAACGCCGAAGCGGGCGGCGATGTCGGCGGTCAGGGGGATGGTCACATAAAGCTGGCCCACGACCAGGAAGGCCGAGATCATCAGCAGGGCGAGCAGCGGGGCGTGGCGCAAGGGCAAATGATCGTCTCCAAAATAAATCTTACGTAAACTTTAGGTTTCTAACGGAAAAAAGCGCAAAAAACCTTCCGCTGCCTGTCAGCAGGAGCGTTTGGCTTCGGCGATGTGGCGTTCCATACGGGCGATGTTGGCTTCGATATCTTGTTTCAGCGCGGTCAGCGCGCCGATCCGTTCATTCACCCGTTCGCGTTGGGTTTGCAGAATGGCTAGAACGCGCTCCTTGCCGCGGAGGCCGGTGGCGTCCTCGAAATAAAGATCGATCACCGCGCCGATCTCGGCCAGGCTGAGGCCCAGCGTTTTCAGGGCGGCGATCTTCTCCAGCCGCTTCAGCGCGTCCTCGCCGTAATGGCGATAGCCCACGCCTTCGCGTTCCGCCGGTTTCAGCAGGCCGATGCGCTCGTAATAATGCAGGGTCCGGTGGCTGACTCCGGCGCGCCGGGCAACATCGCCAATCAGCATGATCGCGTCGTCCCTTTAATCTAAACCTGACGTATGGTGTAGATTGTGGCACGGGGTTCCGTCCTGATCAAGGGGAGATGCATATCCCGGCTTATGCCGGAAAGGCTTCGTCGGGCGTCGGTCGTGAACAAGGGGATATGACGAAGAACGCGTCCGCTTGGGTCCGCGCCGATGCGCGGTGTATACCGGATGGCGGGGAGGAACGCGATGTCACGCCTTCATCTATGCTTTGCTTGTATCCTGCTCGTTGCGACAGCAGGGTTTCCGGCTTTTTCCGGCACAATCTCGGCGTCTGGAGTGGGTGTTTCCACCCTGCGATTGACCGATCCGGTCGGCGGCGGCCCCATGGAGGCGGCTCTCTTTTACCCCGCATCGCGGCCGACAGGGGCGAGCCTGATCGGGCCGTCTTACCGGATTGACGCGGAACCGGAGGCTCCTCTGCAGGATGGTCCGCATCCGCTCATCCTCTTGTCCCATGGCCATGAAGGGTCCCGCTGGGGACATCACGATTTGGCCGAACATCTTGCTCTGCAAGGGTTTGTCGTCGCCGCGATCGAACATCCCGGCGACAATTACCGCGACCAAAGCGGGATCGGCACTGAACGGGTCCTCCTGGGTCGCGCGACGCAGATATCGGCGCTGCTGACGGGCGTGCTGGCGGATACGCGTTTCGGGCCGGCCATCGACCGCGATCGGATCGGTGTGGCGGGGTTTTCGGCAGGGGGCTACACCAGCCTTTTGCTGGTCGGGGCGAATCCGGATTTCGATCTGATTCATCCCTATTGCCGCCGGCACCCGCTCGACGGGGAATTATGCGGCTTTCTGGGTCTGTTCCGGCATATGCCCGCCAATCCAGAGAAGGGAGCGCTGCGCGATTCGCGCATTCGCGCGGCCTTCGTTATGGCGCCTCTGGCCATCTTTTTCGATCAGCAGGCTCTGGCGGCGATCGAGGTTCCGGTGTTCCTGGTCTATGCGGGCGGCGACCGCGTCTTGATCCCGGAGGAAAATGGCGCGCGGATCATGCCGTTCCTGGGGAGTCTCGCCGGCTACAGGGTCGTCGCCGGAGCCGATCACTATGTCTTTCTGGCTCCCTGTCCTTTGGAACAGAAAGCGCGACGGCCGGAAATCTGCGCCGATCCGCCGGGGATTGATCGGGGAAAGGTTCACCGGACGATCAACGGCGATGCCGTATCTTTTTTCAGCCGGGCCTTGCCGGAGTGAATGCCGCACGGGGCTTGTCCCCGGTCGGATAGGTTTTCCGCAAGAAGAACTGCGGCCCGCCGTCCCTCCGGCGCGCGGAAGGGCGGCGGGCCGGTCCAATGTCAGTGACCGCCGGTCTGCGCCGGACGCAGGGTCTCGTACAGGAACCAAACCCGGCGTTCGGCCTGATCGATAACGCCGTCGAACAGGCTGACCGTGGCGGCGTCGCCATGGTCGTCGGCCAGGCTGCGCGCGGCGCGCACGCTGGCGAGGTAGCCCTTATTGTCCTCAAGAAGCTCGCCGACCATGTCCGCCGCCTCGACGAACTTGGCGTCGTTGGGGGCAATGCGGCTCATGCCCGCAACCTGACTGACCGAATGCAGCGTGATGCCACCGATCTTGCGCACCCGCTCGGCGATGTCGTCAACAATGCTGATCAATTCGCCGGCCTGTTCGTCGAACATCAGATGGTAGTCGCGGAAATGCGGACCGGAGACGTGCCAGTGGAAGTTCTTGGTCTTGAAGTAGAGGGCGAACGTGTCCGCCAGCAGGGCGTTCAGAGCCGCCTCGATGTCCTTGACGGCGTTGTCGCCGAGACCGGTCGGGGTCGAAAGCTTGTTGTCCGCGGGGGTGCGCTTGTCACTTTTGCTCATGATTGCCTTCCTATCGTTCGGGCCGCCTTGGGAAAAGTGCAGGCCCCATAGATCGCGCCATTCGCGACGCATCTGGTAAAAACCGTAGAAAACCGCTCGCCCCGCGCATGCTAGAAGGGGTGGCGGAAGCGGCTTTCCGCCGATGACCATTAAAAAGGTAGGGATGTTCCCGCATTTTTAAAGTCTTTTTCCCACATATCTGACGCTTTCCCATGATCGCCGGACTTTTTCAGTCCCGGACGGTCGGGTGATCCCTTGCCCCCTGGATAATTCCATTCGCATAGGGGTCCTCCATCGGACCGCCGATGAAGGGGCCGCCGCCTGTCCGCTGGTCGCCCTTTTTGGCCTCTCAGCATCCCGATTTGGGCTTCTGGTCGTTTTCCGGGGCCCAAGCGGCGGACGGGATCCCGACAATTCCCCCACAAGAGGCAGGGCCATAGCCCCTCCTGACTCTATCGCTCCGATCGTATGGGGGGACCAATCGTTTGGGTTGGAGCGCTTGAAAACAAATAAAAATAAAATAATCAATTAATTTAGTATAAAAATAAAAACAAACAACGATCCAAGAAAGTGAATGATTTTTAGAAACGCGTCTTGAGCAGGGCGCTAACACAAGACGGGGGAGTTTTTTTCATGACGACAACCACATTTAATCGTTGGCTGATTCTTATTGCGAGTTTGGTGGTAAATATATGTATTGGTTCTGCTTACGCATGGAGCGTTTATCAAAAGCCTCTTATGAACGTGTTGCAGAGTTCTACGTCTGATACGTCGCTGGCTTTTACGATTTCTCTCAGTGTCATCCCGCTGGCGATGATCGCCGCCGGCAAAATCCAAGATAATTATGGGCCAAAGCTGGTGATCCTTACTGGTGGGATCATTTTCGGCCTGGGGATGCTCGCCACTGGGTTCTGCACATCACTGACGACGTTGTATCTGACGTACGGCGTCTTGGGCGGGGCCGGCATCGGCACCGTTTATGCCTGCACGGTTGCGAATACCGTCAAATTTTTTCCTGATAAAAGAGGCCTGGCCTCCGGTCTGGTGGTGGCTGGTTTCGGTTCCGGCGCCGTCCTTATAGCGCCTTTGTCCTCATTGCTCATCGAGCGCTATGACGTCTTGACGACATTCAAGGCGCTTGGAATTTCTTACGCCGTCCTCATCGCGATCTGCGTGATGTTCATCAAAACCGCTCCCGCCGATTATCGTCCGGCCGGTTGGGCGCCCCCCGCCCCGGCTGGCGGCGGCGCGGCGGCTGTGAGCGTCAACAAAGATTGGCGGCAAATGCTGACCGATCCGATGTTCTACGTGCTTTTCGGCATCTATGTCATCGGGACGGTTTCGGGGCTCATGTTCATCGGCCATGCCTCCCCCATCGCTCAGGAAGTCATCAAGGTTACCCCGGCGGTTGCCGCCGCAGCGGTGGGCTTCATGGCGCTGGCCAACTCGGGAGGACGCATTTTCTGGGGGTGGACCTCAGACAAGATCGGTCGCTACAACGCCCTGTTCGTCATGCTGATTGTTGAAGGCATTGGCATGCTCGCGATGACTCAGGTCACAACTTACGTTCCGTTTGTTGTCATCCTCATGCTCGTGGTCCTCTGCTTTGGCGGCATTATGGGGTGTTTCCCCTCGATTACCGCAGATGCTTTCGGACCTAAGAATCTCGGCATGAACTACGGCATCATTTTCATCGCCTATGGTATCGCGGGCTTTATCGGGCCGCGCCTGGCTTCTCGTGTCAAGGAAATGAATAACGGCGACTACACAATGGCTTTCCTGATCGCCGCCTCTCTGAGCGTGATCGGCGTAATACTGGTTTTCGCTGCAACCAGGGTCGCCAAAAAGAAACAGAAAATGGCTTGATCCGATTTCTTTATCTGCACTGCTGTGTGGGCATAAAGAAAAACAGGATTAGTGCTTTTAGAAGACAAAAAAGAACATCGATTCCGCTTTGGTGCGGAGAAATAAAAAACTCCACGTACGACAGGAGATAAATATGAATAAAGTCAGGCAGCTCGATGATGTCATCGAGGACCTTAAAGACGGTGCCACCATCATGTTGGGCGGGTTCCTGAGCGTCGGCACGCCGTTGAAATGCATCGAAAAGATCGTGAAGAAAGGCGTCAAGGATCTGACCCTGATTTCGGTCGTCAATACCTATCCCGGAAAATACGATCTTTACGAAACCGGCGGTTTTGATCTGGCGCCTTTGTTTGCGAACAACCAGGTCCGCAAGATGATCACGGCCCACACCGGCACTTGCGCCGAAGCCGTGCAGGCGATGAAAGAAGGCAAGCTCGAGATCGAATTCTTCCCGATGGGCAGTTGGATCGAAAAGATCCGTGCCGGCGGGGCGGGCCTGGGCGGCGTGTTGACTCCCACCGGCATCGGCACGCTGATGGAGGAAGGCAAGAAGGTTCTGGAGATCAACGGCAAACGCTATCTGCTGGAACTGCCGTTGCGCGCCGAATTCGCCTTCATCAACGGCTATCGCGCCGATCCTTTGGGCAATATCGAATATCGCGGCATCGGGCTGAACACCAACCCGACCATCGCCATGGCCGCCGACTATACGGTTGCCGAGGTGAATGAGATCGTCGGTGTGGGCGATATCGATCCTTTGCGCGTCGGCACCCCCTCGGTGTTCGTCAAGGCGGTCGTGCAGGGTTACACCCTGGCCGAGCGCCAGGATGTCTTCCGGGACATGTGGGTCAAGACCGGCCGCATCAAAGTCCCGGCCGCCGCCGAATAATAAGAATCCGAGCAGGAGTTGAACCATCATGGAAGCTAAGGATCTCATCGCGCGGCGCGCCGCGCTGGAACTGGCCGACGGCGAAATCGTCAATCTTGGTTTCGGCATGCCGACGGAAGTCGCCAACCATGTGCCTGCAGGCGTCAACGTCGTCCTACAATCTGAAAACGGATGCCTGATGTTCGGGCCGACGCCGGTCCTGGGCAAACAGGACGCCGATATCGGCAATGCCGGCGGCCAGCCGATCACCTTGCTGCCCGGCGCGTCGATCTTCGATCTGGCGACGTCCTTTTGCATCATTCGCGGCGGTCATGTCGACACCACCATCCTGGGGGCTTTGGAAGTGGACCAGGAGGGCAGCATCGCCAATTGGGCCATGCCGGTGGCGCCCGGGAAATATTCGCCCGGCATGGGCGGCGCCATGGATCTGGTCACCGGTGCGCACAAGGTCGTCGCGGTCTTGCAGCACAATGACAAGAAGGGCGGTTCCAAGGTCTTGAAGAAATGCTCGTTGCCGGTTACCGGCAAGGGCGTCTTGAAGACCATCATTACCGAGAAAGCGGTGTTCGATGTCACGCCCCAGGGTTTGGTGCTGAAGGAAATCGCCGAAGGATTGACGCCCGAGACGCTGAGGGACGTCACCGACGCCGATTTCACTGTCGATCCCGGCCTTTGCCGGTACCGGCTGCCCAATTAGGGGCGGCCCCTCCCTGGAAAAACGGGCATGGTTTAGGTCGCGGCGCCCGTCTTGACAATTATGGGGAGGAACATGGAAAGGTCGGCCCGGCTTCCTTGCTCCAGCGGCTGGGCCGGCCTTTCTGTTTCGGTGGGGACCGGAGACGCTGGCCCGGCAGGGGGTCGGTATGGTATCGGTGGAAAAGGACGGCGAAAGCACCCCTGGACGTTGCCCGGCGATGTCCGGCCAAAGGATGACGAGAGTGCGAAGAATGTGCATCCACCTCGTCGAGATGCGATCGCGTGAAGATCGAGCGGAAAATCCGGACCCTATGCGAACAAATTAGTACAGGACGGTTTCATGCCACAGTTCTTAGCGGATCCAAATCCCCGTCTTGCAACGAATGACCATAGCTTGGCCAAGACCATGGCCGAAGCGTCCTATCAGGTCGGCATCTATGCCGGCGACATCACCGGCCATATCGAAGACATCACCAAGCGTATCGCCGATCAGACCGAGCTTTTGAGCGCCATCACCGTCGAAACCGAGGAAATGACGAACGCCAATGCCGGCATCGCCGTTTCCGCCCAGGCTCTGCGGAGCGAGGCCAATACCATCACCGACCGCATGAGCGAGGCTCAGGCTGCGATCAAGCAGGCGCTGAACGACGCGCTGGCTTTCGCCGGTGACAAGGACCGGCTGGCCGCCAATCTGCCCGCCCTGCGCGATGCGCTGGGCCGGATCAACCGCGCCTCACGCAAATTCGACGAAGTGGCCTTCTTGCGCGAATCATTGGTCCAACGCGTCACCTCCATCGCCGATTCGACGGCCAAAAATCGCGAATTGTGCGAATACATCTTTGAAGAATTGGCCCAGGTCAATGAAGCGGAACAGGCGACTAGGACCGATTCCGAAAATGTTTCGGGCATGTGCATGCACCTGTCCGATTTGTCGGCCGAGCTTTACTACACCATCGTCGCCAGCGGCGTGAAAACGGCGGATACACCGTTCATCGAGGCGGTCATGGATACGGCGCGGCAGGTCACCGAAGCGATCGAGAACGCCGTCGACCAGGGAGAAATCGGGCTGGAAACCCTGTTTGACGAAAATTACGTGCAGATGCCTGACATCCAGCCGCCCAAATACACCACGCGCTGGCTGCCTCTGATTGAAAAATTGGTGCCGCCGATCTGCGAACCGGTATCGACGATCACCCCGGAAGTGGTCTTGTGCACCGTCACCGACCGCAACGGTTATATGCCGGTCAACAATTTGCGCTGGTCGCATCCGCCCACCGACGATCCGGTCTGGAACGCAACCTATTCACGCCAGCGCATCCGCCACCGCGATCGCATTTCGCTGCGGATCAGCCAATCGACCAAACCTTTTCTGGTGATGGTGTTCCGCCGTCAGTTGGGCGACAGGGTCCAGGTTCTGCGCGACGTTTCGGCCCCGGTCATCATCAAAGGAAGGCTGTGGGGCAATGTCCGCATGCTGATTTTGATCAAGACCGAAACCATCGATTACATCCTGAAGCAGATGGACATTCACCGCGCCATCGCCAAGGTGCGCGCCATCGAAGCCGAACGCCCCGACGAGGAGGACGAGGATCAAGGCATGGTTCTGGAGGAAGCGGCTTTTGTTCCCAGCCCGTCCCGGATCCAGGCTTTTCCGCGCAAATTCTGCGTTCACCACGCCGGCCGGTTGGTCATCATCGACAATAACCGGATTCAATTGTTCTATGCCAAAGACCGGCTGGTGTTTATTCAGACCGACGATGGCAAAGCCTATCCGATCCGCTCGACCTTGAGCGAGTTGGAAGAAAAGCTGGACAGCAACCAATTTACACGCTGCCACAGAAATTATATAGTGAACATTGATCAGGTAGAGTACTTAAATAACTGGTTTAATCGCGGATACATAATAATCTTAAAAGGAAGCGCAAAAACGGAAGTCCCAGTCAGTCGGATGTTTGTTAAGCGCTTGAAAAAATACATCGAGTTTGAATAGTGCTATGAAATCAATATATTTTTATTTATTCCGGGTCGGTTTTGCCGGGAAAGTCGGGCTTCCGGCGCGCTCTCCTGTCCGAGGGGCGGGCCGGTACTGGGTCAGGGGACGCGACGGTGCGCGCTGCGAAACGACGGCTCCAGGATGTTCCGGTGCGTTGCCCGAGGGCGGTTCGGGTTTGGGTTTCGTATTTTTCGGGGAATGAAACGTGGACAGTCAGACACAATTTTCCGGAGACCGTGGCATGGTCGTCATTGAAAACAAGACGTTCGACGAAATCGCCCTTGGACAATCGGCGGAATTGCAGCGGACGCTAACCAACGACGACATCCGTCTGTTCGGCGTGCTGTCCGGCGACGCCAACCCCACCCATTTCGCCGATATCGGCGATACGGCCTGGCAGGACCGGGTGACAGGCCACGGCATGTGGGGGGCGGCGCTGATTTCGGCATTGCTGGGCAACGATCTGCCGGGCGCGGGCACCGTCTATAGGAAGCAGAACCTTGATTTCCTGACCCCGGTCGCGTTGGGTGACACGCTGACCGTGACCATCACCGCCGTCGAAAAGGACCCGGTCCAGAAGACGGTGACCTTCGACTGCAAAGGCGTCAACCAGAACGGCGAATCGGTGTTCACCGGTATCGCTGTGGTTCTGGCCCCGACCGAAAAGCGGCGGCGGGAACAGGAAGTCGGGCTTTACGCCCAATTCTGACTGGGCGGGCCGTCCTGGCCGCCCTCAAGAATCCCAGGGACAAGGAGTTCTTGTCCCTGGCGTGATGTCCACGCCGGTTGTTTTCCCTTAAAAGGCATTTTTCTGCTTTAATCGCCGGTCCGGGCGCGTCCATGCGCGCAAGACCGAGGGGACTGGGTATGTCTTTTTTCCGTTTCGTTTCGATTGTCATCGCAGGGTTCCTAGCCGTGGCGCTGCCGGCCGGTCCGGCGGCGGCCCAGCCGAAATCGGTCAAGATCACCGCCATCGTCGATCATCCGGCGCTGGATGCCTGCCGCCAAGGCGCGATCGAAGCGCTGGCTGAACGGGGATTTGTCGATGGCCAGACCATCGCCATCGAATTCCAGAGCGCCCAGGCGGATGTCGGCACCGCCGGGCAGATCGCGCGCAAATTCGCCGGCGACCGGCCGGATGTCGTTATCGCCATTTCTACGCCGTCGGCCCAGGCGGTGCTGTCGGCGGTGAGAGGCACTGCGCCGATCGTCTTTTCCGCCGTATCCGATCCCTTGTCGGCGCGGCTGGTGAAGGATTTGGATCACCCCAGCGGCAATGTCACCGGCGTGACCGACCGGCTGCCGCTGGAGCGCCATCTGGAGCTGATCCGCGAGGTTCTGCCCGGTCTGCGCCGGTTGGGCGTGCTGTTCAATCCGGGCGAAGCCAACTCCGCCGCCGAAGTGGCGCGATTGCGTGACCTGGCGTCGGCACAGGGGATCACGCTGATCGAAGGTGCTGCGCCCGACACCAACAGCGTGGTGAGCGCCGCCCGCGGGCTGGCCGGACGGGTGGATGCTTTCTACGCGCCGCTCGACAACACCGTGGTTTCGGCCCTGGAATCGGTGGTCAAGGTCAGCATTGACAGCAAGACGCCGCTGTTCGCCGGCGACACCGCCTGGGTCGCACGCGGGGCCGTCGCCTCGGTCGGGTTCGATTATCACGATATCGGCCGCCGGACCGGCCAGATCGCCGCCGATATCCTGGAAGGGGCCGATCCGGGCGCGATTCCTGTGCGGCCCATTGACCGGCTGCGTCTGGTGGTCAACCCGGACAGCGCCGCCCGCATGGGGCTTGTTCTGCCCGAAGCATTGCTGGCGCGCGCTCAGGAAATTGTGAAATAGGCTGCTCGGCTTGACGCCGGGCGCGATTCGCAGTTTGTTTGCGCCAGAGCCGCAAGAGGGATGGCCACCGCTCCGGCAAGACCTGTCCTTGACAATGCCATTGGGAACGCTTGGGGGACGATAATGACGTTTTTCCGCTATTTGATCGCCCTGGCGGCGGTTTCCATCCTTGCGGCCCCGCCGGCGCTGGCGGCTGAAAAGGAAATCAGGGTCACGGCCATTGTCGATCATCCGGCGCTGGATTCCTGTCGCAAGGGCGCGATCGAGGCGCTGGCCGAACAGGGATTCGCCGATGGCAAGGGAGCCAGGATCGAATTCCAGAGCGCCCAGGGCGATGTCGGCACCGCCGGCCAGATCGCGCGCAAATTCGCCGGCGACAAGCCCGATATCATCATCGCCATCGCCACGCCGTCTGCCCAGGCCATGGTGGCGGCCGTGCGCGGGAACACGCCCATCGTCTTTTCCGCCGTATCCGATCCCTTGGCGGCGCGGCTGGTGGCGGATCTGGATCACCCCGGTGGCAATGTTACCGGCGTTACTGATCGTTTGCCGCTGGAACGCCATTTGGCCCTGATCCAGGAAATCGTTCCCGGCGTAACCCGCATTGGCGCGCTGTTCAATCCGGGCGAGGCCAATTCGGTTGCCGAGATTGCCCGCTTCACCGCCCTGGCCAAGGCGAAGGGGATCACCATCGTCGAAGGTGCCGCGCCCGACACCAACAGCGTGCAGTCCAGCGCGCGTTCGCTGGTCGGCAAAGTGGACGCCTTTTTCGTACCGCTCGACAATACCGTGGTTTCGGCGATGGAGGCGGTGGTCAAGGTCGGCATCGACGCCAAGATCCCGCTGTTTGTCGCCGACACCGATTCGGTGCGGCGCGGCGCCGTCGCTACGGTCGGTTTCGACTATCACAGCCTGGGCCGCCAAACCGGCATCATTGCCGCCAATATTTTGAACGGGGCCAAGCCCGGCGATATCCCGGTGCGCGAGGTCGAGACGCTGCAATTGGTGGTCAATCCGGCCAGCGCCGCCCGTATGGGCGTTCACCTGCCCGAAGCGGTCACGGCGCGCGCCGACGAGATCGTGAAATAGGACCAATCCGTTGAGTGAAATTGCTTTTATCGGCGCCATCGAATCCGGCCTGCTGTTCGGGCTGGTCGCCCTTGGCGTCTTCATCAGTTTCCGTATCCTGGAATTCCCGGACCTGACCGTGGACGGATCGCTGCCGCTGGGCGCGTCGGTGGCCGCCGCCGCCATCGTCCAAGGCTGCGATCCCTATCTGGCCACGGCCCTGGCCATGGTCGCGGGTGCAGGCGCAGGACTTGTCACCGCCTGGCTGAATGTAAGGCTGAAGATTCTTAATCTGCTGGCCAGTATTCTGACCATGACCGCGCTTTATTCGATCAATCTGCGCATCATGGGCCGGCCCAATCAGGCGCTGCTGGGCGACCGCACCATCTTTTCCGACTGCGAATCCTGGGGGCTGCCCTATTACTGGACCAGCCTGATTGTTTATCTGATTGCGATTCTGGCGGTGGTGGCCCTGCTGGTGTGGTTCTTGAATTCGGAAACCGGACTGGCGATGCGCGCCACCGGGGCCAATGCCCGCATGGCCCGCGCGCAAGGCATCAATACCGGGCGGATGACCCTGCTGGGCATGGCGATCAGCAACGCGCTGGTGGCGCTGGCCGGTGCGCTGTTCGCCCAGTCCCAGGGCGGGGCGGACGTGTCGATGGGGCTGGGCGTCATCGTCACCGGGCTGGCTGCCGTCATCCTGGGCGAAACCGTGCTGCCGGCGCGGCTGTTGGTGTTGGCGGTGCTGGCCTGCGTGATTGGCGCGATCCTGTACCGGCTGGCGGTGGCGGTGGCGTTGAATGCCTCCTTCATCGGGCTTCAGGCCCAGGATTTGAAATTGATCACCGCCGTGCTGGTGGCGGCGGCGATGACGCTGCCCTCGGTCAAGGGACGGCTGTCGGCGCGACGGGGGGGAGCCAAGTGATCGCGCTTTCGGACGTCCATGTGACCTTCAATCCCGGCACCGCGATCGAGACCAGGGCCTTGCGCGGGCTGGATCTGTTCATTCCCGAAGGCCAGTTCGTGACCGTCATCGGCTCGAACGGGGCCGGGAAGTCGACCTTGCTGGGGGTGTTGTCGGGCGAGGTCGGGCTGCAATCGGGGCAGGTGACCATCGATGGTGTGGATGTGTCGGACTGGTCCACGCCGCGCCGCGCCGGATTGGTGGCACGGGTCTTTCAGGACCCGATGGCCGGCACTTGCGAAAGCCTGACCATAGAGGAAAACATGGCCCTGGCTTCGGCGCGCGGCCGCCGTCGCGGGCTGGCCTGTGCGGTCACCAGCGGCATGCAGGAGCGGTTCGAGGAAAGACTGTCCAGCCTGGGGCTGGGGCTGGATAAAAGGCTGAAGGACCGCATGGGGCTGTTGTCGGGCGGACAGCGCCAGGCGATCACGCTGGTGATGGCGACTTTGAACCCGATGAAGATCCTGCTGCTGGACGAACATACGGCCGCCCTGGACCCGAAGACGGCAGCTTTCGTCATGACCCTGACCGATTCCATCGTGCGCCAGAGCGGGCTGACCACCCTGATGGTCACCCATTCGATGCGTCAGGCGCTGGATTACGGCGACCGCACCGTGATGCTGCATGAGGGCCGCGTGGTGCTTGATGTCGCCGGCGATGAACGCAAGGGCTTGGCGGTCGAGGATCTGCTGCATATGTTTTCGACCGTGCGCGGCGAGGAATTGTCCGACGACGCCTTGCTGCTGAGTTGACCCTTTCGAGGATTTCCCAACGATTATGGTTCTGGATCTGGCTTCCGAAGTAACGGGCGCGGGCGCTCCGTTCGTGGTGATGCACGGCCTGTTCGGGTCGTCGCGCAATTGGGGGGCGATTGCCCGTCAGGTCGGCGATCTGCGTCAGGTGCACGCGGTGGATCTGCGCAATCACGGCGCGTCGCCCTGGGACGACGCGACCGACTATGCCGCCATGGCCGGCGACGTTGCCCATTATATCGAGCAAAGGGGTTTGGGGCCGGCCGATGTGATGGGCCATTCCATGGGCGGCAAAGCGGCGATGATGCTGGCCTTGACCCGGCCCGATCTGGTCCGCCGCCTGATCATCGTCGATATCGCCCCGGTGACCTACAAGCCTGACGTTTATCCCGGCTATATAGAGGCCATGCGCGGAGCCGATCTGGCACATGAACGGCGCGGCGAGGTCGAAGCCGAACTGATCCCCGGCGTGCCCGATGCGGGCCTGCGCGCCTTTCTGGGCCAGAATTTGATCCGTGACGGCAAGGGGTTCCGCTGGCGGCTCAATCTCGACGCGCTGGCCGCTGGGTTGGACGACATTCTGGGCTGGCCCAAGCAGCAAGGCGGGCATTTCGACGGCCCGACCGAGGTTCTGCTGGGCGGCAAATCCGCCTATGTCCGGCCCCAGGACCGGCTCGGCATGCAGGCGCTGTTTCCCGCCGCCCGCTTCGAGACCGTGGAGGGTGCGGGCCATTGGGCGCATGCCGAGCAGCCCGAGCGTTTCCTGGCTTTGCTGCGCCGGGCGTTGGCCTGACCGGGCGGGGCGGGCGATCCCTCTGGACAGGCAAGCCGCCAGCCCCATATAACCCGGGTTATGACAAACGCTCTCCAAGGCTTGCCGTTCCTGAAAATGCACGGGCTCGGCAATGATTTCGTCGTGCTGGATGCGCGCATCCGTCCGCTCGCCTTGTCCGAAGGGACGATCCGCGCTATCGGCGACCGCCATCTGGGGGTCGGCTTCGATCAGTTGGCGGTGATCGAGCCCGCGCGCCGCGCCGATGCCGATTGTTTTCTCGCCCTTTACAACGCCGACGGATCGGCGACCGGAGCCTGCGGCAATGCGACCCGCTGTGTCGCCTCTCTGCTGCTGCGTGAGACTGGAAAGACGCTGGTGGGCATCGAGACGCCAGCCGGCCTTCTGACCGCCTGGGACGCCGGAAACGGGCTTTATGGGGTGAATATGGGGCCGGCCCGGCTGGATTGGCGCGACATCCCGCTTGCCCGCCCCGCCGATACGCTGGCGCTGCCTGTCGCCGATAT
>Ga0265295_1005478_pt1 | contig 16140 bp, 22 predicted proteins | sample Munlansysbiofilm_FD_192503 | JGI IMG/M metagenome (GOLD analysis project Ga0265295, IMG submission 192503) | Leachate microbial communities from a municipal landfill in Southern Ontario, Canada - Methane capture system biofilm | ecosystem: Engineered > Solid waste > Landfill > Unclassified ... | reverse complement strand
CCTCCTTGGCTGTACTTTGCCGTTAACTCCATTTAGATTCTGTTTATAAGTGAATTTAAATGGAGCTTTTATGAAGTGCCCTAACTGCGATTTTATTGATAAAGATGAAGCATTTGGCGATCCAGCCAAGTGCCCTGAATGCGGGGCGTTTTATGATAAGGCTCTCAAGGTTAAAGAGCTTAAAAATGCTCTAGCTCGGCAATCTACGGCAGCCGATACTGATGAATTGGCGGCTGTCGGTAAGAGTGAAGATAAGATCGCGAGAGAAAGGGCGCGCAAGGAACAGCGAGATCATGAGGCCAGAGTGAAAGCTGATCTAAAAGCAAAGGCTGAGAGTGATCGCGCCGAACTTAAGCGCCAATTCGCTCAAGAAAGGCAAGAGCGCGAAAGAATAGAGCGGGGCCGAAAGGTGGTCATAGCTGATATAGATATGCCTTTTTGGTCGATGGTGCAGTTCATGGTCAAATGGGCGCTAGCATCCATACCAGCAGTTCTGATTTTAATGTTAATATTTTACGGTTTCGTATCAATCTTTAAAATTATAGTTCTCAACTAAATATTTTATTTCACCATAAACCCGCTCCGGCGGGTTTTTTATTGCCCGGAGAAAAGATGAAAGAGCTAAAAGTACTGTTCCCTACTCCAGAGTTTGTCAGTGTTGCTGGCCGAAAAGTGATGATAAAACCTGTTAAGTTCAAGCATTTTGAGTCTTTCAGTAATGCTTCAACTGTAGTGCTTGCGCTCGCTTCAAGTCAGACAGTAGAGCAGCTTTACGCTTACTCGCAAAAAACCAAGCATCTTGAAACAGTGCTTATAACCTCAACAAATCTAACGCGCTGGCGCATCCGCCGTCTGCCAGCTGTTGCTGCCGTCCACCTGATGCTGCACGTGATTCGAGTCAACGCTTTTTTTTTCGAAAGAGCTCTAGTGGAAATGGGGCGGGTGCTGGGTGGGGAGAAGTCGCTGCAGAACTGATTTCCAGCGGGCATAGCTTTGATGCCATCCAGTATTACACGCTGCCGCAAATCGAGATGTTTAGTCTTGCAATACATAACGCTAAGGCTGAACAGATCAAAAGCAGCGCCATTGCTGCGCGCGCCGCGCAAATGAAACAAACCGACTTCAAGAAATTCATGCGAGGCTCGTAATGGCTAGTAATACGAAAACACAGCTGATAATTGAGGGTCAGGATGATACCCAAAAAGCTTTTGGCTCTGTAGATAAAAGTCTTAAAGGCATGAGTGCGACCGCCATAAAGGCTGGGGCTGCTCTAGCAGGCGCATTTGCTATCGTTACCGCTGGCGTGATCGCAAAGATGGTTAGGGATAGTGCTGCAGCGGCAGATCAGATGCGTAAGCTTGCTCAGGGTGCTGGTGTTCTTACTGAAAAATTCTCTGGATTGGCGTGGGGGGCATCACAATCGGGAGTTGATCTAAATGGATTAAGTAAGGCTTTGGCGTCCACTAATAAGGCTGCCAAGGAGTCGCTAGATGGAGCAGGGGCAGGAGGTGACGCGTTAAAATCTTTGGGCATATCTGCTGAAAATGCAGGTGGCGAACTAAAAACAGCTGATCAAATTCTGCTAGAAGTCGCCGATGTATTCGCGTCCATGCCGGACGGGATTACAAAATCCGGCATTGCCATTGATCTGTTTGGGAAAAACCTCGGCACCAAGATGATACCTTTCCTGAATGCTGGATCGTCTGGAATCGCTGAATTAACAGCGCAAGCTGAGCGGCTCGGATTGGTTATCAGTGATGAGCAGGCTGCAAAATCAGAGCGGTTCAATGATCAGCTGGCGGTGCTTGGTGAGGTATCGACTGGCGTTGGTAATAAAATCACTAATGAGCTGCTTGATCCATTAAATGATTTTACAGGCCTGCTTCAAGATATAGCTACAGACGGGGAGTCAGTTACCGCTATTGCTCAGTCGTTATCAGGCGCGCTAAAGGTTCTTGCTGTTGTTGCTATTGCTGTTGGGTCTGCATTCCAGACAGCTGGTGCACTGATTGGCGCTTTTGCGGCATCGATGACGATGCTGGTTTCCGGCGACTTTAAAGGCGCGGCAAATACTCTTAAGGCGGGTATGAGTGATTATGTTGAGTCTGTAGACAAAGCATTCACTAGGGTCGGGAAAATAATAGATGGGTCTTATCAGGAGCAGTCAGAGCAGGCTTCAGATAAGAATAGAAAAGAAAAAGACCTATTGCGCGAATCACTCGAGACGCAAGAAAAGTATGCCACTGATTTAAAAGTAGTTCGTGATCAGCTGATTAAAGACGCAGAAAAGCATATTAAAGACCTGGCAAAAGCCGAATCTAAAGCTCTGACAGATATCAAGACGGCAAAAAACCAACAGCTTGAGACCGAGAAACGTTACAAGGAGGCTCTGGCAGAATTGAGCGGCGGTGGCGTAGGGGATGGTACATATTCAGACGCGTCAGCGCTCAAAGCACAGTCACGCCAACAGCTGCAGTCAGGAGATATTGGTGGCGCTAAAGAGTCGGCACAGGCCGCGCTTGAAATACTGCGCAAAATAAAAGCCGAGGGCGGTAATACCTACGGCTTTGAGGGTTTTGCAGAAGAGCTGCAAGCGATTGAGAACGCAGCTGATCAGATAAACCTTGATGGCGCGCAAGCTGAGTTTGAGAAGATTCAAGCAGGTATTGCGCAGACCAAGTTGGAGGCTGAGCAGCTAAAAGATATGCCTATCACTGTTCTTGTTGATAGCGAGAGCTTGGAAGCCGCTAAAACTCAGCTGCAAACATTTGCGGAGTCTTTTAACACTACAATCACTATACCTTTTCGTGTCGCTCCACCGGCAGGCTCTAGTGACGACGTGCCTGGCTTTGCTTCAGGCGGGCATATTCGCGGAGCTGGCACAGGCACGAGCGATAGCATATTGGCGCGCCTTAGTAATGGTGAGTACGTGATGAAGGCCGCCGCTGTTCGCAAGTACGGGGTTAGAGCAATGCAAAACCTGAACAATATGCAGCTTCCAAGATTTAATACCGGTGGAATGGTTGGTCAAGTATCTAGCGTAGCCCAGCAAAATATCGGGACAGTGCAATTCAACCTGCCAAGCGGCGACTCATTCAGCGTAGACGTTGCTGGCACTAGCAACCTCGATGATCTGCATCGTGCAGCTCTTAAGTTTGGGCGGACTCGTAGCTAAGGCCTAAACCAGTACTAGCGCAGTGAGCGCGAAGCTTATGGTTAACCAGTTTTTTTGTTAGCCATAAGCTTCTTAGCTCTTTCTAGGCGACTTTCAATCGCTTGGTTAGACGCAAGAGAAGCAAGGCTTTGGCGTTGGCCAGAGGTCACAAGCTGGTGTGCGTCATGCTGTTTAACAAGAGCCAGCCAAGCGCTAGCAACTCTTACCTCAACAGCATATTTCTTGCTCTTTCTGGCAAGAATGCAGGCTCGCAGAAAAGCACTAGGGTTAATCGGCGCGATATTTTCTAAGGGGTTGTTTTTGTATGTAGAGATAATTGATTGGCAGCATTCGGCCATTATTGAGAGATCGTCTTTTTTGTATTTGACTAGGCTTTCTATGTCCGTTCCGTCGACTTTCGGCGACATGAGCTTTGGCTGGTCTGGGTTGTGAACTACCACTTTCCCAGAGTCGATTGCTGCTTGTTTGATAACAATCACAATATTCAAGTACACACCGACTTGGTCGCTACCTCTGACAGCTCTTACGTTTGCTACTAACTCATGCAGGCCGTCATCCATCTTCTTGGCTTGTCGTTCGGTCACGTCAGCGCGCAGATAGCCGATTTTATGGTTATGAACGTAAACCGCGACAGCATTTTTGTCGTATTTGTTTTGTGGTTCTCTGGCTAGATCTGCATGATCTCCAGCGGAAACTCTTCGCTTGATGAATCTCTGCCGGTCACTGCCGTCGTCATTTTTAAATGTAACTCCGGCAACGCCGCAGACGAACGGATCATATGACCGGTCTTCAGGAGTCAAAGGCGGATCGGCCTCGATGTTTTCTGAGTTGCTTTTTGGTATTGAGTTTAGCGATCGCAACGCCAAGGCGGCAATCTTGAATGCTTTTTTAAAGAAACTATCCATAGTTTGTATGCTTCCTTTTGGTGTTTATTTTTTGCTACTTAACTCTGTATTTGACAGCTGCATATGCCGCAGGAGCGTTGCGATCTGATCGCTAAGATTGGCGATACTCGCTTCGGTCTGCTCCATATGCTGCTCAATACGCTCAGCATTAGCCCCAACTGAAATAGCGAAGCTGTCATGGTGCAACTCTTCTAGCTCATTATGTAAGTCCATTAGAAGTCCAGCCGTTCCGGTAACAGGCGCGCCGGGCGCGACAACTTTCAATGACCCCTCTATTTCAAATGTTTCTTCAAGGCGCGCGACCAGCTCCGCCGTAATGGATCTGTGGTTTTCTTTCGCTGCCTGCTCTAGCTGTTCTTTCAGGTCTGGCGGAATTCTGAAGTTTACTTGTGGGTGTGCTCTGCTCATAAATAAATAATATAGCACCGTGCTATTGACAGCAATAAAGCACGGTGCTTAAATTGAAGTCAAGCACGGTGCTATAAGGGTTTCGCGATATGAAAACTAGAGATATGCCGCAAGTAAATATACGCATCAAGCCGGAGCTAAAGAAATGGCTCGCAGGGGAAGCGGAGAGGAGGGATCGCAGTCAGAACTGGCTGATATCGAAGCTACTAGAAGATGCGATGCTTGGTAGTCGAACACAGATCAAATAAAAAGCCCTGAAGAGCGGTCACTCAACAGGGCTTCAATATCAACGTAATTTGCAGGTAACGTCATGAGCAATATTAGCACAACGATAGATTTCAGTAAATTTGTAGAAGCGAAAAATGGCAACGTATTCACTACGTCATTGTTAGTTGCGAAGGCTTTTGGGCGACTTCATAAAGATGTACTACGCAGTGTCAGCCTGCTTGATTGCACGCCAGCATTCACTGAGCGCAACTTTGCGCTCAGTGAATATGCCGATGTAACAGGTCGCAAACTTCCAGCTTATGAGATGACTAAGGATGGATTCATTTTTCTGGTTATGAAGTTCGCAGGCAAAAAAGCAGCAGCAATTCAAGAGGGCTACATCAATGCCTTTAACTCGATGGCTGAGCAGCTTGGTAAAAGCGCACAAACAATCGTAGAGGACATCATCGGTACCGCTGGCGTAAATGTTCTCAATAACGTAATCCACCAAAAAGCTCTGCGCTTGCCAGCAGAAAAGCAACGCAGTTTTGCTTGCACAATTAAAAGCCGGTTACGCGGACGCTTTAACGTTGCGCGAGTCGAGCAGATCCCATCGCAAGAGCTTGCTGATGCCTGCAATTTTATTGCGGCTTATGCGCTGGAGGGTGAGTACCTAGAGAAACTTGCAGATGGCGGCTCAATCACGCTAAGCGAGAGCGAGGCTTCGCACCTGTACTCTTTAATGTCGCATTTCTTTTATCTGCATGAGCTTAATGCAAAGCATCGTATCGCCACGATTGGCCAGAAATTAGGCTCAAAACCACTGCTAATTATGGGTGAGCGCATAAGCGAAGCCGGCTGGGCTTTTCAGCAGCTAGATAAGCGCCGCGACGAACTTTATAAAATACGCACAAAACTTGGCGTTAAGGGTGGGTATGCCGAGCTACTGAAAGACCGGTTGTTTAATGATTACTCAAAAGGATTTGCAGTATAAACCCGCAGTTAATGCGCTCAATTAAAACTTGTTCTCAAGCAGCGAAGGAGGGGGTAAATATTTTTAGGTTGTTTCTGCTATTGGTAGTTATGTCTTGACCTGATTATTAGATGGCTGGTATATCTTCATCTCAAATAAACAGTTATTGAGTTGATAGAATGGCTAGGGTAGAAAAACCTTTAAATTTCAATGAGATACTTAAGCTTCATGGCACAGAGGTGTTTAATTTACTGCCTTCTTATGGAGTGGTTGACGAAAAAGGGCGCTATCTTCATTGGAACCAATTTAAGCGCAGACTGCCTGCGGGTATTAATCGCGTTGCAGCTTGGGGCGCGGTTAAACTTGCTCGAGTTGGGGTTCTAAGAGAATCAGGTCTCTTTAGTGAGCAGGATCTTCCGTTCAGATTTTTCATACCAGACTCATGTCACAGAACGCTACATGAAGTAGAGCGCCTGAGCGCAAGGCTTGGGCACTCGCATGCAGATACGACTGCGGCAGAAAATCGTAGATATCTAGTTGATTCGTTAATGATGGAAGAAGCAATATCGAGCGCTCAACTGGAAGGCGCGGCAACAACTCGCCAAGACGCCAAAGAGATGCTTGCCAATGATCGCCCGCCGCGTAGCGATGATGAAATGATGGTTGTTAATAACTATTTGCTGATGAGGGCGGCGAAGTATGAAAAGCAATCTGAGCTGACAATAGATCTCATATGCCATTTTCATCAAATTGCCACTACGGGAATTAAAGAAGACCAGGTTAATCCAGGGCATATTCGGGAAAGAAATAATATTTACGTGGCCAGCAGTAGTGGTGATGTTGCACACCAGCCGCCAGCTGCCGATACCCTGCCTGAACGACTACAAGCTCTTTGTGACTTTGCTAATGAAGCGCATGACGGTATTGATGGAAGGGTTTTCATACATCCAGTGGTTAAGGCAATAATATTGCATTTTATGCTTGGGTATGAACACCCATTTGTTGATGGAAATGGTCGGACGGCTAGGTGTTTGTTTTACTGGTTTATGCTCAAAAGCGGTTATTGGGCATTTGAATACATTTCCATATCGAGCCTGCTTAAAAATGCACCGATTCAATATGGAGAATCGTTTATTTATACAGAAACGGATGACATGGATTTAACATATTTCATTGTTTATCATCTGCAAATAATAGAGCGGGCTATAAATGAATTTATAAGCTATATCGAAGAGCGACGTAAAGAATTCTACGAGTTGATGGAATGGCTTGAAGCAACCGGAATCAATAAAAAATTAAACTACCGGCAAGGGCATCTTCTGCAAAAGGCTTTGAGGAATCCGGGTCGGATATTTACTGCAAAGGAAGTAACTCATGACTATGATATTTCAGATGGAACAGCTCGCACTGATCTGGAGTTACTAGTGAAACTTAAGGTTCTGGGTAAAATAAAAGATGGAAAGACATTCTTATATATATCCCGTGATGATGCCGCTGAGGCTATTCGAAGAATATCAGCTCGCCAATAACAAATTTCCCCAAAAACTGTTAGTAGAGCTGCCCAAAAAGCATCTTGGGCGTAGCGGCGGACACGTCGCTAACACCTAAAACAACAACACACCTAAAGCCTCGCATTTGCGGGGCTTTTTAGTTTCTGTCGCAAGGTAATCCGCTTTATTAAACGGTGATTAATAAAATGATACGACCTCACGTAACACTTGGCGGCTTGCCGATAATCCTGCACGCGGGCGCAGTCGCGCAGGCTTACAGCCAAGAAACGGGCTGGACGGATGTGCGTCTTTCCGGAGGCTCGCTTGTCCGGATGGCCCACTGGTCAAAAGAAACAATCAGCATGTCAGGCGCGGGCTGGATGGGCCTAGGCTTCGATGCTTTGGATTACACTCAGCCGCTCGAGCTGCGCTGCACTCAGCCCAAAACCATAACCGGTAACGCGCTCACGTACACGCTAAATAGCGCGCCGCGCCCTGATGTTGAGCCTTGGGCGCACGCACTGGTTGGTTCCCACTGGGTTAGGACTCAAGTGAGCATGGCGGATAAAACCGCAACGGTAACTGCTGTTGCAGGAGCGTCTGCATATCGCGTGAGCTGGATGCCAGTATTTAACGTGCTGGCCACGCCGCCAGCCGAAGCGCTGGATTCTGCTGCTGCATCATTTACATGGCAATTTACCGCACGAGAAATCTAAATGTTAAATAGCGCTCCTATAAACAGCTGGCCTCTCAATGCGTTAGCTGGGGGTGCCGAGTCTGTCGATCCTATTGTAATTGACCCACCTCAACCGCCAGAGCCACCCCTTGCGGGTGATGGTGTGTATCCGGGCTTTCCAGTGCCTCTGCCGCCAGCTGGCCACAGCTTTCGATGGTCGGCAGTGGTGATGATGGGTGGTGTTGATGTTAGCGAGCTACTGACAGGAAGCATCCGCGTTGACCGAGAAGAGGGCGCAGCAGGTATCGCCGAGTTTGGTTTGTTCTACATGCCTGGGCAGTTTGTGCAAACAGATCTTGCCGATCGTACGGTCACAATCGACTACATCACGGATGATGGTGTGGACGCTGTGCAGGTTCGCTTGTTCACAGGCTTAGTTGCAGAGCCGCGCTGGGATGCTCCTGCGCGAGTCATGCAGATCACTGCAACGGATAATCTGCAGCACAAGATTGAGGCTATGCCGATTGCTCAGATCGACTCACTCACGCAAGGAATGTGGAGCGAGGACGTTTTCGAGCCAGTAGAAGGTCGGTCACGCTGGGACTATGCGCAGGAACGCATGAGCACTCGGGCTGCTTCGCTGGACTGCTCGCCCACTGGCGTGATCCGCACATCGAGCTGGTACGCAAGCGTAACGCCACATTATATTTTCGTTGCCGACACGACAGTGTATCAATCGATCAGCGTGGATCTTGCCCAGCTGCGTAACGTCACAAACCGCGTTGAGCTGGAAGTCGCGTACCGGTACCCAAGACTGCACGATGCCCGTGAGTCATTCGCGTGGCGCCACCCCGGCACGGAAAACCAAGAAGGCATTAGCGGCTTCTGTAACTGGCGAAGCATGTCTTCGGAACTGCCAGACAAAAGCATGGTGATTAGCGCGACAAGCGGCGCTGGGTTAACACCAGTGTCGGCCAGCTGGTACGACCTACCTCCGACAATGGCTGACCCTTGTGATACCGGTTCCCCTTGGATCAATAATCAAGTCGGTCTTTTGCTTGGCGCTGGCTGGACAGGCGCGCGGCGATGGACTCAGTCAGTAACGGAAACATACAAGCTGAACCTTGCGACTGAAGCAGGGCAGGTTGAAGGGCAGCAGATCATCAGTCGAACTGGTACCAGTGTTGATGTTGAGCACGCCGACACAGACGGCTGGGAATCAAGTCTTAATGCCATCACGCAGACCCAGCAGGGCAGCGCGCCAATAGCACCACCTAATCCGAGCTACGGCCCGTCAGGCGATCGTGTCGATGAATCGCGCCGAGTCAACGCAATCGGTTGCCTGCTGCAAATAGCGCACACAGAAATACTGGCTGCACACCGCAAGACAGCAGTCAGTTGGAGCGTTCCAACCAGCATGGCGCTTGGCGTGGATTTATCGCATACGGTAGAGATCAACGATCAATACACGCATGCACGCGCCAAGTGTTCGCATCGAGTCGATGAGCTTAACTTTGAAACTGGCAGCGCCTTAACCAGCATCACTATTTCGGTCATGCGAGGCGGTGGCGTTTCTGATGCACTGCTTGTTCCGGAGCGGCTAGGCGGCAACGATTCAGACGACGGAAACAGCGGATGGGGTCAGCAAGTTCAGCTTGCCTCGCAGCTCGGAGGGCGGTTCACAAGCGGTGAGTACGATGATGAGTTGGATGGCTTCTCGGGTAACTACGACGCAAAACAAGACAGTACGCTTGAGTCATTCCCGCGCCGACTGGCCGTTACTGCTCCGCCAATCAGCGCTGACGAAACTGACGAAAAAACGCATGAGCTTGAGCGCGTTTATCGCGTTGGCATACCTAACGACTTGCTGGAGCTTTGAATGAAATACATAAACAACTGGGTTACACAGCTCACAGCTCCGCTATCTGTCGGTGCGACAGTATTGCCTATCTCACCTTTAGCTGCTTCTCGGCTGGACTTGACTGGCAGTTACTGGCTCACACTAACCAACAGCGCAAACCCGATTGAGCAGACACAGTGGGAGATTATTGAGGTGTCAGCTGGGCTTGCAATAGCCCGCGGCAAAGACGGGACAACCGCTCAAGACTGGCCAGCTGAGACGCTTATCTATTGCGCGCTAACGGCAGGCCAGCTCACAGCACTGCAAAGCAGAATCGAAGTGCTTGAAGGTGGTGGCGGACCCGTTGTTGACGGCGCGCTAACAGATGGGGCTGGCAATGCTTTGACAGACGAAAACTCTAATATTTTGACAGGTGCATAACATGGCTAACGTACAGCATATTTTCACAAGCGATGCAGATCCTATGGGCGTAGCGCCTCCCGGCAGTCACCATATCAATAACTTGAACGGTGATATTTGGCTTTACGGGGATGAGTGGAAGCGGATCTATGTAGGCGGGTCTGAAGGGAACGTGGCCTTTTATGGCGGCTATAATGCTCCAGTTGCGCCGCCTATCGGGCCCTCTATTTACACCCAGTGGGGGGGCGGTCTATATGCTGTTTTTATTGCAGTATACAAGTCAGGTGAATACTGGGGATGGGTGCAGGTTAGCGCGACAGATGTCGAGTAAATTTTAGGAGGCTGCATGACAAACGAAGAGGCCCGCCAGCAATCTGGCAGAGACATGGAGTTTAATCGTCAGCAGTCCGGCCGAGATATGGAATACAACCGCCAGCAAAGCGGCAGAAATATGGAAGAGGCGCGCCGTGCGTCTGGCCGCAAAATGCGCGACGACATGCGGGCGCTTGCTGAGAACAATCGCGCCGAGCGTACGTTGCCAGTGTTACCAGCTCGCGGAGGACAGGCAGCAAAGCGCGGCAATGCAACCTGGTCGGGTAGTGCTCCGTCATCGGGCGGAGGTGGTGGCATAGATAGTCCGCTAACTGAGCCGAACTACGATGCACGTACGTACCATGAGTCTGTAGTACTCACCAGCGACTTTCTTGTTGCCATAGAACTAAAGCCTTTAAAAGCACTTGTGATGGAGGACGCGTCAGGCGTGCCTGTTGTTTTTAATTACGATTACAAACCGGAGTCTACATAATGTTTGACTCTAAAGCAGGAGAGCTAATCCCCTCTAAAGTTGTCAAGGCTGGAAAGGCGTGGCATGGCTTACTCGAGTTCGTTGGCTATGCATCGGGGCGCTGCCCGATAGAGACTATTATGCTGACAACTCGCGGCGGCAAACGCATTCCGTATCCGTATGCAAAATCGCAAAGCGGAACAAGCCCAAGAGTGGCTGCACTGTCTCCAAAAGCGTGCGTGTATATGCATCCACTAGCGACTATGGAGACCGAGCAGAGCGATGGCAAGGATCGGTCTGGCTATGTAATTGTGCAAGCTGCATATTCAGATAGACATTCTATGTGCGGCTTGCTTTCAGATAAGCATTCATTCCTGACGCCAGACGATAACTCGCAAGCCATACCTGTTGAGATAACTGCCGGCGGCGGAACGGTTGCGGTTTACAATAAAATAGTAATAGGTAAAACAGCTCAAAAAATAGCGACGATTACCACGGCGGGGAGCGGTAGGGCGCTAACGTATGAGGGCTTCACCAGAGACGGTAGATCAGCTTTTTTTAGCAACGATATTCGACCGGCTACTGTTTTTTTGTCGGAGGAATTCTGGCCTATTTTAAACCCCGAGCTAACAAGGACTGATATCTCTGGGAATGTTACTGGTGACACTTCAACCGTCGCTGTAACTCGCTCTGATCTAACGGTCTCCGAGCCTTTAACCTCTCAGTCATTTGAACAGTCGCAGCTTTATGCACATTTCAAAAGAGGCCCGTCTACAGAAGCTGGACCTGGGCCAATTATTATGTATGAGGACGAGATAGGTCCCAACCTGCCGTCTCCCGGATGGGGCGCTACAAAAGGGCATAGCAACAGCCTGTCCAGCCTTGAGACTCCCTGCTTTTTATTTATCGGTGATACATCTATCGAGACAGTAATTGGCAAAAAGCTCGCACTATCAAACAGCGTGACAACGGGCAGTTGGGCCCTCTCTGAGTCAGAGGAATACAACACTGTCTCAGGATCAACCAGTCATTCGTTATCGTCTAGTTACGAGATTTCATACTCACACAATGAGTTAGAATTTATAAAATTGTTTTTTGATTCAAGTTCAACCACAGTCGATGATGTTGTTCTAAGAATGGAAACCGGACCAGGCGGTCAGCAGTATTACACCCAATACGACACATCAGTAACATCCGCGATATCGCTAACAATGGATGGCGTCTCTGTCTTTTCTCTGCCCGGTTATAAGTGGTTCGATAGCTTAAATACAGGGCATACTGTGTTTGTAGACTGGTTCAATGGATCAGCAAACCCACCGATCGCAAGCAGTGCTGCGCGATCGTATCGAGCTCAAGAGCTATACGGCCAAGGAGCGGTAATGGTTTCAATTTACTTAAACCCGTACTCGTGCCTTGACATAATGTCAGTCGCAGTGCTGGTGAAGCGCGGGCAGCTGTTGATTGATCCGCCCGGCGGCGGCAATCAAGTTGATCTTGCTACGGTTACGCAAACCCTTTACATCGGTAGTTGCTTTGCGGGTGGAACTGTTCTTAATGATCCAGTAGTGATTGATGAGGTTGATTTTGATAAGCCGATTTATCGCGCTTTCGATCCGCTAACAAAAACAATCTCGCCAGTTTATGAGTGGCCGGTGTTCTACCAATAGCAGCCCTCACCAATCAGCCGCCTTGAGCGGTTTTTTTATGCCTAAAATTTGGAGTCAAGCATGCAGCCAGCACACCTTGATCTAGTCATCACGCAAGGCATGACGTGGCGTCAGCCGCTGAAGATCATGCAACCGGTATACGAATACAAACCCATCACATCAATAAACCAAACGGCACCGATCACGCTGACGGTCGACCACCAGCTACCGTTACCTCAATGGCCTGTCTGGATTGAGGGCTCGACCTCGAGTGAGCTCAATAGCGACAAAACCCGCCAGCGCTTCCGCATGGCTCGCACGATTGATGCGAACACGATCGAGCTGAACGGGATTAACGGCCACAGCATTAAAGCCTCTGCCGGCTACTTGGTTTACCAGCTGCCTGTCGATTTTGAGGGCTGCACTGCCAGCATGGTGTTCACTGGCTCCGGAGAGGATACCGAGCTAACGCTAGGCGCTGGCCTTGAGCTTGGTAACGGATTTATTAATGCCACGCTAACGGCTGAGCAGACCGCCGCCATGGCTGAAAACTGCAGTTACTCGCTATTGGTGACGCACCCAAATGGCGACAAGATCAAATGGCTGTGCGGGGAGGTGACCGTCCATGACTGCAAAGACGATCGCTCATGCTGAGCAGTTCGCTGTTGTCGTGCGCCGCGACGCTAACCCAGCACCAATCGCTTATCCGGAGCCGTTCGCAGTAGTTGTCTCAGACGACGAGTTGGGCGCGGTGATTGTCACCGCAGGCGCGCAAGGACCGCCCGGTAAAAATGGGCTCGACGGCACCGATGTCAGCGCCGAAACAGACAACCAGCTTACAACAAAACCTGACGGACTTTATGTGCCGCCTACAACTTGGTCTTCTAAAGAGTGGTAATCAAATGAGAGTTAATTTCTACGCAGTAACAGCACTGCCAGGCACGCTGCAGCCCGATTCATTTTACTACGTCGCCAACGGCTCGGTTGCTGAGAGCTACCTGACGGACTCGCTAGGTAACGCTAAGTCAGTAGGCAACACAGTGATGGTCAATCAGCTTATCACTGCAGCATTGGCGGCATGGGAAGGCGGCGGTAGCGGCAGCATGCCGATTGTTGCTGACATTGCGGCGCGTGACGTGCTGTTTGCAGCTGCAACTGAAAACGTTATGGCTCTAGTCATCGATGCGTCAGCCGACCCTACCGTGGCTGCTGGCTCTGCTTTGTATGCTTACGACTTTGGCACTACCACTGCTTATAAAGTAGCTGAGTATGAGTCGATGGATCTGGTTATTCAGTGGGCATCCATTCAGGGCAAGCCAGCATCAACCGTTGCGCAAATTGACGATGCCGTGGGTAAAGCGCACCAGCACGCGAACAAAACCGTGCTCGACAAGTTCACAGAAGTAGGTGGCGAACTGCTGTACGGCGGTGAAGGCATAGCAATTTCATGGGCAACGAAGGACTGGTGATCACATGGCTAAGGTATTGCATCACAAGGTAGTCGCCGCACTGCCTGTGCCGCTTGAAGCTGATTCGATCTATTACGTTCGGGCAGGCGATGGCTTTGATATATACATAACAAACGGCGCAGGCGTTGTTGCGGCTTATGAAATAAACCAAAAAACGAGCCCTTCTCCCGACGCATATACCAAGTCTGAAATGGATTCAATGCTTATAGGCAAAGCCCCATCAGTGCACACGCACGCTACGTCTCAAGTCACAGGGCTTGATACTGCGCTTGCAGGCAAAGCTGCGTTACGCGCAACCAGTTCTGTTGATGGCGGCGTACGGATGCGGCTGGTCGGGACAACCCTTTACATCACTAACGATGGGACTGACGCATGACTATTGTAGCGAGCGCAGCAACTCTATCTGCGGTAGTAGCTAACGGAGTCAGTTGCGAAAAGGTCTACATGAATGGGTCGATTGTGTTCGCGTCTGGAAACAGCTTAACGGTTGGCTCGCAGGACGCGTACAGTTACGGATACTCTGGCGGCGAAGAGGGGTTTGGGAGTCTTTCGCAAACTACGTTCAGCGGCTACGGCGGATCAATCGATGGTCTTTTTTGGTTTACCGACCCGGGTGACGCACAAACCATCTTGCGGTTATCGTCTGCGCCCTACCCTGCAGGGATGAAGGTGACAGTTGGGTCTACGGTGCTGGTTTTTCAAAATAGTTATAGCGGAACTTATGTTCTCAATATCAGCCAGTCCGTATATAACGCGCTGCCAAAGTCCGGAACAGTCGAAATTAAATTCGAGGTGGTGACATGAGTATTGTCGGGGATTTGGCGCGGCGCGCCCGTAGATTCATAACTGACTCACCTGAAGATGGTAAGCAGTACGTCCGCAAGGACGGCTGCAGGGTAGGCAAGGGCGTTCACTCTGGAACAGTTCAAACGCAAGCAATGATAAGACGGCTGCACAAATCTGGCAGGCCGGTATACGCGCTTAAAACAGACTTCTCGAAATACTTTTACAGCATAGATCGCGAGGTTTTGTGGCGAAGGATTCTAGCAAAGATCAGCTGCAGGCATACGCTTTGGCTGATTGAACAGTTTACGCCGAGGACGGGTAGAGGCTTGCCAATCGGCAATCTAACCAGCCAGCTCTGGGCGAATGTTTACGGAACAGCAGTGGATAGGTTTATCGCTCAAACACTGCGTATCAGTAACTTCGTAAGGTACATGGACGACGTAGTTGTCTTGCATAACAGTCGCGCCGTGCTGGAAACAGTGCATGATTTTTTAGAATGCTTAGGCGCGACAGCGTTATCAGCGCCAAGCGCCGCATTAGAAAACTAACCAAGGCACGCGATCAAGAGGCGCTTAACCGCTTTCTTGGCTCATGGCTTGGTCACGCACAATGGGGCGATAGCCACAATCTTATCCGGCATTTAGCCAAGTTAAAGAAGGAAGCAATCAATGACCGTGATTACGCAGACCAGTGAAGATCTTGCATCGCTACAGGTTAGCGATCGTAAAGCCTACCGTGATCAACTTGTGGCCATCCTCGGAGCAAGCAAGATCCTGACAAATCAGGCCGAGTACCCAGAAGACTACGACAATACGCTTGCCGAAGGGGATGACGGCTACGTGGTTCCGATGTGGGTTGAAATATATGACGAGGCAACGCTAAGCCGACACGGCTTTGAAAGCGCCGCTGACGTTGAAGCGCGCATTACCGAACTAGCCTTGTGATTAGGCTTCAGTAGTTTTAGCGCAATTTAATCGCGCCAAATTACTTGGCCAGCTAAAAAACAAACCAACAAACCTGCTTCGGCGGGTTTTTTATTGCTTGAAAATAGGTGATGTATGACTGAGAAGTTAAGTGACGTAGTTGAAAAAGCAATCAAGCCGGCACTGGCTATGCTGCCAGCGCGTATGCGTAGCCGCGAGGCGGTTGTCATGTTGCTGGCGATTGGTTTGCAAGAGTCGCTGTTCAAGTATCGGCGACAAATAGGCAGCGGAATCGCAAGAGGCTGGCTCCAGTTCGAAAAAATGGGCGGTGTTGCGGGTGTTATTAAACATCGATCCAGTAAATCAATTGCTGCCGAGTTTTGCGGTGAGCGTGGCATCAAACAGGCATCGAGCGAAGCTGCCTTTATTGATGCTGTT
>Ga0265295_1005477_pt1 | contig 16144 bp, 16 predicted proteins | sample Munlansysbiofilm_FD_192503 | JGI IMG/M metagenome (GOLD analysis project Ga0265295, IMG submission 192503) | Leachate microbial communities from a municipal landfill in Southern Ontario, Canada - Methane capture system biofilm | ecosystem: Engineered > Solid waste > Landfill > Unclassified ... | reverse complement strand
GAAAGAGGGAAGCAATCTCTTTCAGCACCATTTTCACGAAATCCAGTGTTTCCTCTTTTCCTACACAGAGTATGTCTGGGAATATCCCTTCCCCTTTGGGTATGCTGAAAGGCCCTCCGGTGCAACTAACCATAGGATAGGCATGCAGGGCGGCAGTAACATGCCCTGGCATATCAATTTCAGGAATGATCATGACCTGTCGGACCGATGCATACTCCACCAGTTCCTTGAGCTCTTGCTTGGTATACCGACCTGATTTCTCATCACCAAGCTCAGGATATGCATCAAGTGCAACTCTCCACCCTTGGTCATCACTCAGATGGAGATGAAGCACATTCAGTTTGAATGATGCCATGATATCAATGATCCGGCGGATTTCCCCGACAGGACAGAATGATCGGGCAACATCCAGCATGAAAGCCCTCCAACGAAGAGATGGGGAATCGTCTATCCGGCAACAAGGAATGGATTGGGGATAGGCAAGCAGTAGCTGACGCAGGGTTTGGAGTGCATAGAATAGTCCTTGATGGCCAGATGCCCCAACTCTCACGCTTTGAGGAAGCACTTCCAACGTATACGCTTCTTTCCTATCATGCAGACTTGGCTTTACTCGTATGGTGAGATTTGCAGCTTCGTTTGAAGAAGCCAAGCATGCATCCTTATCCAAGAGCTCCTTCGTATATTGTACTGCATTGAGGGAAACCGATAGGTCATCTGAGAGATCCAGAGAAAGAGAGAATCGCCCTGGGTTGGAAAACAACCCATCAAGCATCACTACATCAGAGGGATAGGGAATGAGAGGAAGCGTATGTATCATATGAATGGTATTATTCCTTTAATGCCCCGGCAGCAAAGCCTTGGGCAATCTTGTCTTTGAAAACCAAATAGAAGATGATCATCGGTACGGTACCGATCACCAGAGCTGCGAACTGCAAACCATAATCTCGTGACATTCCACCTGCAAAACTATTGATGCCAACAGGGAGAGACCGTACAGAAAGGTCACTGGTCAAGGTCAACACCAGAATGAATTCGTTCCAGTTGCCAAGGAATGTATAGATGAACATGGTGGAAATGATAGGAGTGGCAACAGGAACCAGTATTTTGAAAAACACCTGGAAGAATGTTGCACCATCTATGATGGCAGACTCCTGCATGGCATCAGGAATTCCCTTGATATAGGTGGTGGCGAGAAACACCTGGAAAGGAAGAGCGAAGGCGATATAGGGGAGGATTACTCCCAGACGGGTATTGGATATCCCCAATTTGGTTTCCATGATGAACAACGGAACAATTACCGAGTGAACCGTTATGAGCAACCCAAGCGTATAAAACAGGGAGATCACTTTGCTGCTTCTATACGAAAACTTGGAAAGCGCGTACCCGCTGCTCAGTGCAAAAAACACCGTTAGAATTGTTGCTACAAAAGAGTAGATGGTACTGTTGATGAAGTAGACTCCCAAGTGCCCTTGCGTCCAGGACAGGATAAAATTTTCCACATACAAGGACATAGGGGGTGCAAGCGGAGTCCGTACGATCAAAGCATGAGGCTTGAAAGCACTCAGTATCATCCATGTCAGGGGGATGATCGTAAGCAGGGTGAACGTAATCATGAGCACATAGGAGAGTATACTGGCCAAGGTCATTCTCTTTTTCATTTCACGCTCCCCTACTCGAACCTGCGTTCAAACTTCCCGCTGATGTATTGCAGCAGGAGAATCAGGCCAACAGCCAGCAGTACGATAATCATGGATGCAGCACTTCCAAAGCCGTACTTGTAGTATTTGAAGGTATTGATATACATGTAGATGGCAATCACCTCAGTGAAGTGGGCAGGACCTCCTCCTGTCATTGCATAAATCAGATCAAATGCTTTCAGACTTCCTGAGATTGCAAAAATTGCTGAAGTTGCTATGGTCCCTACCATGCTTGGGAGAATGATGCGCACCATCATCTGCGACTCATTGGCTCCATCAATTTGGGCTGCTTCCAAAAGCGACGGGGTCATTTTCTGAAGATTTGCATAGAAAATGATCATATAAGTTCCGGTGTGCATCCAAAGCAGGACAAAGAGAATCGGTAGGATTGCCAGTTGCTTATCTTCAAAGATGCGCATCACATACTGGTTGTCCCCAGTCAATTGCCTGATGATGGCCACCACCATTCCTGAAGAAGAGAAGATCTGGTTCCACAAGAGTGCAACAACAACAGGAGAGATGGTAATGGGCAGGAAAATCATGGTTTGGTACAAATCTCCGTGGAGAACCAACTTTCGATGCAAGAGATAGGCCAGGAGAAACCCCAAAGGGATTTGACCGAATACGGAGATTGCGACAATCAGGAGATTGTTTCTCAATGAGTGGAGAAACACCTCATCACCGAAAATCTTGGCATAATTATCCAAACCAATGAATTTCGGGGTACCATACCCTCCAAAGGAAGTAAAACTCAAGGTCAGACTGTAAGCCACCGGAAATATGATGATGGAGGCAAACAGCAACAGACCAGGAGCAAGGAAGGCATAGTAACTCATTCGTTTTTGCTGTGAGAACGTCATGGTACTCCTCTTTCTGCACATCAGGCATCTTCCCCACCTAGGGGAAGTGCCTGATATCATCATGTGCTATCGGCCAACGGCCGCTACCATGTCCTCAAGTTCCTGAGCAACCTGCTTCGGAGTCTTTGTACCAAACATCATGTTCTGGAGATTGATGTTGAATGTACCGATCGGTTCGGCAGCAAGCACAGAATCCATCACATAGCCCATCGGTACTTTGCCTGCATAGGCCACCAACTTCTGGATCATGGGGTCAGCATCCTTGGGCTCTGCAAGGTTGTAGGCCGGAAGTCTTCCGAATCTCTGCCTGATTGCCGACCCTTCGGGGCCGGAATAGAACCAAATCCACTTCCATGCTGCATCCGATTCTGCCTTGGAAAGCTTTGCATTCATACCGAACCCTTGTCCTGCCGTTGCCGAGGTGGAAAGGCTCTTTCCTTTCTGGTTGGGAATATCAGGGAATGATTCCAAGCTCATGTAGGTTTTTTGCTCTGCAGTCAATTCGCCGACCATATTGTTCACGGTCCAACCACCATCGATGAAGTAGACAGCCTTTTCCTGAACAAAATCATCAAGACCCTGTCCATACGCCAGCTGGTTGGTTCCAGGTGAAAGCATCTGCTTGTCCGAAAGATCCTTGATGATCTGCATGGCATACACAAACTCGGGATCATCAAAACGCGCTTCTCCCGCAATGGCCTTGTCAAACCACTCCAGACCACAAGCACGTTCCACCAGCATACCTGCCACACATGACTGCATCGGCCAGGCATCCTTGTTCGCAATGGAAATCGGAATCAAGCCGGCTGCTCTGATGACAGGTCCCTGCGCCAACAATTCCTCATAGGTCTTGGGCAAGGTAAGTCCAAGCTCTTTGAGCAATCGGTTGTTGGTGAACATGATGGAGGTGATGCTGATATCCTCGGGGAGTTCCCAAATCTCTCCATTCTCTCCCTGGCCTTGCATAGCCATATCGGCAAACTCATCCTCATGTCCGCTCAGATAGGAACGCAAATCCTGTACCAGACCTGCATTGGTTACCTGGCTGGTCCGTTCTCCGGGATACAACAGTACAATGTCGGGAAGCTGTCCACTCATCGCCATTGTCTGCAGCTTGTCGTGGAAGGCTTCCCCATACCCATACTCAAAGGTTAGCTTGATGTTCGGGTTTGCCTTCTCGAAGACGTCAACCAGATACTGGAAATTGGGTGCTGTGGTTTTATCCGTCTGGTCAAGGAAGTGGTACACTGAAAGGGTGATGATGCCATCACCTGCCGTGACCTCCGCTTGTTCCTTGGCCCCAGCTGCAAAAAGCAAGGAAGGAACAAGAAGCATCGCAATGAGAAGCGTGCTGAGCAACCGTTTCATGTTCATAATAGTCCTCCATTTTTATATCATCCTTCACAGGAAGGAATCATCGGCTATGCCAAAAGATGAAAGAGAGGAAGGTCCTTCTGGGGTGCGTACTCTGAAAGTGGTTCAAGATTCATCAACACTTTGTCGAGAACCAACGCTGCAGCCCCATACGAGACTGCTTGATATCCCAACGAAGAAAACTGTATCTGAATGCCTTCATCACTATGATCGAGGGAGTTTGCTTTGAGTGCAGAGCGAAGCATATCAGGAATGATTGTGTCGAAGATTTCCACATTTCCTCCTATGAAGACATGGGCAATGTCCAAGGTGTTGATGAGGAATGCAAGGTTTTCACATACTTCGTAGAGATATGCATGCAGGGCTTCCGTATTGTCCGTAACTGAGATGGATGTATCCAATGCCACTTGTTCAGATGAGGATGGATTGCGGTTCAGTACGCTTTTGAACTCACCTGCCTGGTTATGACTGCCCCGATGGATTTTCCCATCAAATCCGAACCCCAACCCTACGGTTGGTCTGGCCAATCCTGTCTGGACGTCATATGCTTTCCAGAATTCGATCAAGACAAACAGAAAATTCCGGAGCTTTCGCTTCCTTTGGAAGATCACCTCCCCCCAGGCTCCACAATTCGCATCATTTTCCAAGAAAACTGGAAACGAGAAAGCCGAAGCTACTTCAAGAGCAAAATCAAAGGGCTCGGAGAAATCCAGAGAAACAGAACGTATGATCACTTGCCTCTCGGCATCAACAATCCCTGAGAAACCAAGTCCAACGCCCAAGAGATGACGTCCCATATGCTGGAGCCGCTCGGCGAGCTCAGTGATGAGGTTCCTCGCATCCTGGCCGAAATTCTTCGCATTGAATCCTTTCGCTTGGGTTTCTGAGAACAGTACCTTTCCTTCAAGATCAACAGAGAGAGCGGTATAGGAGTCTGAACGAATCTCAACACCAATTACGTGAAAATACTCCTTGTTCAACGTAATGCCGATGGCTCTTCTCCCCCCTTTCGGACCTGGATCAATGACCTCATTCTCCCTTACTATTCCTCGTTGCATGAGATCTGCAACGACATTCGAAACAGAAGAACGATTCAGCCCCAACCGTGCTGCCAAGTCTGCACGACTCAATTCATTCTCTATCCACAAACGGTGAATGATTCTTGAGGAATTGATGAGCCTTGTTCTCCGAGGACTGTCCATTGCCTACTCCTGCATACCCAGTTTGTTTGTTTTTGTACCAACCTAACCTCAGTATAGTAGCAAGACAATTGATGTCAAGAAGAATAACAATTCTTTATATATTTTAATTTTATATACTACTTGAACTAACAGTTACTTAAAGGCTGGTGCTAGAGAGTAGATGCAATTAGTAGTATATTCTTTGCTATTTACCATACTATCTTGAGCATGCTCATGCATATTCGGGAGCACAGGGGTCCACTATCCAAAAGAAATGGTTGCTACATGATTTCACAGATTTCTCATATACCGTATTCCCGTCACAGGCTTTTCCTTTTCGGACAAAGACTTTCCGAGTATCAAGCAAAGGGGGAACTTACGCCCAAAGGTATAAAACCTAACGTTCAGATCATTTTATAACTCTTTATTTTGTAATAGTTTTTGATGCCATGAGGGATGGTTGTAAGTCAGAGGAAATAATCGTCAACAATTTTATCTTTTCTGTTTTGGAATTGACTTTGAAGATATCACCACCTACCATGTGAAGGAGGCTCAGCCTGTAGGTGGAACCAAACAAGTGCAGCAGCGAAACAGGAAAGACCTCACCATCCTAGAGGAGGACTCCGTATGAAGAAAGTCGTTCTTGTTCTCATGGTCCTGGTGGTAATGAGTGGAATGCTCTTTGCCCAAGCTGCAGCAGAAACCAAGAATCCCGTACTGCGTGTCATCACTTGGTCTGGCTATGCACCGCAGGAGTTGCTCGACAAGTTCACCGCAGAAACCGGCTACAAGGTTGAGGTGACTCTCAGCAACAACGAGGAGATGATCAGCAAACTCCGTGCAACCCGTGGAGGCGGCTTCGATCTTGCCCAGCCCTCCCAAGACCGCATCTCTTCGGTTGTTGAGCAGTATGGTATCTACCAACCGATAGACTATGCTCGCCTCAATACAGCTCAGATCGATCCTTCCCTGTTGGAAGCTGTGAAGAAAAACACCCTGGTCAATGGCAAATCCTATGCAGTGCCGCATGTCTATGGCACAGAAGGTCTGGTGGTCAACAAGGCAAAAGCCCCTGATATCAAGGACTTCAAGGACTTGCTTGATCCCAAATATGCAGGAAGAGTCTCCTACCGCCTGAAGAGACCGACGCTCATCGGCATGGGATTCTCACTTGGCTACGACCCCTTCGCTCTCTATTCCGATACGGCTGCCTACCAGAAGTTCCTCGACGAAATGGAGAAAGTGCTGATCGCAGGCAAGCCCTCGGTGAAAACCTATTGGGACAACGGGGATCAGCTACTGCAGTCTCTGCGCTCCGAAGAGGTATGGGCAGCATCGGCATGGGAACAGGCCGGTTGGAAACTGCACGCAGAGAACCCAAACATTGACTATCTTGCCCCAACCAGTGGAGCTCTGGCCTGGGTTGACACCTTCGCCATCCCAGCGAAAAGTGAGAACCTCGATGCGGCTTACGCATACATCGACTTCATGCTGAGAGCCGAGAATGCAGCATTCTTCACCAACCGTGAAACCTACGGTACGGCATCCAAGGATGCGGTGAACTATCTGGATCCGGAGATCAAGGCCAACTTTACCCGTGGTCTTCCCCCTGAAGTCCTGGCGAACATCAACTGGTACCCAACCGTCCCGGCAGGCATTGAGGAGATGGAAGGAAAGACACTCGACAAGATCAAAGCAGCCCGCTGACAGATCTGAAAGCACGTGCCGATGGTAGGAAAACCTGCCATCGGCATTTCTGCAAGGTAAACAACAGTATGGATAGCGCACTCTCAGTACAAAACGTCACCAAGCGGTTTGGTGATTTCACCGCAGTTGACCAAGTGTCATTTGAAGTGGAAGACGGCAAGTTCTTCTCCATTCTCGGCCCCTCCGGATGTGGCAAGACCACACTCCTGCGAATGATCGCCGGTTTTTACAAACCAGACGGCGGAACGCTCCTGTTCAATGGCAAGAATATGGACGGGGTAGCCCCCAACAAGCGGCCGGTGAATCTTGTCTTCCAGAATCTGGCACTCTTTCCCATGATGAATGTACATGAGAACATTGCATTCGGCTTGCGAAGAAGAGGAGATAAAGGTCCTGAAGTAGATAAGAAAGTCCGCTCGCTACTGGAGCGGGTCGGCCTTCCCGAATCGGGCAAGAAACAGATCAGCCAGCTCTCAGGAGGACAGAAACAACGCATTGCCATCGCGCGATGCCTGATCATGGAACCAAGCGTACTGTTGCTCGATGAGCCGTTGGGAGCCCTCGATGCAAAACTGCGTGAACATATGAAAGTGGAGCTGAAGACACTGCAATCGCAGGTGGGAACCACCTTCGTCTACATCACTCACGACCAGAGCGAGGCCATGGTCATGAGCGATCGGGTTGCGGTGATGAACAACGGCCGATTTGAACAGATTGGATCACCGCAGGAACTCTATCATGAACCCAAGTCCTCATTTGTAGCCCAGTTTGTTGGGAATAACAACAAGCTGCGAGTGAAACTGCACCGGGATGCAGGGGGAGATACGGTAGCTCGGTATGCCGATCGCTATGATTTCAAGCTGGCGCAAACGTTCGAAGAGACCAGTTTTTCATATGAGTATGACCTCTTCATCCGTCCCGAAGCGGTCATCATCAATCCAGGGGAAGGACGGGAAACCTTTCAGACACTCCCGGTTGACGTCACTTCCATCCTCTTTGATGGCGGCAACAGTCGCCTGATTGTAAAGCCCTTGGGCACCGATGGAGAACTGGTGGTGGCTCTCCCTCAGACACGACAGTACGATTCCATCCGCAGCGGCGACCGCATCCAGGTTGGGTGGGACCTGAACAAGACCATCTGCTTCAGGCGAAGTGACTGGAAGTTATATGATGAAGAATAGACAACACATCAAATGGGGATTCCTCTTCTTCTTCCTGCCTGTAGTCCTGTGGCTCTTCCTCTTGATCGTACTGCCACATCTTGAACTGCTGAGGCTCTCCTTTACCAAGGCCAATACCGGCAAGCTCACCCTGGACAACTATCTTGCCTTCTTCCGTGAGCCAATTTACTGGCTGACGTTCGTTCGCACTGCAGGATACTCAATTCTGGTCACCTTTCTGGTGATGATCATCTCCCTTCCGGTCTCCTTCTATATTTCGAAGATGGTGAAAGGAAGAATGACTGGAGCATTGATGATCTTCATCCTGGTTCCCTTCTGGGTCAGCGAACTCATTCGCGTCTACGGTTGGATGATCCTGCTCAGGGAAAGCGGTATTCTCAATCATTTCTTGGTCTCCATCGGTCTCTTCAAGGAGCCTGTGGAGATGTTGTACAACGACATCTCCATGATCATGGGACTTGTGTACACAAGCATGCTCTTCATGGTGGTCCCCGTCATAGGGGTGATGGACGACCTTGACAACTCCATCATAGAAGCCGCCTATGACCTGGGAGCATCAAAAATGGCCATCTGGAGAACCATCATCATTCCCCACTGCGCGTCCGGCCTTGTAAACGGAGGTATCATCGTCTTCATGCTGGTGCTGGGAAGTTATCTCACCCCGAATCTGATGGGGGGCAAAAACTCGTTGTGGTTTACCGAGCAGATCTACAACCAGATCATTCTCTACTTCAACTGGAACCAAGGGGCTGCATTTGGGTTCCTTCTTCTGGCCCTCTCCTCGCTCATCATCTGGATAATGCTCAAGCTGACTAAACAAAACCTGAAGGAGGTGGTGAAAAAATGATCAGAAGCCTGCCATCCTCAAAACGCTACCGCTACGGATTCACACTCTTCATCACCCTCTATTTCATCTTCCTCTTCGCTCCATTGGTGGTAACCATGATTCTCGCATTCAATGATTCCATGTATCCTTCCCTGCCTTGGCAAGGATTCACCTTGGACTGGTTCTTCGGCAATGGCCCCCAGAAGTACGGCATCTTCCATGACCAGACGAATCTCAGAAGTCTGTTCACCTCGTTCAAGGTGGCCTTCGCCGTCATGATCGTCTCCACCTTTCTGGGAACCTGTGCCGCGTTTCTTTTCGAACAGGAAAACTTCCGCTTCAAGGGAGCACTCTACTTCCTCATGATAGCCCCCTTGGTCATACCGGGCGTCATCCTGGGTATTTCCATTTTGATGTTTTCCAACACCATCGGCCTGTTCATCGAAGAGCATCTGAACATCTATGTGAAGTCTCTTGGGCCGGGGTTTCCGCTGGTGGTGCTCGGCCAATCCTCGTTCATTTCAACCATCGTTGCCTTGGTGGTATCGGCAAGGCTGAAAAAGTTCGACCGGACCTTAGAGGAAGCTGCATACAACCTGGGAGCGAACAAAGCAGAGGTGCTTTGGTTCATCACGCTCAAGTATCTCAGACCCTCGATCATCGGGGGAGCTGCTATGGCTTTCCTCATGTCGTTTGAGAACTTCAACACCACCATCTTCCTGGTAGGCTCACAGGCAACCCTTCCGATCAACATGTACATGCAGGTTCGAGACGGTTCTACACCAGTTATCAACGCCATCTCCTTCCTTTTGATTCTCGGCACGTCCATTTTTGCAGTGGTGAATCTCTCGAAAGGCAACAAGAAGATTCTTTGAAAGTCTCTTCCCAGACCAGGAAAGCGTTGCTACTATGAGCTGGGAGAGAGCCATGCAAATCATCCTTGAGACTGAACGCCTTTTACTTCGTGAAATGACGCAGAAGGACTATCCTTCGCTTGCGGCAATCCTTCAGGATTCCGAGACCATGTATGCCTATGAGGGCCCCTTCACCGATGAGGAGACCCAAGCTTGGCTTGAGCGGAACCTTAAGCGGTACCGGGAAGACGGATTCGGTCTTTGGGCAGTCATTCTCAAGGAGACAGGGACTATGATCGGACAAGCAGGCCTTACCTGGCAAACCATTGGGGATGCCAAGGTCCTGGAGGTTGGGTACCTGTTCAACCGAGCATACTGGGGCAACGGTTATGCAACCGAAGCTGCCGTTGCCTGCAAGCGCTATGCGTTTTCAGTCCTGCATGCCAACGAGGTGTATTCCATCATCAGGGAAACAAACATTGCCTCGATGAATGTGGCAATCCGAAACGGCATGCTGGTGCGTTCAAGATTCGTCAAGCACTATCGAGGTGTCGATATGCCTCATGTGGTCTTTTGTGCAAAACGCGGGTAAATACAAATATAAGTTTGCCCGAATACCTCACATACTGCTCATGTGACAAGTACCATGACAGTTCAGACCGTTTTTCCTTGCATGCAAGCCAGGATTTGGGTACGTTTATCTTGTAGATTTATATACTTGCACCAGTAAGGATTACATGGGCCACACAGCAAAGAGAGGGTATTGCAGTAGCTATGCAGCAAGCACCTTCATCCCATTGCAGACTCTTTCCAATGTATCGCAACGGAGGATGTGATGAAAGCACTCTTTCCTGATGTCTTACGAGGCTTGGTTTCCTCGATCATGTATATGCTCTTGCTCTTCACGCTGACGAAAACCAAGCTGAAAGGCAATTGGAAAGCCACCCTCTTCATGGTAATTGCCTTTGCCAACAATATAGGGAGCGCCATCTGGTTCTATGTGAAAGGGGACCTTACCGGTCTCTCCCGATTCACCCTCTTTCTATTCATTGTGGTGGCCATTATCCTCAAACCGCTTACCAAGCTGACCATCATGCAGTGGTCCTTCACCTTTCTCACCTCGATCAATATCGCAATGATGATCATTGCTCTCAGCTTCTATCTGGGCCGGCTTTTCCCCTCCCCTGCGTATCCGCACATCGTCTTCCGATTCCTTCTCTATCTTTTGGTGATCCAACTCTTCAAGCGATACTTCCTTACCGCCTATCAGTCGGTGGTGAAGAACTGGCCGTCCTTTTCGATTCTGATGCTGTTCATATTCCTCAACCTGGCCTATCACTTCTTTGTTACCGACGATATCATGCTGAGCCTGGAACAGAACCAACTGCCCATCCTGCTGTTGGTATCCTTCTCACTTGCAGCCTACGGTACGATCTTCTACTCGCTCAACAAGCTTGCATCCTTGTATACGCTCGAGATAGAAAACCAAAGAATTCAAGAGGAACGGGGCAGACTCGAAGCAGTTGCTCTGGAAATGGAAAAGTTTGCCAATTATGACATGCTCACCGGCCTACCCAACCGACGCTACTTCTTCGAGCGTTTGGAAGGGATTACCATGCAGCGCAAGAAGGAAACCCACATTTCAGCAATTCTCTTCATAGATTTGGATTCATTCAAGGAGATCAATGACACGTATGGCCATGATGTGGGCGACAGCGTGCTCATTGCTGTGGGTAATCGCCTGACAGGGTGCGTCCGTGAATCGGATTTTGTCGCTCGGCTTGGAGGAGACGAATTTGCCGTCATTCTCCATGACATAGAAGAAAAGGAACACATACGTAGCCTTGCCGAGAGAATGCATGCAACCATTCAAGAGAGCATCCAGGTCGGTACATTGAGTTGTACGGTCAATGCCTCGATCGGGGTTGCTTTCATAACGGAAGCCGGAATGTCCAGCGAAGTCCTGCTGAAGAATGCAGATGCAGCTATGTATGCAGCCAAGCGCAAGGGCAATGGCGGTATCTGCATGTTCAGTGATTGCCAAGAATCCACATAAAAGCATCGTGTACGGTCCGACACTAGTCGCATAATAAAGTCGAGCATCACACTGGCTCAGATGCTACTCTGGCACCCAGAAGTGGAGGGAGACCATGGTTGAACAGTTGCAGAAAGTCGTAACCTATATTGAGAATCATCTTGGTGATGATCTCTCATCTGATGAGTTGGCGCACCTCATCACCGGTTCGTTCTACAACTTCAACAAGGTGTTTCTTGCATTGTCCGGTTATTCGGTCAGCGAATATATCAGGGTTCGGCGCTTGTCAGAAGCAAACAAGGCTTTGCTCCAAGGGATGAGTGTCACCGATGTTGCCTATAGGTATGGGTATACTTCGCTGGATGGATTCAGCCGCGCATTTGCAGCATGGGCAGGGTTGCTTCCCTCTGAAGTTCAGAAATCTGGGTTCAGCAAAACCACGCCCATCCTCTCCTTCAAGATTACCGTTCATGGAGGAACCAGTATGGAGTGCAAGATCAAACAACTGCCCGCTTTCAAATTAGCGGGAGTAACAAAACGGGTGCCGATGCAATTTGAGGGAGTAAACCAAGAAATTGTCTCGTTGGCACAATCGATCACAGCTGAACAGCGGGAAGCGATGCACCGGCTGCAGAACATAGAGCCGAAAGAGGTAGTGAATGCATCTTTTGATGCTGATGCACAGTTCCTGAAGGAAGAAGGACAGCTGACCCATCTCATCGGCGTGTTGACCACCGAGGACGAGGTCGGCCCCCTCTTGGAGGCAATCCCTGTCCAGGCTATGAACTGGGCTGTCTTCCCCTGCGAAGGACCCTTCCCCTCCGCCTTGCAGGATACCATGGCACGAATCTACGCAGAGTGGTTGCCTGTATCTGGGTATGAAGTCATCAATGCCCCCTCATTCTCCTTTACCAGGATGGATCAAAACAAACCGGGGTATGCATACAGCGAGGTGTGGACTCCCGTCAAAGCACGCTGAGTAAAGGACAATTGGAACCGTACAGCCTTCCCAAATGTTTGGGGAGGCTGTGCACTTTAGGTTACTTCACACCTTCGATCGCATGGGTTTCCTTTGTCAGGTCATTGGCAATGTCCATTGCCGCAAAGGAAGCGGTGGGAGGCAGTTGGATCTGATAGGTCTTCATGTCACCCATCTTCAACGTTGTTTGCGCAAGGGTAGCTTCCAAGAGATGGCCTCCCTTGCTTGCATCGGATGAGAGGAAGTGCAGGTGCCAGGTGGGCATGTTGATCCCATTCACGTACTGTGGGCAACGAAATGCCACAATGGTCCCTTCAATGTCCTCAAACGCGTACTCTTTTTGCTCCGCTGCAATCTCAGAAAGCCTAGGATAGGGTTTTGTCTGTCCCGGAACGCTGCGAACCCTGATATGCGAGAAGGAACCACGGATAACCGCTGCATAGAACCGGTTGAAGTCATTGGTCGTACGGGCTATGGCCTGATCAAGTTGCTCTTTCAGTGCATTGATGTCAACGATGGAATCGAGAGGGCCATCGTGTATGTCAGCCTCAAAATGGACAGCCATCGCAAAGGGAACCAACGTCTCGTCACCGACCTGCACTACCGTCCCATCAGCTTTCGCCTGATACACCGTTCCATCCAGCAGGATCATCTCACCTTCCAAGGTATCGAAGGTGCCGATGCCAGTATCTCCCAACTCTTTCAGCTCCCCAACAGTGACAATGCCGTCGTACTCGCCGAGCAACAGTGCATTGAGCACTGAGATCTGATGCAATGTATCGGTATCCCTCGAGGTGGTGATGCAGCCAGCCAACACCAAAGTCATCAACAACACTGCCAGCAGAAAACATCGTGTTCCAAACCCTTTCTTTGCTTTCATGATACGTACTCCCTTTTCATGAAGAACGATACAAGCTACCGAAGACTAGTGCAAGGAAAGGTCCTTTTTGACAAGAACAAATGTGTACGGTACGATGAACTGACCAAGGAGCATCCCATGGCAGCACACTCCATCTTTACCATGAGCTTTGCACGGGTATACCCACTCTACGTCCAAAAGGCAGAAAGGAAGGGCCGTACAAAAGAGGAAGTGGACCAGATCATATGCTGGCTCTTCGGCTATGCGCAGCAAGAAATTGAATCCAATCTGCAGAAGGAAACCAGCTTTGAGTCCTTCATCCGAAACAGTCCCCACCCCAATCCAGCCCGCACGCAGATAACAGGAACAGTCTGCGGAGTACGGGTGCAGGACATCGAAGACCCTATCATGCGAGAGATTCGGTATCTGGATAAGCTTGTCGATGAGCTTGCCAAGGGAAAGGCGATGGAGAAGATACTCCGCTCCTAACGCAGGGCAACCCGAAATGCTACGGCAAAGGGTGTTACGGAAGCAGTCAGTTCCTGCTTCGAAGCAAGGCTGCGATGCAGGAAGGGAATCCCCACCCCGACCAAGGTCCCTAGCACAGCCCCGGCAAGCACATCGGAAGGAAAGTGATTCCCGCTTGCCACCCGAAGGGCTGCTGTCGCCGTGGCCAGTGAGAAGGATGCCGCGGTTACTGGAATCTTCCACGCTGAATCCGGATGGTAGGCTGCAAAAACATAGCTTGTGAAGGCAGCTCCTGCAAAAGCCATCGTTGCATGCCCTGAGGGAAAGGAGTCATACGCATCTCCTTCCCCAATCTTCTCCTCCGGATAGTCTTGATAGTATAAAAACGGCCGTGCTCTGGAAACCCAGTGTTTTCCCAACTCCTTCAGGGCGAAGGCTGCCAATAGGGTTTCTCCGTACATCGTGGCTATGGTCAGATACTCGTCAGCAGGTTCAGCAACCAAGAGTACTGGGGCAAGCAGCGAAGCAAGCTCAAAGGCGGTTCCTCCCACTTCCAGGCCCCGGTTGTAGGGATGCATGCATGCACGATCGAATGCAGGAACCCCACTCATATCCAGAGGCAATTTCTGATCAGCACATAGCGGCTGCAAGCCACCCAGAACAACGACTAGCAGGATACTGGAAATAATTCTTCTCATCGACGGCCACCTGCACGTACTGCCGCCGCAAAGAAAAACACAAGGCTTGCAGAGAGAAGGACAGCTCCCAGAATGTCAGTGCTCCAATGGACGCCGGAAAGAAGCCTTCCCAACACCGTCACTGCTCCAGCGAGCAGGCAAAGACCTTGGAGCAGATGCCTTTTCCAGCCTTTGCACATCATATCGGACAACACGACGCATGCAGAGCCCATCACGAAGACCACCAGCAGCGTATGGCTGGAAGGAAAGGAGGGTTCCAGTACTTGAGGGCGGTAATTGAGAACCACATGCTCAAAGAAGAGATAGAGAAAAGCGAGCACCCCGTACAAAGCGAACAGCACATACAGGGATCGGTCGACTCGCTTGAGACTTCTTCTCCGTATGAGTTGGGAAAGGGCCAGCAGGCCGAAACCGGCAACAACAAGCAGGCTCACCACACCCAGCCATTCGGAGAGGGCATACCACCAAGGATGAAAGCCGAACACATCCAAAAGGTAGATATTCATACGGGCAAGCCCAAGGCTTGTCCCCTCCACGCCGACAGCCTGGACATCCACTCCCAACAACAAGGCAATCAAGACAAGGAAAAGCAGCAACAGCACACTTGCCCACACAGTATAGTTTCTCATACAGAATCCTCCTGCGGCCATTGGGGCACAGGAGGACAAAAACCACCATAAACAGGAGGTTACATGGCCGATACTTTTCGTATCATCGCCGTCGTATGACAAAAATTCCTTTTGCAACCAGCAGGAACAGCATGAAAACCGCAGGATAGGGTTGTCTGGCGGTGATGAACAACAGGGTTGCAAAGAACGAAAGGAGGAAGGAGAAGAGAGGATTCCAGCGTTGCCAGAAAGCTGCCTTGAGATTCTGGAGCACAAGCTCTGTGCATCCGAACAGAAACAGTACCGCCACCATGGTCTTGAGAATCCAATCGGAAGATGTCTGGAATTCCAGCAAAGGGATCAGGATGATGCGCTCTGGGGTGGCAACCGCAAACATGGGAATGACCAGCATCAGCAAGCCAAGGCAGTCCAAGAGACCGAATATGAGGGTGCGATCCTTCTGGACACCTGTCTTTACCTCAGCTTCGGCAATGGCTACCAACTCATCCGACCCCAACAACTCATCAAGGGAGATGCCGAACAGATGCGAAAGTTGCTTAAGCGAGTCCAGATTGGGATAGCCGCGTCCTGTCTCCCATTTGGAGACTGTAACCCTCGAGACGAACACCTTCTCTGCAAGCTGCTCCTGCGTCAGGTTGGAGGCAAGCCGTACTGACCTGAGTTTCTCATTGAACTGCATTTCGTTTCCCTTTCCCTGCCATCATACTGCATTCAAGCCCTCTTCATGAGCTAAAAGACACAAAACAACCGTGATTTTTTTTACTTTCCACCAATCATGCCCTGACTTTGCCAGCAA
>Ga0265295_1005476_pt1 | contig 16144 bp, 14 predicted proteins | sample Munlansysbiofilm_FD_192503 | JGI IMG/M metagenome (GOLD analysis project Ga0265295, IMG submission 192503) | Leachate microbial communities from a municipal landfill in Southern Ontario, Canada - Methane capture system biofilm | ecosystem: Engineered > Solid waste > Landfill > Unclassified ... | reverse complement strand
AAGGCTGTTGCTCAAGGCTCAACTTTTACTGAATCCAGAGGAGAGTACATATGTCCGGTTGCAAACCCAACCAAGCCCCGGGTGTCGTCGCCACCCCCATGGATAAAAACTTCAAGGGGCCCATCATCGTGGACCCCGTGACCCGCATCGAAGGCCATCTCAAAATCGAAGTCGAAGTGGACCAGGGCAAGGTCACCAACGTGTGGTCGAGCTCCCAGCTGTTCCGCGGTCTGGAACTGATCCTCAAGGGCCGTGACCCGCGCGACGCGCAGCACTTCACCCAGCGTTCCTGCGGCGTCTGCACCTACACCCATGCCCTGGCCTCCACCCGCTGCGTGGACAACGCCGTGGGCGTGGACAAGAACCTGCCCGACAACGCGCGCCTGATCCGCAACCTGGTTCTGGCCGCCCAGTATCTGCATGACCACATCGTGCATTTCTATCATCTGCATGCCCTGGACTGGGTCGACGTCACCGGCGCCCTGACCGCGGACCCCAAGAAGGCCGCGTCCATCGCCAACTCCATCTCCACCCGCGTGACCAAGGCCGAAGATCTGAAGGCAGTGCAGGACAAGGTCAAGGGCCTGGTCGATTCCGGCCAACTCGGCATCTTCACCAACGCCTACTTCCTGGGCGGGCACAAGGCCTACTATCTGCCGGCGGAAGTGAACCTCATCGCCACCGCGCACTACCTTGAAGCCCTGCACCTCCAGGTCAAGGCAGCCCGGGCCATGGCCGTTTTCGGCGCCAAGAACCCGCACACCCAGTTCACCGTGGTCGGCGGCGTGACCTGCTACGAAAGTCTGACCAACGAACGCATCTCCGAATTCGTGGGCCTGTTCCAGGAAACCAAGCAGTTCATCGACGAATGCTACATCCCCGACCTGCTGGCCGTGGCCTCCTACTACAAGGACTGGGCCGGCATCGGCGGCACCACCAACTTCCTGACCTTCGGCGAATTCCCGACCGTCGAGAGCGACCTGAACAGCCGCTGGCTGCCCCCCGGAGTCATCTTCAACCGCAACATCGGCCAGGTCGAATCCTTCGACCCCAAACTGATCACCGAACATGTCCGCCACAGCTGGTACCAGGGCGACAAGGACCATCATCCCTACCAGGGCGTGACCGAACCCCAGTACACCGCCTACGAAGACCGCGACCGGTATTCCTGGATGAAGGCGCCCCGCTACGGCAAGACCTCCGTGGAAACGGGCCCCCTGGCTTCCGTGCTGGTTGCCTACGGCAAGGGTCACCCGGAAGTGAAGAAGCTGGTCGATTACGTCCTGGGCTACCTCGGCGTCGGCCCCGAGGCCCTCTTCTCCACCCTGGGCCGGACCGCCGCGCGCGGCATCGAAACCAAGGTCGTGGCCGACAAGCTCATGGACTGGGTCAACGAACTGGCCGAGAACGTGAAAAGCGGCAACACCAAGATCTACCAGGACTGGAAGATGCCCGACGAGGCCGAGGGCGTCGGTTACGTCACCGCTCCCCGTGGCGCGCTGAGCCACTGGATCAAGATCAAGAACGGCAAGATCGAAAACTTCCAGCTGGTCGTTCCGTCCACCTGGAACCTCGGGCCGCGCTGCGCTGAAGGCAAGCTCTCCGCCGTCGAAGAAGCGCTGATGGGCACGCCCATCGCCGACGCCGAACGTCCGGTGGAAATCCTGCGCACCGTCCACTCCTACGACCCCTGCATCGCCTGCGGCGTGCATGTCATCGACTCCAAGACCAACCAGGTCCGCAAGTTCAAGATTCTGTAATCGAGAGAGGGCCCCGAAACCGGGGCCCTTTCCTCCCTTGAACCTCTCCGCGAATTTGCGTAGCTCTTTCTTTTCACTCCTCAAACATGGACATGTTCATGACTGAAAAACGCATCCTCGTCCTTGGCGTGGGCAATATTCTCTTTACCGATGAAGGCCTTGGCGTGCGCTGCATCGAACACATGCAGGAAAAATTCACATTCTCAAACAACGTCACCCTCATGGACGGCGGCACCCTGGGCACCAAGCTTATGGGACCGATCCTCGAATCGGACTACCTCATCGTCTGCGACGCCGTCTTGTGCGACGACAAACCCGGCTCCGTGTACCGGCTCATCGGCGACGACCTGCGCAAGAGCCTGGCCTTCCGCGACTCCATGCACCAGACCGACCTTGTCGACACGCTGGGCATGTGCGAACTGGTCGGCAACCGTCCCGAGGCGGTGGTCATCGGCATGGAGCCCTTCGACTACGAGTCCATGGCCCTTGAACTTTCCCCCACCGCTGTCTCGTCCCTGCCCGTGATGATCGAATCGGTCGTCCGCGAAATCGAAAAAGCCGGTGGAACCTGCACCCCGAACTAAGGAGTCATCATGTGTCTGGCCATTCCCGCCAAGATCGAATCCATTGAAAACGGCGTGGCCCAGTGCCGCGTCGGCGAAGGCGAAACCTACGTCACCGCCTCTCTCATGCTCCTCGACGGCGAGGCGGCCCTGGGCGACTACGTCATCATCCATGCCGGGTTCGCCATCCGCAGGCTCGACCTCAAGGAAGCGCAGGAATCCCTGACCATCCTTCGCGACCTGGCCAACGCCTACGACGAAGTGCAGCGAAAATACGAACAGGAGGATCCGGATCGTGCCAAGGCCTGAACCGGACAAAGCCCTCGGAAGCCTTGTCGGACTGGCGGTATGTGAAGCCCTGCCCTCCGACCGGGACATGGTTTCACAGGACGTTGCGCTCATCCCCGGCCTCTGGGGCGACGGAACGTCCATGGCCCTGAGCCTGGCCGAAAGCCTGATCGAAATGGGCGGCGTCGACCAGCGCGACCAGATGGTCCGCTATACGAGCTGGTTTCGATACGGCTACCTGAGCTCCACGGAAACCTGCGACTTCATAGATGAAACCGTCAAGCAGGCCATTTTGCGATTCGAGCGCACCTGGAACCCCAAGGACGAGAACCAGACCCAGGGCGATGCCTGCCTGGCCCGCGTGGCCCCGCTGGCCATGTATTTCAATGCGTCGCGGGAAGACATGCTGGCCGCCGTCGCCGCTTCGACCCTGACCACGCACTCCGCGCCCCAGAGCGTGGACGCCTGCAGAATGCTTGCGCTCATGATCTTCACGGCCTTGAGCGGCGCCGAAAAGTCCGCCGTGCTCCGCCCGCTCCTCCCGGACACCCTTTGTCCCGAAATAGCCGACCTGAGCGCCGACGTCTCCGCTCAGGCCGCCTCCCCGGCCGCGCGCGCCCTGCGGGCGGCCGTGGGCGCCTTTCATGACAGCGGCTCGTTTGCCGAGGGCGCCCTCAACTGCCTCGCCCATGGTCCGCGCGCCCTGGCCGCCTATGGTCAGCTGGCCGGATCGTGGTATGGCCTGGAGCATATACCCCAGGCCTGGCGGCAAAGCCTGGCTCGCCATAACCTGCTGATTCAAATGGGAAATCAACTGATCAAAAATTAACCGCCGGTCAAACTTGCCAAAAGCGAACCTCGTCCGTAGCATGCCCCATGCTTACGGCGATTTTCTGCGCCCCTGATCGCGCCTGACATGAGGGCCCGCGCGCCCATGACCGCCAATCCCCTGCACCATAGACTTCAAACAACGAGCATCTGGTATGAAAAACCGCATCTCTTCGGCCTTTTTTCTTGTCATTCTCCTTCTTCTCGGAGCCCTGGGAGCCATGTATTACGTCAAGGCGGAATGGAATCCGCCCACGCTTTCCCTGACCCCCGAACAGCCCACGGCCAGCACCCGGACCGTGTTCGCCGTCACCGCCGAGGACAAGGACTCCGCGCTGCGCAGCCTGCATGTGGTCGCCACGCAAGGGACCAGCACCATCGACATCGTGAACAAAACCCTGCCCTCCGGGACCAAGCGGCTGCATGAAGAATTCTCGCTGCCCAAGACCGGCCTCAAGAACGCCCCCCTGACCTTGACGGTCACGGTCAAGGACACCTCCTGGCATCGTCTGGGACGCGGCAACAGGGTTCAGATCGTGCGCGAAATGAACATCGATTCCATGCCGCCCGTCATTTCCGTTCTTTCCGGGCAGCACAACGTCAACCACGGCGGAACAGGCCTGGTGGTCTACAGCACCAACGAGGAACTGACCACGAGCGGCGTGAGGATCGGCGACCATTTCTTCCCGGGCTACCCGTACCAGCCGGGCAAATATCTGTGCTTCTTCGCCCTGCCCTTCAACGCCGACCCCAAGGCGGTCACGCCTGTCCTGACGGCCAGCGACCTGGCGGACAACCAGTCCACCGTCGGATTCAACTTCCGCCCCCTGCACAAAAAATTCCGGCACGACGACATCAACATCTCGGACAACTTCCTCCAGTCAAAAATGGGCCAGTTCGCGAACCTCTACCCCGATGCGGCCACTCCCGTGGACATTTTCCTGAAGGTCAATTCCGAACTCAGGGCCAAGAACGTGGCCTACCTGCTCGAACTCGGCAAGGACACGGTCCCCCAGAAGCTCTGGGACGACACCTTCATCCGTCTGCCCAACAGCGCCCCCATGGCCGCCTTCGCCGACAACCGAACCTACATGTATCAGGGCAGGGCCGTGGACAACCAGACCCATCTCGGGGTGGATCTCGCGTCCATCGCCGCCTCGCCGGTTCCGGCGGGCAACACCGGACGGATCATCCTGGCCGAGTTCATGGGCATCTACGGCAATGTCGTGGTCATCGACCACGGTTTCGGCCTTCAGTCCCTGTATTCGCACTTGAGCGAAATCCATGTGCAAAAAGGCGAAACCGTCCAGCGCGGGCAGATCATCGGCAAGACCGGCGCCACAGGCATGGCCGGTGGCGATCATCTGCACTTCGGGATGCTTGTTTCCGGCATCGAGGTGCAGCCCATCGAGTGGTGGGACGCGCAGTGGATCGACCACAACATCACATCCAAACTTCAATGACCGCACGGGGCGCATTCCAGGCCCCGACGCGAAAACGGCCGCGAACCCTGCGTTCGCGGCCGTTTTTTTTTGCGACAAAGAGGGCGGTTTTAGGCCCACTCCTGCTCGAAACGCTCTGGTCCGGCGACCTTGTACCCCTTCTCGGCCAGCACGCGCTGAAGGGCCAAGGCGTCATCGGCTTGGACGCGAAAAACCAGCAGACGCTGCTTGCCTCGGTAAAACGTCGAGGTGGAGAGGATGTTGACTCCCATGTCGAAGAACAGCCTGCTGATCTCGGCCATGAGGCCCTTGCGGTCCTCGGCCTCGATGGCCATGCGGTGCCCGCCGAGTTCCAGCCCCATTTCCTCCACCAGCACGGCCAGCATGGAACTGCGGCTGATGTATCCCTTGAGCCGGTTCTTCGTGTCGACCACGGCCAGACCGGCGAGGTCCCTTTCGTGCATGATCTTGGCCGCGACCTCGATCTCGGTCTCGGGAGTCACGGTGGGCATCCCGCCACGCACCAGCTCTTTGACAGTCATTCTGGAGAGAAGATAGTTCAGTTCATGCTTGCTGAACGTGGTCGCCCCGGAAGGCAGGGCGGCGCGGATATCCTCCTTGGCCACGTACCCTTTGAGTCTTCCATCCTCGACAACAAGCAAGATCCACAGTCTGTGCTCCTCCATCATGCGGTCCGCTTTGATTATCAGCGTATCCGAGGTGATGGTGGGGACATGCTTATCCATGGCAAGGCCTACATACATGACATACTCCTTTGAGTCGTTCGGGTGAATCCCTTTACGTTAAGTGCAGTGACAGCCTTCATCCTTTTTGCTATATCTTTGGCTCCATTATCGGAAACAACGATCCCAAAAAAATCAGGTCCCCGGCAAAAATGAAACGTGCTGTTCTTCTTATTCTCGCTCTATGCTTTCTGACAAGCATAACCAAGCCGGGATTTTCAGAAAAACCGCTGCGCCTTTTCTTTGAAAAAAACATTCCCGTGGACCCGCAATCCCGACAGGAGCACATCGTCAAGCAAGGCGAATGGCTCTTCAAGATCCTAGAAGCAAAGGGCTATTCCCCCTCGCAAATACACAGGGCCCTGCCAGGCATCGAGGCCCTGAACCCGCATATCCCGGACATCAACCAGCTCACCCCGGGTCAGGTTCTCCACCTCCCCGAAATCCTCTCCACCGCCGGCATCGCCGTTCCCCTTCCCCGGGCGGCGGCGCCGACGGGCCCGTATGAGAAAATGCCCTATGTCGTTCGCTCCGGAGACACGCTCATCCAGATACTCCAGGCGCAAGGGGTGCCGACAAAACTGATTTTCAGCCAGTACATGGACCTGTTTTTGGAGCTCAATCCGGACGTTCCGGACAGCAACACGCTGCGCATCGGCCAAGAGATCATTCTTCCAGTCGTGGTTCATGAGACGTCGGCCGCGCCGGTCCCCGCCCCGCCGCGGCCTGCCGCGGCCATGGGCCCGACAGTGGCCGCGAGCCAGGGCCAAGAGACCGGAGCGCAGCCCAGACAGGCCGCCACGCCGATCTTTGCCCCGCCCTCCCTGCGCCAGACGCCGCCGGAAATTGCGCCCAAAGCCGCGCCCGCACCGCCGCTAGTGAATGCCGAAAAACGCACAGAACCGAAAAATCCCACGCGGGACTCAAAAAAAGAGCAGCGCCAGCCCCGCACCGGACTGCCTCTGGTCAAGACGGTGCTGGAACAGATGCGCTTCAGGTTCGTGCCCGGCGACGAAAGCATGCATCCCCTGCCCAACGCCCAGTGGCTGATCGTCAAAATGCTTGAAACCCCGCTGGTCGACGCGCCCTGGGGCGGAAAAATCCTCTTCTGCCCCGTCCCCAAGAACGCCCAGTGGATCGAAAACGCCAACAAGCTGGGAATGAAGGTCTGCGTCATTTCGCCCCGCTGGAACGTGCAGGAGGTGCTGGAGAAGCTCGCCGAGGCCTTTCCCAGACATTTCCGCCTGTGGGGAGCCGGCAAGGACCTCGTGCTTTCCCGCAACGGCGTCGGCGTGACCCTGCAATCGCAACAGCTCGCCATCATGGAACGAAACGGCAAAAAGAGCATCCATCTGGTCTGGTCCAGACCCACGCCCGATTCGCCGCCCCTGCCCCAGGGTCTGCACGAAGTGCTTGATTCCGCCCAGGTCAAGGTGATCGAGCTGGACGCGTACAACGAACTTTCGCGCCTGCCTTCCCGGCCTCGCGATTCCATTTACGTGCCTGTGGCCACGCACATGGAACTCATCAAGGCCATGAACCCCGACAACCCCGAAGAAACCTTCGGCCAGACCATGCCCGATTCGCTGAACGCCCTGTTGCAGGTGTTGCGCGACAAGGAGCTGCTGCATCAGGGCATGGTCCACGTATCCTGGTCTTCCGGAGCCCAGAACCGCATCGCGTTGCAGGTTCCGGCCTGGACAGTTTCGGGCGGAAACGGCAGGATCGCCATCCTGGACCGGCGTTTTTCGGATCCGTTCCTCGTGTCCGTCCTTTCCCACGAAGGGTATGCCTGCTTTGTCCTCCCAGACTGAACCCAAAGAGACCACCCATGCCTCACGATTTTCGCGTTTACGGCCATCTGGCCGGACTTGATGCCGAACAGCTGGCCAACTGCCTTGCGTATTTGTCCGCCTACGAATGCGAAGCGGACGGACATGTCCTCGACTTCGTGCATGAGGGCGGATTCATCGACGTTGACCACGACCTGGAAGTCTTGCTGACCATCGTCGGCCCCAATGCGCGGGGCGTCATCGACATCATCAACCACCAGGACTGGGAGATGCACCGCTGCACGCTCTCGAACGGAATTCTGCAACGATCCCGCATCGCTCTGGACAACGCCCTGGACACGGCTTACGCATCGGAGCGCCGCTCATAAGCCCTCACGGAGTCAACATGCACGAACTCTCCATTGCCGAAAGCCTGATCAAGATCATCGGCGAAGAAATGGCCAAGCACGGCCTCACCAAATTGCATTCGTTCAAGATCGTCTACGGACAGATCTCGGCCATCGTTCCTGAAGCCCTGGAGACATCTTTCGAGATGCTGACCATGAACACCCCCTTCGAGGGAGCGAAAATGGAAACGGAGGTCAAGCCCATGGTCGTGCGCTGCCGCCAGTGCGGGCATGAATTCAGCCCCAGCCAGGAGGAGCGCGTCATCATGCCCTGTCCGCAGTGCGCTACGGAACTGGGGCACGAGATCATCTCCGGCCGCGAACTCTACATAGACAACATCGAAGCCGAATAACTGGAGGAAAGCATGAAAGTCGACGTGGTACGAAATATCCTGGAGGCCAACGACGCCGTCGCCGCCGAACTCAACGCCCGGCTCAGCGCCCAAGGCATCCTGACCCTCAACCTGATGAGTTCGCCGGGCTCGGGCAAGACGTCCCTGCTGGAGCGCACGCTCACCGATCTGAAAGACGAGTTCACCATGGCCGTCATCGAAGGCGACTGCCAGACCGAGAACGACGCCCGCCGCGTGGCCGCCACCGGAGCCCGGGCCGTGCAGATCAACACCGCCGGCGGTTGCCACCTCGACAGCTCCATGGTCCGCGACGCCACGGAAAAACTGGGCGTGGACGGGGTCGACATCCTGGTGGTGGAAAACGTGGGCAACCTGGTCTGCCCGGCGGAGTTCAGCGTGGGCGAGGACTACAAGGTGACCATCCTGAGCGTGACCGAGGGCGACGACAAGCCCGAGAAGTACCCCTTCATCTTCGCCGAATCCAAGGTCATGATTTTAAACAAGATCGATCTCTTGCCCTACGTCAATTTCGACGTGGACCGCGCCAGCGCCTTTGCCCGTTCAGTCAACAAGGACATCGAGATATTCACCGTCTCCGCCACCACCGGTCAGGGCATGGACGCCTGGTACGACTGGCTGCGCCGGGAGCGGGCCAAGAAGAAATAGCTCCGGCACCCCGCGAGAAAAAAGCCCGCCCTTCGCAATGGAAGGTGGGCTTTTATGCGTTCATGACCTGGCCGCCTACGCGTTTTTCAGCACCCCGTCGACCATGTCCTGGGCCTCGGTCTTGATGCGCTCCAGATGGTCCCGGCCCAGAAAGCTTTCCACGTAGATCTTGTACATGTCCTCGGTGCCCGATGGCCGCGCCGCGAACCAGCCGTTTTTGGTGGCCACCTTCAACCCGCAGATGGACGCGCCGTTGCCCGGGGCATGGGTGATCTTGGAGAGAATGGGCTCGCCCGCCAACTCGGCCGAGGTCACCTGCGCGGGCGAGAGCGACGAGAGCAGCTTCTTCTGGGCTCTGTTCGCCGGGGCCTGAAGGCGTTCGTACAGCGGGCTGCCGTGCCGCGCTTCCAGGTCGCGGTAGATGTCGCCGGGGTCCTTGCCTGTCACGGCGGTGATTTCGGCGGCGAGCAGGTTCAAGAGAATCCCGTCCTTGTCCGTGGTCCAGGCCCCGCCATCAAGGCGCAGGAAAGACGCCCCGGCGCTCTCCTCGCCGCCGAAACAGCAGGTTCCGGCCAGCAGGTCGTCCACGAACCACTTGAAGCCCACCGGCACCTCCCGCACCGCCCGACCGTGGGATGCGGCCACGCGATCGACCATGGAGCTGGTGACCAGGGTCTTGCCCACCTGCGCGGCCTTCGGCCAGTCCGGGCGATGGGCGAGCAGATAGTCTATGGCCACGGAGATGTAATGGTTGGGATTCATGAGCCCGTGTCCGGCGGTGACGATGCCGTGGCGATCGGCGTCGGGATCGTTGGCGAAGGCGATGGAAAAGGAATCCTTCATGGCGATGAGCTTGGCCATGGCGTAGGCCGAGGAGCAGTCCATGCGGATCTTGCCGTCCTTGTCCAGGCTCATGAACATGAAAGCCGGATCGACGACCACGCTGACCACCCTGATGTCGAGCCCGTACTCCTCGGCGATGGGCTCCCAGAACGGCAACCCGGCCCCGCCCAGAGGGTCCACGCCGATGCCGATGCCCGAGGCGCGGATGGCCCGCATATCGATGACCTTGTCCAGATCAAGGACATAGGGGCGGATGAAATCCTGCTCCCGGCACAGCCCCTGCCGCAGCGCCCGGGCCAGCGGGATGCGCGGCACCGCGCCGGGGGTTTCGAGCAGGGCGTTGGCCCGCTTTTCGATCCAGCCGGTGACGTCTGTGCCGGCGGGGCCGCCATGGGGGGGGTTGTACTTGATCCCCCCGTCCTCGGGCGGGTTGTGCGATGGAGTGATGACCAGGCCGTCGGCCAATCCGGAGGAGCGCCCCCGGTTCCAGCTCAGTATGGCGTGGGAGATCACCGGCGTCGGGGTGTAGCCGAAACCTTTCTGAAAGCGGCAGTCCACCCCCGCCGCCGCCAGCACCTCCAGGGCGGTGCGCAGGGCCGGTTCGGACAGGGCGTGCGGATCCATGCCCACGAACAGCGGCCCGTCTATGCCCTTGGAGAGGCGGTATTCGCACACGGCCAGGGTGATGGCCAGGATGTGGGCTTCGTTGAAAGAGCCTTTGAAGGCGCAGCCCCGATGCCCCGATGTGCCGAAAGACACCAGCTGTTCCGCCCGGGACGGATCCACCTCCAAGGTGTAATAGTCCGAGATCAGCCGGGGAACGTTTATACGCAAAGATTCCGGCACGGATGCGCCGGCAAGGGGATGGACAGCCATGAATGCTCCTTGTGGATTACGCAGAATGCGCCGCGTCGCTCTTTTCGTGCAGGGCCTGGGAGCGTTTGAACGTCGCCCAGAGCACCTTGTCGTTCGGGTCCTGCTCGTAGGCCTTCTTGAAATACGGAGTGCCGTTCCGACCGGCCTTCTGAAAGATGGTGCCGATGTTGAAGGCCACATTCTTGTTCGAAGCCGGCAATTCGGGATCGAACTTCAGGGCCTTCTGCACCGCGTTCAAGGCCTTGTTGGCCTCCCCGCCTTCGCTGTAGGCCATGGCCATGTTGTAGAAAAGGATCGCGCTGCCGGGCAGGATGGCCAGCACGCGCAGGTATTCGGCGATGGCCTCGCGCCATTTGCCCTGCTTGCGCAGCGAGATGCCCAGGATGGTGACGGTGCCGATGTCGGCCGCCGTGAGGTTGTCCCCTTTGAGCTCAAGGGCCTTCTTGGAATAGTGGATTGCCATGTCCGGGTCGCGATTGGCGCAGATGTCGGCGATGCGGCCCGAGAGGCTGGAAAGAAACTCCGCGGCCTCCCGCTGCGCCAGATGCATGGCGCTGCGAAACATCTCGTCCGCCACGGCGGTATTGCCGCGCGCGATCTCAAGCTCGCCGATGTGCATGATGCGCTGGGTATTGAGCGGACTGATCTCGTTCAGCCGCCGCAGGCAGTCGAGCTGCTTGTCGGCGTCGCCGGATTGCTCGTAGAGCGCGGCCAGGCGCTTGAGCGGGGCCAGATACAACTCCGCGTTCTTCACTGCCCGCTGGTACATCTCCTCGGCCCGGGCGGTCATCTCAAGGCCCAGATAGGCGTCGCCCTTGATCATGTGCCCCACCGCGCTGTCCGGCTTCTGCTTCAAGATGTCGTCGGCCACGAGCAGCGCCTCGCCCCAGCCTCCGGCCTCCAGGAGCTTCTTGCCCTTTTCGATGAGCTTGCTGAGCTTGCCCTGGGGGGCGATGGTGAAGGCCAGCTTCTCGGTGAAGGAGGCCACGGAGATGGGCTTGGTGATGATGTTGTGCGCGCCCTGCTCGACCAGAAGCGCCGTGGTGTACTGGTCCACCTCCTGGGTCAGCACGATGATGCCCGCGCCGGGACACAGGCGCATGATGCGCTCCATGACCTGCGACATGTCCGCCTCGGCGGCGCGGCGCTCCAGGCAGATGATGAAACGTGCTTCGGAATCCTGATGCAGGGTCTCGAAGAGATCCTCAAGGCGGGTGAAATGATGGAAGGACTTCCTGGACAGCCCCATGCTGTGGTAAAGGACCGATTTGATCAGCTCCACGAAGACCGCGTCGTCGGTCAGGGCCACGAATTTGCCCCCGGCCAGGGCGTAGTCGAAGATCGTGGCCCCATAGGTATCCTGACCCGGACCGGCAGCAGCAACATATGTACCCATGGAAAGTATCCCGCCTTGATTCGTTCTCGCGCCTGTCCCGAAATGGGCGACCGGGCAACATGGCGAGAATACACAAAGCCACATGAATGTTCAACGCGTTCCTGGCCCGTCCGGAAAGCCCCCGGTTCGCCCGGGGCCGCCCGAACGCGATTCCAATGACGAAATGTACTTGATTTTACCCCCCGCCTCACCTAAGAAATTTCCTCCACAACGGACCGCCCCCATAGCTCAGGTGGATAGAGCACGGGATTCCTAATCCCGGTTAGCCCATGTTCGAGTCATGGTGGGGGCACCAGGAATGACAGCGGCTTGCAGCTCAAATCGGATCAACCCGATGATTGCAAGCCGCTTTTGTTTTGCGTGGCGTATTCCATGATTGATGACCTGACAGTTGGGACGATGGATCAGGTTTCAATCCACGCCCTCCGCACGGAGGGCGACCAAAAAACACAGTGCACGACCCAGCCGAATTGCTGTTTCAATCCACGCCCTCCGCACGGAGGGCGACCTCTGCCGATTTGTAAATCTCGGCCTGTTCCTTGTTTCAATCCACGCCCTCCGCACGGAGGGCGACCTTCGCGCTTGAGGCAGTATTCGAGATCGGCGCGTTTCAATCCACGCCCTCCGCACGGAGGGCGACGAAAGCGGCCTGCTCTTTGGGCGCGAGATTGTTGTTTCAATCCACGCCCTCCGCACGGAGGGCGACCCGCTCAGGATGCAGCGGTGGTGCTGCGACGTCCTGTTTCAATCCACGCCCTCCGCACGGAGGGCGACTGGCACGGGACGACGCATCGATGATCATTGGCTGGTTTCAATCCACGCCCTCCGCACGGAGGGCGACCATGGGGGGATAAGTGATGTGCCACAAGTGCAGCGTTTCAATCCACGCCCTCCGCACGGAGGGCGACCTCGGCGTCCCGATATTCCTTGGTTACTACATAGATGTTTCAATCCACGCCCTCCGCACGGAGGGCGACCGTGGCCCGCGTCATCGGCGACCAGGACGCGGAGTTTCAATCCACGCCCTCCGCACGGAGGGCGACGCCATTATCAGCATGTCCTTGTAAAACAGAGGGATGTTTCAATCCACGCCCTCCGCACGGAGGGCGACAGATCGCCCAGACCAGGGCCAGCAAAGCCAGCGCGTTTCAATCCACGCCCTCCGCACGGAGGGCGACCGCCTACTGTCGCGCATGATGCCCGGACTGCTCGTTTCAATCCACGCCCTCCGCACGGAGGGCGACCAGAAAAATATGGGTCACCGACCGGTGTCGGCCTGTTTCAATCCACGCCCTCCGCACGGAGGGCGACCAGCGCCCAGAGTTGCGGACGCCAGCGCAGCCGCTGTTTCAATCCACGCCCTCCGCACGGAGGGCGACGGCCTTCCGTGACTGCCCCGTGGCTGATCTTGGTAAGTTTCAATCCACGCCCTCCGCACGGAGGGCGACTTGGCGATTTCTGCGTCGGTCTCCGCGCCGGTGGTGTTTCAATCCACGCCCTCCGCACGGAGGGCGACGGCTGCGCCATGCTGGCCGTTGGGATGGGCCTATGTTTCAATCCACGCCCTCCGCACGGAGGGCGACATTTTAGGGCCGTGAAGTGGGACGAGATCACCAAGTTTCAATCCACGCCCTCCGCACGGAGGGCGACGCGCTGACAAATCTATATCGGGTGGCAGGTTGGGGTTTCAATCCACGCCCTCCGCACGGAGGGCGACGGGCGTTGGGACCCTGCTGCACGAGCGCATTTGCAAGTTTCAATCCACGCCCTCCGCACGGAGGGCGACCAAGGCTCGCCTTGCCCTGACCGGAGGCGACGGCGTTTCAATCCACGCCCTCCGCACGGAGGGCGACTTGCGGTTTCTCTTGGCCTCGTTCACGGCGTCGGTGTTTCAATCCACGCCCTCCGCACGGAGGGCGACCGGAGCAGGGCGAAAAAAGCGGCGTTGACCTCCTCGTTTCAATCCACGCCCTCCGCACGGAGGGCGACCTGCTCCCTGGTTTTGACCGAAGATATTTTGGCGAGTTTCAATCCACGCCCTCCGCACGGAGGGCGACTCCTCATCGGCGGTCATGCTGGCCGGGTCTTTCTTGTTTCAATCCACGCCCTCCGCACGGAGGGCGACTTAACCGGAAAGTCGGGATCGTCCTTGCCGCGCTGTTTCAATCCACGCCCTCCGCACGGAGGGCGACTCCTCATCGGCGGTCATGCTGGCCGGGTCTTTCTTGTTTCAATCCACGCCCTCCGCACGGAGGGCGACTTAACCGGAAAGTCGGGATCGTCCTTGCCGCGCTGTTTCAATCCACGCCCTCCGCACGGAGGGCGACGCTGCTCGACCACTTCGGCGGTGGGCATGGTCTGTTTCAATCCACGCCCTCCGCACGGAGGGCGACATGAGGTCGGGAAATCCTGCCACTGCTGAAATCTGTTTCAATCCACGCCCTCCGCACGGAGGGCGACTGGGTGATGTACTTTGTGGAGTCGCCAGCGATGGTGTTTCAATCCACGCCCTCCGCACGGAGGGCGACAGTCATGGTCTCCATGATTACAGCCTCACGCCAATGTTTCAATCCACGCCCTCCGCACGGAGGGCGACTCGAAAAGGGAGATTGAGGCGATGTGGGACGCGATGTTTCAATCCACGCCCTCCGCACGGAGGGCGACTTGAATGTGGCCATTGCCCATTTCAATGTAAAGAAGTTTCAATCCACGCCCTCCGCACGGAGGGCGACCAGGGATAAAGACAAGGTCTGCTGACTCCAAGGAGTTTCAATCCACGCCCTCCGCACGGAGGGCGACGCGTCCTTCTCCCTGGCCACGGACGAATCGTACAAGTTTCAATCCACGCCCTCCGCACGGAGGGCGACGCGGGAACCTGCGCGAGTCGATTATGTGCGCGATGTTTCAATCCACGCCCTCCGCACGGAGGGCGACCCCGGTGCTGCGCGCGGCGTTCCAAGAGGTGCTCCCCAATCTTTGGACAGGGGATCGCCGTTACTAAGCTTGAGATCTTTCGTCAGGCCGCCTTTTGCAAGTTGTCCCGGTAGAACTCGCCGGGAGTCTTGCCCATGAGGCTACTGTGAGGCCTGACCGTGTTATAGAACTCCAGCCATTTGCCAATGCCGACCCTGGCCTCCGAACCGGTCTCGTAGGCGTTGAGGTACACGTTTTCGTATTTCAATGATCGCCAAAGTCGTTCGATAAAAACATTGTCCATCCAGCGGCCGCGGCCATCCATGGATATGCGAATCTCATTCTCCAGCAAGACCTTGATGAAGGCATGGCTGGTAAACTGGCTGCCCTGATCGGTGTTGAACATCTCCGGGGGGCCGTACTTATCCAGGGCCTCTTCAAGGGCAGCAACGCAAAAGTCCGTATCCATGCTGTTGGAGAGCCGCCAGGACAGAACGGCCCGGCTATGCCAGTCCATGATAGCCACCAAGTACAGGAAGCCCTTGCGCATGGGAATATACGTGATGTCGGTGCACCAGGCTTGATTACTTCTTTCGATCACAACATCCCGTAATAAATAGGGGTATTTCTTGTGCATGGGGTTTTGAATGCTGGTTCGAGGCTTTTGATACACCGCCACGATACCCATGAGGCGCATGAGCCGCCGGACCCGCTTATCTCCCACGCAATGCCCCAATGACCTAAGATGACGACGCATTTGCCTCACGCCAAAGAACGGCCACTCCATGAATATTCGATCTATTTCCTGCATCAGCATGAGATTAGAGGAAGATTCTTCTTTGGCCTTGTAGTAGTACGTCGCTCGATTTAAACCAAGCAACAACATACACTGACGGCTGATACTGAGCGCCGTGTGCTCTGGCTCAATCTTCTCTCGCCTGCGGGAAGCACTTAACGGCCGCAGGCTTTGACTAAAAAATCACGTTCCACCGTTAGCTGGCCAATTTTGGCATGCAGATCATGGAGTTGTTTCTCAGCGTTCACGTCTTTACTCGTTTTTGCACCGGAAAAAATGTCGGCAGCTTCGCTTTTGAGCTGCTTTAGCCATTTATTGATCAGCGTTTGATGCACTCCATGTTCGGCGCTGAGCTGGGCGATGGTTTTCTCCCCCGAAAGGGCCGCGAGGGCGACTTTCGCTTTGAACGCCGGGGCGTGATTTTTCCGTTTGGACATGATAATTCTCCTTGTGTGAGGTTAAGCTATCATACCTGTCCAAATTTTGGGGAGCACCTCT
>Ga0265295_1005475_pt1 | contig 16144 bp, 27 predicted proteins | sample Munlansysbiofilm_FD_192503 | JGI IMG/M metagenome (GOLD analysis project Ga0265295, IMG submission 192503) | Leachate microbial communities from a municipal landfill in Southern Ontario, Canada - Methane capture system biofilm | ecosystem: Engineered > Solid waste > Landfill > Unclassified ... | reverse complement strand
GCTCGACTTCGTCAATCTCAATTCCATTTTGTGTCCAGGTTCCGTATACTCTCTTTGCCATGTCTTTTTCTCTCCATAAGGGTTCCAGGGGTCCTGCCCCCTTCTCCCCCTTAGATATACCTATACAGTGTGTGCATATAAAGGTTGCGATGATACTTAAAAATGGTTTGGGAAGGGTAGATTACGGATTGTTTGGTAGGCACTATTTGATTGGATAATTACTAATAAAAAGTTCTTTACCTTTTAATGCCTTTTCTTGTTTATAGTTGTTCATTCCATATTGTAATTCCCATTCATATATATTGGCGAAACTAAATAATTCTACGATATCTGGTGAGTTATTTAATGTAATTAACCATTTATGATTACATTCTTTCATATCTCTAGCAAATTTTTCATAATCAAAACCTGTATGTAAATCTCCATTTTTACCGTATAATTTTGACTTCACTGCGTTCGAATACGGGGGGTCTAAAAATATAAATACGTCTTCTCCTTCGTTAGTTAATAATTCTTTATAATCTACATTTAAAACTTCAACATTTTCTAAAATCTCATCAAGTAAAGATACTCCATGGATTGAAGAATCTGTAAATCTCTTTTCAAAAGCTTGAATTGAATATCCTCCGCAATCAACTGTGCCCGAAAAAGTAATTCTATTTAGTACAAAAAATCTAACCGCTCTTTCAATGTCCGTTAAATTTTCATGATTATCAACGAAATATTTATGCAGTTTTCTACCATCAGTGGCTTTATCTTTTATTTCTTGAATTCTATTTACTAATTCGTCATTTCTATCTCTGGCCATTTTCCAAAAACAGGCTAAATCCTCATTTAAATCATTTATTACATACTTTGCATCAGGATTTATTACTTGTTTAGAATTTAAAAATACCGAACCTCCCCCGACAAACGGCTCTCTAAATTCTTTGAAGCCCTTTGGTATCAGAGGGGTAATTTTTTTTATAGCCCTTGATTTTCCTCCAGGATATCTTAAAGGACTTTTTACTATCGGCTTTATGTCTTCCTTTGTGAACGTTATGTCCGACGACCCATATTTGTTGCTCACCATCTCCACCATCTCCTAAATTCTCTTTTTCTTTTCCACAATCTAAATCTCTTCTTCAATTCCCATATTCCACTGCTAATTAGCACACATATAGTAATCGCACCACATATTGCTCCAACCATCATCATGCTCGCAACGAATATATGAATCATCGAAACCTCACTTACGCTTTCTTTCCTCTTTATATCCTTTCATTTTCATTTTTCGATATTTTGGGGAATACTCGGGATGCTCATAATAAAACCATCTTGTATGTTGAATCGAATCATACGTTGACCACGCAATAGTTATGATACCTATCGCAAATACAATTAAAATTATACTCATGCAAATTGTAGGTAAATCCATTTTCATCTTCCCCCTTTAATTATCCTTAAGTGAGAACTTCTTTGTCAGTTTAGATTTGTTGTTAGTCACAATCATCTCCGATGTTGTCAGAGAGATATCATGGTATTCGTTCTCCTCACGCTCTTTCCCCTCAAGCGTGGTCAAGGAGAACGTCTTCCCAGTGGGTTTGGTCCTGAATACGAATTTAATCTTCTTCCCTGCAACCAGATACCACAAGTTAGGCTGTTCGTTATATCCTGCAGGCGAACCGTCCCAATCGTCGAACGTACTTTTCTTCATATCGTTTACGACTTTCTTCAGTTTCATATATGTGGTTTGCATAAATATAATATGGATTGATGGTATTTATATATTGTGAAGGGGAGTAGTCCTGTGCGGATTCGAACCGCAGTCACCTGCTTTCTTCTGTCGATTATATGGAGTGATGCAGTTAAACCACACAATCAAACAATCAAAGGCAGATATGATTGACCACTACACTACAGGACTTTTGGAGGGGAAGTGTTCCAAATCGGAATGGTTTATCTCCTTAGAGATAGGTGGCGGTTTTGGAGCTTCACCCTCGATTTCAAATATACATCAATATATTTAAGTCCTTCTATCAGCTCATTCCTGTGCTTCCGTGTCCTCCGCTCCTCATATCGGTCGGCTCAATCTCATTATCGAATACTCCATATGGAAGAACAATCCCTTGCATGAACCTCTCCCCTTCGACAAGGATATACGGAACGTCCACTGTGACCGTAGCCATTATCTGATTGCGATAGTCTTGGTCAATTATCCCAAGCGTGTTCTTAATCCTGAATCCATATTTCACTCCGAGCCCCGAGCGTGGAGCTAAGAGCATGAACCATTGCCCCATCGGCGACCCATCTATCCTGGGCTTCTCCATTCCATCGAATGCTACTCCAGTCAATATGGTCGTCCACTCTCCTGGATTAAGCTCATAGGTATCTCCAGCATAGAAATCATACCCTGAGCTGTGCGTGGTCATTCTTCTCGGAACCAATGTACCATCATTTATCGAATACATATATACACATCGCGAATATTGTATTTAAGGGTTGTTAGATAACCTATTTATATTCAAAATCATATCGGACTCTATGAGAGTTACACTGCTATCGTATACTGGCGATGCTGAGGATTTATGCGAAATATGCGCAAAGAGTTGCTATTCGGAAGATGGAGCGTCGCAGATAAAGAATACAGAATGTAAGTCAGCGCTTATCAACGCCATCAAGTCGGGACATGAAAGTGTGCTGGAGCACGCAAGCTATACTTTCTCGATAGAAGGCATTTCAAGAGTGTGTTCGCACCAGCTAATCAGGCACAGAGTTGCATCATACTCTCAGCAAAGCCAAAGATATGCGGGGATTGAAGATGGGTATGTCGTACCCAAATCTGTCAAGGACATGGGAGATGAAGCAGAGGAGATATTCGATTCGATGATGGGTGCGTGCAAGGAAGCATACAATACTCTGATTGAGCTCGGTATCCCCGAAGAGGACGCTAGGTACATTGTTCCCAGTGCGACCTGTACAAACATCGTTGTTACGATGAATGCACGCGCCCTTCGCAATTTCTTCAAGCTGAGGATGTGCAATAGGGCACAATGGGAGATAAGATGCATTGCGCGGACGATGCATGAGATATGCTGTTCTGTTTCTCCTATGCTGTTTGAGAACATGGGCGCATCGTGCGATGTCCTCGGATATTGTCCTGAGAAGAACTCATGTGGGAAGAGGAAATCCCTCAAATCCCTGATTGGAGAGCAGAAAGATACCACATGAATATGTATTTATACTAGGTACTTCTTTTAAGTATTGAAAAGGAGGATTGAGATGAATATAGATGATGCCGTAGATAGTATATTCGTGTGTATAATTTCATGCGTTATATTTTCTATAACTTTCATTTATAATGCAACTCGATTCAGCTCGGCTTTAGTAGGACTTATAATATTATTTGCAATGTTGATAACCATATTCGTATGTTATACTGTAGTCCGATTCGAGCTTAATTCTAAAAAGAAGAAGAGGTGGAAATGAATATGAATGATATGATGGAAAAACCTAAATTAATGGATTTGATGCTTGCAATACTGTCTGTGCTCTGTGTATCCTGGACCCTGGTTATAACGATAATCTTCATACATATGGGATTAATCGGAACCATGGCAGTATTTGAAACGATTATTTATGTGATATTATCGTGGACTGCATTGTGGATTCTGTTGACTATGCTCACATATCTGCGATAATGTCTTAAATCAAACATTTTAGACTATTTTTATATATCTCATTATCTATTACACGTATATGAATATCGAGTTGCCCCTCGAAGATACTGCTGTTTCGAAAGAGGATGAGAAAGATGCAAATGAGGACGTCGGCAACCTGGATGATTTTTGTTTAGCTACCATCAAGAAGGCAAACCCTAAATCCTCTAAGCTTACATTGGAAAATGTAACTACGATAATCGAGAATGTAGGTCGTGGGGTTTCAATTCCCAATTCCGCAATGTATGTTGGAATATCCCCCTTCACGCTGACCAGATGGTTTAAGGAAGGATGTGCGGAGTTCGAGAATATAACTGAAGAAGAAGTTGAAAACGCAGAAGGTGGCCTTGAAAGTCTATTGAGCTTGAAAGGAATTCTATACTTGGGAATCTGTAAATCCCGTGCAAAGTGTGTTGTGGACATTCATAGTAGCTTATATGACCGTAGTTTCGAAGCAGGAAAGGAGTATGTTGCCATGTACCTGCTTGAAAGGCAAGAACCTGAAAAGTACAACCTTAAGTTCAAGGTTCAGCAGGAACTTAACGCAAATGTACAGGCCAGCCCTGTAGAGTTCAGGTTCCTCAATGGAATGGAAGCTCGCGGTAAGGATGATATGGAATCCATCAAATCTACGATGGAAGCTTTAAAGAAACAATATTCTGATAGAGATATAGAATCATCATCTCAAAATCAGGATGTATGAACTGGAAGAAAAACATCATGGTTGAATTTAATATATTGGACCACTTCAAACATTCCTTATGGGATTCGGAAGATAAGAGGTACATAGTAGAGCAGGGTGGAGCAGGCAGTGGAAAGGCTGTACCCTTAGATACGAAGGTGGTCACTCCTGACGGCTACAAGCTCATGAAGGACATCTCGGTAGGTGACGTGGTCAGTAATGCCTATGGTGGCGCGTCCAGGGTCACTAACAAGTGGGATAACTCCTCTAGAAGGATATACAAGATTCAATTCGAAGACGGCAGGTCTGTGAGGTGCGCGGACAACCACCGATGGGCGTTCTGTGTTGATGATGGACCGATTACTGAGGGAACGACGAAGGAATTAATCAGTCAGATGAATGCTGGTGGGAAAATCGCCCTCCCTCTCCCCGAGCCTGTATATTTTGAGAATTGCAATTTAACAGTCCTTCCCTTTTTAGTCGGTGCGATAATCGGGGCAACGCCCGAAGAAGCAGAGATTTTACTCGGAACCGTGAAGAAATCAGACTGGGCCAAGTATAATTTGGTAGATAAGAGGGGAAACATCATTACAAATATTCCAAGGGAATATCGGAGGATGTCCGTAGAGAATAGAATAGAATTCATCATGGGAATCTATGCTTCATCGGGATTGTTTGACGTTTATTCCCAAAAGATTGTATTGGAGGTTCGTACTCAGATTGTGGCTAAGAAGATTCAGAACATAATTTGGTCCTTGGGTGGGATTTGCTACTTAAGAAGAAGCACCATAACGATGTCATATAAGCTCACAATCGATTTCAAAGAAAACTGGATAAAGGAAAAGATATTGGAATATCAGATTCTCAACAATGAAATCACATACATTCATAAAAAACCAGTACAGGCCATCGATATAACTTCAATAAAGAGGGATGGGGATGAGGAATGCCAATGTATCTCGGTCGATTCGAACGACTGCCTATTCCTTATTGAAGATTACATCGTGACTCATAACTCGGCCGCGATATGTCAGCGATTGAGTTATCTGTTCTTAACAAGAACGGACACGATATTTGCAGTGGTCAGGTCCACGATGCCTGCTCTTTCACGTTCTGTGTATTTGGGTGACCCCAGTATAGTTAGAACTTTGAGGGATTGGGGAATACCTATAGAAAAATGGCTCAACAAGACCGAAAAGAAAATAACTAATCCACATAATAACAGTGAGATTTATTTCATTGGATTGGACGACCCTGAAAAAATCAAATCAATGAATGTAAATTATATTTTCATTGAAGAAGCCACAGAGATTAATGCTGATAAATGGGCCCAATTGAACACGCGTCTAAGAAGATATAATCTTCAGGGTAAAAATCAGATGTTTCTTGCATACAATCCGATTTCTTATTATAATTGGGTAGTGCAGATGTTCGCTGTTAATCCAGACCCGTTGATAAAGGAGGATTCGATTGTTCATTTCAGTAATTTCACCCAGAATCCATATGTATCATTGGAAGATGTGAAGGGGTGGCTTGTAAGGGCGTCCCAGGATGAGAATTATTATAGAACATATATTGTAGGGATACCTGGACAGCCATTGGGTGTAATTTACCCTAAAATCAAATTCACCCCCAGGTCTATATGGCCAGAAGAAGTATGGGAGCAGAAGCCCTATTATGGCATCGATTGGGGATTTATAGACCCGATGGTATTAGTGGAATGCAGAGATTATGATAATAAAGTTTACGTAATGTGTAAATATTATGAAAGAAAAAAGAATACAAAGGAATTTTTACAATTTATGGAAAGTATAAAGGTCCCCAAATCATCAAACATCTACTATGATTCTGCTGATGCCGAGAGGGGTTCTCTGCTACTCCAGGCAGGATATACTGGATTCAAGGCAAAGAAGAACATCAATGCTGGGATATCATACACTAATGGGTTTGAAATAATTGTAGATTCAATGGGACCTTATGGGCAATTCGCAATGGATGAGATTAAATCATATACGTGGAAGACAGACCCCAATGATTCCAGTAAGTTTATTGAAAAGCCCAATGATGAAAACAATCACTTCTGTGACGCTATGAGGTATGCGATTGTTACGGAGCATATGTACAATAGGAACTTTTCCTCCACCACCATTGACTTGGATATCAACGATAGGTTACGTAAAGGTGGAATATATATGCCAGAATCAGTTGCAGACTGTAAAAAGTTTTAAGAGGTTTATAGTAGGCATTAACGGTCCTCGATGCGAGTGGGGGCAACAGGGAAACACTCATCTGGTATGTCGGGATACCGAACATCCAATACAAGCTGTCTTAGATTGTACCTGTATGTGTGAAGCTCTTCCTTATATGTGGTGAAAATCCTATCAACATCCGCATGGGAATAAATGTAATCTTCACATCTATGAATCTCCGAGATAGTCCTTTCAAGACACTCGATAATCTTTCCATCCATGATGTTCCGCTTTGAAATCCTGTGCCCAGTAGATGTTATGGATGTGGATTCGACGGGAGGGTCAACATCTCCAATGGTTTCATTGCCCCTTATTTCCAGAGTGGGATTTTTAGCACGCTGGAATACATCGGGACCCGATGCTGGTCCAGCAAACTCGAATCTCTCTTCCTCTTTGATTGGGGTCGTTTCGCCCGCATTTACTGATTCCTTCTTAGATTTGGGTCTTGCCATTTATAATCTCCTAGTGTGTCCAATTACTTCATACGTTCCATCTTCATTAATATTTCTAGACATATAAGGATATCTGTTTAGTCTGAATAAACTCATTAAATCTTTCATCTTCGCGCCAGGAGCTATTATTTTAATATATCCTTCTGGCCTTACATAATCATATAAATGCTCAATGTACTCTGAAAAGCAGTCGAAATAGATATCGTTACTTTTGAATTCTTGTATATCTAAATCCAATGTAATCTCAATTCCATCTACTCCATAGCAGTCGAATAAATGTAATCCCTCGTATAGTTTCCTGGAAAAATAAGGCTCATTATCTCCAACGTAATATGTAACTCCAAATAAGTCATATTTTGCCTTTATAACATTTTTAGGTTCACAATCCATAATATCCACTTCCTTTCTTAAATTCAATTTCTGCAATCTTTTGACTTAATTCCAAGCAACTCAAACATCTCCACTTCTCTAATACTTCTGTTGAATCGAGGATATTTTGAAATTTTAAAATTATCCATTAGAGAATCCACTCTACAGCCATCGGTTATTACCTTAACATATCTTCCAGGCTTTAACCAGCCATAAACACAGTCGAAAAAACACGAAAGATTATAGGAATACAGCTCATAATCGCCATGTTTGACGTATTCCATTTCATCAAATGAAACTTCAATACTATCTAAGCTTTCTTCCTCGAATAAATCTAATTTACCCCATGGGGGTCTAGCAGTAAATAATAGGGTGTAGTCCGAATAGAATTCAGAACGAGATGAACCATATCTTACTTTAACGATATTCGTTAATTTTCCACCTCCTTCACTTGCCATTGTCATTCTTTCTTCACCCCAAATTCAGGCCATATTCGGTCCATTATATCACATCTGGCTTTCACTTCAATAGACCCACCTGGCTTTAACCATTTAAATACTTTATCAAAGAACCACCGAAGAGTTTGAATGGAAAGGTTATATTCATCGCAGTGGGTACTACATGATTCGTCAAATGTAATCTGAATCGATTTTAGGCTTCCCTCCTCGATTAAATTCAATTCATCCCACGACGGTTTGGAAATATAGGATGGCTTACCATCTGTGGAAAATACAGAAACGCTTGGGCCGAATTCTATATGAAGCACGCCTTCTGATTCGGAATCGAAAGACCCACAGTTACCTTCTTCTTCACCTTCAATATCATCCATCGCCATATCGCTTCACTTTGATTCCAGATGTGGTGAATACCCCACCCTCACATTTATTTTCCAGGATATTTAATTTCATAGCTTCAAATATGTACACTAAACCACTCATCTGACTAAGTGTACCTGTAGCTTTAAAACATCCTCCATACCTTAATAGATAAGAATAACCCGTCCATTTAATCTAAATATATGATATGATGGAGCATGTACTATACTGAGAGTACCTTTGGGGTTGTCAATTGATTCGCTACCCTTCTTTTCTGATTGAGTGGTTCCACACCCACAAGTCGATGACTTACCACAAACACATTTGCATTGATTTTTATCTTTACCTTCGACTTTAGAAAAGGAATATAATCTATTAACTTCATCATACATTTTCGTAGGGTCATAATATGCGCTATTGAATATGGCATCGACCTTGTCATCGAGATACTTCTTAACATCCATTATTTTTCCCTCCCCCTTATCCTTCTCAACCACATCAGCCTTTACGTTATCCGATGTCCCTTTCTGCACATCGCAAATACCATCTTGGCACTCCCTATGGCCAGTTCCACCTTTACAAATAATAATTAACATACTTCCTCATCCTTTTGATTGTATTTATATCTTTCGTTCACTTATATTCCAGCCACTTCGACTTCTTGGTTGTGATAAGATTTGTAATGACTTCTTCTCCATATTCCTTCAAATCTGATGCCTTTGCAACAAGTTTCCCCTTCTCATAGAGGTCTTCATACACATCAGAATACGCAACCTTCAACATATCGTTATCAAATGTTGAGGTCGTACGCGTCCTCACATTGAATCCAGGGTGAGATTCCAGGGAAGATTCTATCTCAGGCAGACACTCTGTATCGAGCATTTCCTTTGCCACCCTAATCACTTCTGTGTATCTATTGACTATTCCGAGAAGGTATTTGGCCTTCTCTCCCGTTTCCATTTCTTCTATTCCTTCAAATTCCGAGTATATCATTGATGTTCACCACGTGCATCTTAGATTTGATAAATATATTGTTTTTGGTTAATTCCATATCATTCGTATCTTCTGCAAGAAGTATATAAATGTTTGCCTTTTTGTCGGGGTTGTCGGGGTCGGGCCTGATAACTCTAGAAAGTGTTTGTGTGGCGGTAAGCGGAGATGTCGCCGAAGAAACCAATACTGCCGTATCGGCAGGAGGGAAATTAAATCCTGTGTTGAGCTTCCTGCAACTAACGCACACGTCCACTTCCCCCTTAAGGAATCTATCCAGGTCTTCCTTTCCAGTGATGTGTATGCAATGAGATATTCCCTCCTTCTCCAACATCTGCCCTATTGCGATGGCCTGCCTATGATGCATACAGAATATCATCTGTTTCTTGCCGATGTTCTTCTTTATGATTTGCAACGCAAAGGGGAGCCTTGATTTGAAATTATATACAAGCGCTCTACGGGCGTTGTACAACATCGACAGCCGAGGGTCGTTCTTGTAGTTCGAATTGGGACATGCTTCACGGTAGCTGTTGATTCCTGCCGTACGCTTTTTATATTTATCAAGTTCGGATTCCGTAGGCTTGTATTTAACTAGATATACTTCCGTGTCGGCTATGTTTGCGTCTTCCCAATCGACAGTCAATATAATGCCACCTAATCTCTTCTCTGAATGATTCGGCGTGCCTGACAGTCCGAGATACTTCTCTATCCCGAAGTTCATCACCTGACCCCAAACGGGGGCATTGGTGAAGTGACATTCATCGAGTATCATCACATCGGGAAGTTGATTCAATTTCCCTTCTCTGTCGAACTTGTTCATTTTAGACACTGCACCCGAATATGTGTAGTATTCAAAGTATTCATCCAGGTTCATTCTCTTTGCTTCCTGTTTCCACTGATTGAGCACCTCTTTAGAATTAGCGATAATCCATACTCTATCGTAAGGGGCGAACATCAGATATCTCTCCAATGCCTTCAGACCTCCGATGGTCTTACCGCTGGAGGGAGTCGCTTTCACAACACCTTTCCAGTTGTTGTCCCTCCAGGCCCCGAATATCTTATCTTGAAATTCATATCCCATCGGAAACACTCCACATCGACTGATACCTCATTGTATCTTTATTGAACTTCTTCCCTACACTGTGTATTCTTCCCCCCCTCGTCAAATCGGTAAGCCTTGGAGTTACACTGTTGGCGGGCATACCCATAATCTCAATCAATTCAGAGGTGGTTATTCTAGGGTGGGACCGTATAGAGCCGTATACGGAGTTGCAACTTGCAGAATATGCATTTCTGGGTGAAGTCGCCCCTCTGTTCAACACTTTTCCATCTTTAGTACAGGGTCTGACGAAATATGCATCTCTATTCTGTACAAATTTGATATATTCTTCTTTGAAGATGTTTGGAGGGCAGGATACAACACATATTGCTCCATCTTCGGCGGTTATAACTCCACCTGGTCCGAATTCGAGGTAAAATCGTCCATATCTCTGACAGGTCGTCTTCTCAAGATAAATCGATTCATGTACACTTTTTACAAACTTCAATATGTTCTCTTCCGATATAAGCTCGAAATCATCCTCACGAACACACTCTCCACCTTTGTCATGAAGGAACACATAATTCCCCTTCGATAAGTATGTTAACTTGTATGTCAGATACAGCCTGGTGTGACTTTTGACCAGATATATTTTTCCTATGTGTTTCATTTTATCACCTCTTCGGTATGATGTCCATATTTCTGTTCTTGATTTCCGATATCGTGAATTCGAGAAGGTCGAGCTGTTGAGATATCAATGCTTTCTGCTCCTCTTTAGATACGAAGATGGGGACAGATATCTCCAGCCTTCCTTTGCTCTCACTCCCGATTGTGATACGATTGACAGGAACGCCCCTTATTGACTTCAATTTGTCTTCAGTGTACATTTTAGTCACATCTAGTACAGAATCGTCAAATGTGTCCTCTCTGAAACAGTTGCACGTGTCGCAGAAATATCCTTCCATTCCTTCGACTTTCTCGAACACTCCCCCACATGAACATTTCATTCTACCCACTCCTTGTTCTCATTGTCCCATGTCATTCTAGGAACAACTATGTCGTATTTAGACTCTGGTGAACAGTACTTCCCATAGTATTGACAGAACCTACTGCACATCGCGCTTTCGCATCGGTCGAACGAATTGTTCTCAATCGCATCGACATATTGGTCACATAGCTTGGGGATGTAATCTTTAGGAGATTTGTTTATAACTAACGTTTCTCCCGAAAGAAGTGATGCCAGCACTGCATCGTACTCTTGATTTTTAACAAATCTATATACGTGCATCTGAATCTTGTACCCTGGCCTGTCCAGGCTCTTTCCTGTCTTCCAGTCTATCACAACCTTCTTCCCCATTCCAGGCATATCGCACTCGGGGACCTGAAGGTCGATTCTCGATTGGAGATTGATGTTCCTGCCCTTCGGCGTTATAAACTCGGTGAACTCTGTTACCTCTGGTTCTCCTTTGAGCGAAAAGAACTTCTCTGCATTTTCAACACATTTGAAGTACCTATCTTTCATCTCGGCAGGGACCTGGAAGTCCTCGATGTACTTCTCATGAGATTGTACTTCGCATCCGCTAAATTTATCTTCCATATATTTATGTATCGCATTCCCTACATTAATGTAGGTCATATCTATTTCATCAGTGATTTGATGACTTAAGTAGAGATACAGCTTATATGGACATTCTTTGAAAATAGACAGCCTGTTCGCTGAGATGTTGTATACTCCATTAGAGGGAATGAGGGGATTCATTCATTCAGCCACCATCTGCACGATTCCATTGTACAATTCCTTCAGGAGCGAATCTGAGAGGTTTGCTATGACATTGGCACCATGGGAATCGATGAAGTCCTTGATGTACTTCTTAACATCGTTCTTCTTCGAAGAGGGGATGTTGAAGTCCGTGATGGTCCTTATCAGCTGTGCCCTGGTGGTGGGCTCCTTGGGAGGAGCTGTGAGCATATTGGATGCCGATGTGATGGTGGAGTTCTCTACCTTGGCGTTTTTCACAAGCTCTTCGGAGGAGAAAGTATAAGATTCAATCTCCTCTTCAGAGCAATAGGGACATTCAGTCAGGATGCGAAGGCACCTCGATACAGAACGGGTTTCTGCCATTACATACGCAAACTGTGACATGGAATTCTTAAGATTCCACTGATTTGTAGTCCCGTGTGCAACAACGGGTTGCTTGAACATCTCGATGAACGGAGAATCCTCAGATATGCCTTTAGATTCAAGATACCCTTTGGAAGGTATAATCCACCCTTTGCACTCGAATTTGATTTCCTCGCTGTCCTGAGTGGATACATCTTTAGTTTCACACTTGAAAACGCCCATCTTACTCGCAAGGTAAAGAAGCCCTCCAAGTCTGATGAAGATGCTCTCTTTACCTCCTTTATCGTAAATCCTAAGAATGAACTCGGGAGGTATATCCTTCAGTTCGAACTCGGGTTTAGGGGTGTTTTCAGATTGAGCAAATATATTTGTTTGCATAAAAACAGATAAGAAGTTTAAGTATAAATAGTTTATAGGAACTCTATGAATTTGATGGTGGAGTTCCAGCGGTCGGACATTCTATCTAGCTCGAACAGCTCGAACCATAGGTAATTCGTATCGAAGGTATTCCTTATCTTTTCCCTCAGCGCCATGTCATCTAGATATTTTTTCATGATATCTGTCAGCCACTCTGCACTCTCATTGAGTTCGACATATAGTTCATCCTTCTTCGAAGAAGTTGTAATCTGTAGTTTGTACATATGAATTACTCCTTACGCTAATTGTTCTTCCTATTATTTAATCTTTTCATACACTTGCTGAACCTGGGGAAATTGTATTCAAATATCGATTCCAACTCTTCCTGATTCTGCATCTTCCGCAAGTAACGTTTAAATACAGCCGTTACTGGATATATGAATATTAAGCCAGCAATAGACCTGAACACTTCTTCGAATGTAGACAACATATCTTAGTATTTCTTATTTAATTCAACCTTTGCGAGGATATTCCCATCCTGAATATATTTGAGCACCCTCTTCAGAAGCGGATAGAACTCCATCGACAGCTCTATGGCTTCCAGGGGAGAAATCTTCTCGTCAGTGTATGCTAAATGGAGGGCTTCAAGCGCAGATTCTATGTCCTTTGCGAACTCGGGGTCGCCCTCCTTTATTGAAGCTCCATACTCTTCATATAGGGTCTGAAGCTTATCATATACCTTATCTACTATATTCAGTTTACCCTTCTGTGCAATATAAAAAATGCCTGCACCTAAAAGGATAGATATTATTATCGCGACTATAGATATTAAATCTATTTCCAACATATCACCTTTGTTCGGGTAACCGTGTTTGCATTATATAATAGTTTTAACTTGATTTAAGTTGGAATAATACACTGCAATGTTTTAAATATTGAACGAAACTATTCTGCTCATATGAATTCAGATGAAAAAAATTCCTTGGATTTGGGGTCCAAAACCCTACAATCAGATATAATGCTACATTCTGATAAGATATTGTGTCCATCAGATGTTGATATGAGGGAATATTTTGTTGTTGTTGAAGATAAGGGTAGATTTCTAATAGATTATACGGCTCTCAGCAATTACGTCAATGATTCCAAATACCTTAGACATTTCATAGATGACAACACTGCATCATTTGTGTTATTTAAATTTGACATGAATCTTGGATATTATCGGGAGATGGATTTGGGTAAGTTTATGGAGAATCTCATTGTAGCGATAAAAACTGCATATCCTCAACTAAGACAGATGCCTACGATGTTCAAGACACACGTCTGCTTAGATGTGATTCCATTCATACCTATGACGGACGAGGTACATAAAACAGAAGAATATTTGGCATTGGAGATGCTCTATACAGATGGAGAGGTGATTCCATTTAAAAATGGATTTTATTCTATGAGATATAATCGGTTCCTTCCAAGGACCTCATGCAAGTTTGTATTGAATCCCCTCGAAGTAGATTTCAACCCTGATGCCCTAAAGTGCAACATCTCTAAGAAATATATGGAGATGATGGATGATGAAATATGTTTCGAATATCTGTTTGAACAGCTCGGATATGCAATATATGCTACAACCTTCATCGTCCCCACATACTCTGTGCTTTACGGGAATGGAGCCAACGGAAAATCCGTAGTGGTTGATGCCGTTACAAGGATTGTCGGGGAGAACAACATTTCAAGAATATCATTAGAGGATATGACCAACCCTCACATCGTAGCTCAAGCAGAAAATAAGAGGATGAACCTGCTGATAGATTCAGGGGCAGGATATAGGGAATCAGCGTTCAAATCGATATCGGCAGTACCTTCATTCATGAAAACGGCTTCTGCTGGGGAGATTTGGACGTTCAATCCGAAATATAAAGCCCCGCACCCAGGGATAGCACCTTCAAAATTCATATTTGCAAGTAATAATTATCTAAATTTCGGCGATAGTACGGATGGAACCAATAGGAGGTTGCATGCAATTCCCTTCAATCGAACTTTCGAAGAAGATTATAGTATTACTTTGAGATTCAAGGGAAAAGAGGAAACAGAATGGTTTGCAATGCAGGCTTTGGTGAGTTTTAAGAACATGATTAATAATGCGATGAAGGGAGAGGAAGATATCCCTGAGATGCCACTCAAGGGAACATATATCAAGTGTGATGCAGGAAAGACAACAAAGGTAGAGATGATGGTAAATAACAACATAATAGAAGACTATATTTCGAACGTATTGGGAATCGACATATTGGACAAGGAAGCAGTCAGGGAAGGAATGGATGGACTTGAGAATGTATATCTCGATTTGAAAGCATATTGTGATGAGGTGGGACGCAAATGTGTTTCTCAAACCAGGATGACACAACATCTGAAATCGAGCTACAAGTTGATGAATGTCAGAACTTCATACTTAAATATGTCCGAAATACGATACAAATATGTGATTCGTAGAATCGATTAAATCCCTTATACTACAAACCCTTTACCTATTTCCTTCTCTCTCGAATTGTCATTTCTGCTTCGGGAAATCATATTCACTTTTCTAAAAAACCCTATTCATGTTTTGCATTCCTATTCAAGTTTTAGAAAAAACAAAAGTTGAATAATTTGCAAAGTTGATATGAAGTTGAATAGGAAGTTGAATAGATGAGCCAGTAGTATTTTTTAGACCCTTATTATATTCATTATTCAAGTTATTCAAGTTTTTTATAAAAACTATACATAAGAGATTTCATAGTATATGATATATAATAGTATTGGTAAAAATATGAAATATATAAAGAGTTATAACTATGTTGAAAATTGAATAGGAATGAATTAATATCGAAACTTCAATCCCTAAAGTATGACAAAAGATGGTTTGAGCATATCTCTACCTCCGTTACCTAACAACGAGTTCGGAAAGGAATATTATGCGATTTTGTTCATCGGCACAACAACTAGGCTGTGGAATGTAGGGACATCGATAGAGGATGTCAAGTCAAGGGCGATTGAAAGAATCAACGGTTTAAATGATGAGGGATATAAATCCAAGGCAAAGAGGGTAATAAAATCCTTAGGATTGGGGGATTCCGCACTGTTATACAATGTATCGATGGGAAAACTTCACTTACTTAAGTGCGATGACCGCACATATATATACGCGCATATGTTTGGTTGCAATGCGATAAAGTATATATTCGATAAGAATGATAGGGATGAAACAATAATCCGTTATTTCAAACTGAAGGCAGGGGTATTAAAATATTATGGACGACAATGAAGAAGTAAGTGATTTGAGGACATCGTTCGGCGATGAAACGGCCGAACAGAGAAAACAGGCAATAATGTCC
>Ga0265295_1005473_pt1 | contig 16151 bp, 19 predicted proteins | sample Munlansysbiofilm_FD_192503 | JGI IMG/M metagenome (GOLD analysis project Ga0265295, IMG submission 192503) | Leachate microbial communities from a municipal landfill in Southern Ontario, Canada - Methane capture system biofilm | ecosystem: Engineered > Solid waste > Landfill > Unclassified ... | reverse complement strand
TCTTGACACTATTTAGCTTGCTAAAATCCTGACATTCTGTAATAAATTCGTAAAGGAGAATCGATGAAGACCCTAACTCCAAGCCCAAGCGACATCACGCAAGCGTGGTATGTCGTAGACGCTACGGGGCAGCCTCTTGGTCGCTTATCCACAAAGATTGCCACCTATTTACGTGGTAAAAACAAACCGTATTTTGCACCGAATTTGGATTGCGGAGATTACATTGTAGTAATCAATGCCGAAAAAGTTCGCGTAACCGGCCTCAAGGCCCTGCAAAAGGTTTATAAATCTTTCAGTGGATATCCCAGTGGGCTCAAAGAGATCCCGTATGCCAGAATATTGGAAGAGCATCCCGAACGTATCATCGAGCACGCCGTAAAAGGTATGATGCCGAAGAATACTCTGGGACGCGCAATGATGAAAAAACTGAAAGTATACACAGGCAGCGAGCATCCCCATGCCGCGCAGAAGCCGGTGGAACTTAGCCTGTAAGGAGAAAAACAAGGTATGCAAAACTTTGATGCCGTAGGAAGAAGAAAAGACGCCACCGCCCGGGTTCGTTTGACCCCCGGTACCGGCAAGCGCATCATCAACAAAGTGCACATGAAGAAATACCTGCAGCGCGAAACCTTGGAAATGGTAGTGGAACAACCTCTGCAGACCGTTGGTATGTCCGAGAATTTCGACGTGTACGTAAATGTATCCGGCGGCGGCCTCAGCGGTCAAGCAGGAGCCATTCGTCACGGTATTTCCCGCGCTCTTTGTGAATATGATGAAAATTTGAGACCTGCACTCAAAGCCCGCGGATTCCTCACTCGCGATCCCCGTATGGTAGAGCGGAAGAAATCCGGACGTCCGAAAGCCAGAAAGAGATTCCAATTCTCGAAACGTTAATACCCGGGTTTTGGGGGAGCTTATCCCCCTTTTGGGAAATGACAAAATACAGAATCAGAACACTTTCACACACACTTGGCAATAATGCCAAAATACACCACCAAAGCGAGTTGCAAGGCGGTGAGGGGATAGCCCCTCTGAATTGCGTATATCCTTTGGCGGAAAACTTAACCGTAGATTAGGAGAAGATTAAATGTCCGTTGTATCTATGAAACAACTGCTGGAAGCCGGTGTCCACTTTGGTCACCAGACTTTCAAGTGGAATCCCAAAATGAAAAAGTACATTTTCATCAAACGCAATGGGATCCACATCATCGACCTCAAACAGACGGTCGATGCCATCAACGAAGCCTATCAGTTCGTAAAGGAAGTTGCCGGCCGGCAAGAGTATATCCTCTTTGTGGGTACCAAAAAGCAGGCTCAAAGCTCCATTCGCGAAGCCGCTGAAAAGGCTGGAGTATTTTACGTGAATCAGCGCTGGTATGGCGGTATGCTTACTAATATGGCCACCATCCGTCAGAGCATCGAAAAGATGAAATACTTCGAGGAAATCGAGGCTGATGGTACCCTGAACAGCTATACCAAGCTTGAAGCTCAAAAAATGAAACGCATGCACGACAAGATCGAATTTTCCCTGGGCGGGATCCGTGATATGGATGCCAAACCGGGTGCGATCTTTGTAGTGGACACCGAGTATGAAGACATTGCCATCCACGAAGCCCGCATCCTGGGCATCCCCATCATCGCCATGGTGGATACCAATTGCGATCCCGATCTGGTGGATTACGTGATCCCTTCGAACGACGACGCCACTCGCGCCATTGCCCTGATCTCCGATATCATGGCCAATGCCGTGTTGGAAGGCCGCGGTGCCGCCAATGAAGGTGCAGACAGCTCCGAAGCCCCTGTTGAAGAGGAAATGGAAGCTGAAGAACAAAGCGATACCACAGAAGAACCGGTAGCCGAAATGGTTGCCAAAGAGCAATAAGAGAATCATCGCGTGCCGGTCTCTTCCGGCACGCTTCATCTCATCCTATAAATTTTAAGGAGTTATATAATGGCAGAGATTACCGCAAGCATGGTAAAAGAATTGCGCGAAAGAACCGGAGTAGGCATGATGGAATGCCGTAAAGCTCTGGTGGAAGCAGATGGCAATATCGATGGCGCCATCAAATATCTGCGCGAGCGCGGAATTTCCAAAGCCGAGGCCAAAAGCCTGCGCGAAACCAAAGAAGGAATCATCTACTCTTACATCCATTTCAACAACAAGATTGGTGTATTGATCGAGCTCAATTGCGAATCAGACTTCGTGGCCAGAACCGATGAATTCAAAGCTCTGGCAGAAGAGATCGCCATGCAGATCGCCGCTACCAATCCCTTGGCACTCACCGCCGACGCTATTCCCGCCGAGATCATCGAGCGTGAAAAAGAAATCGCCAGAAATAAGGCCATAAACGAAGGTAAAAAGCCTGAATTCATGGACAAAATCATCGAAGGCAACATCCGCAAGTATTGCAGTGAGCATGCTTTGATGGAACAAGGACTGATCAGCGACGAGAAGAAAACCGTGAAAGAACTTCTTACCGAGGCTGTGGCAAAAACCGGCGAAAACATCCAAATAGCACGCTTTGTTCGTTTCGCCCTGGGCGAATGACAATAAAGCCTTAAACCAAGGATGAACAGCACTTTCAAACCCGAAAAGATCAACCGTCTGATGCTGAAGATCAGCGGAGAAATCCTGGCCGGACCCGCCGGTTTCGGCTTCGACGACAAAGTATGCGATCAGCTGACCGACGAATTGATCGGCATCAAAAATGAAGGATACGGAATTGCCGTAGTTTTGGGCGGAGGCAATATCTTCCGCGGTGGCAGCCAAAAGAACCTGAGCCTGAACCGGGTTACCTTGGATAACATCGGCATGCTCGCCACCATCCAAAACGCGTTGTATCTCTGCGAAATCCTGCTGGCAAAAGCCTGTGCCGCGGAAGTCTTCTCCAGCTTTGTGCTGGACAAGATTGCCCGTCATTACAGTGCGCCAAAAGTGCAGGAATCGCTAGCCAAAGGCAAAATATGCTTTTTGGCGGGAGGCACCGGAAACCCGTATTTTACCACCGATACCGCCGCAGTATTGCGCGCTATCGAACTCAAACTGGATATCATGATGAAAGCCACGAAAGTGGACGGTCTATACAGCGCCGACCCCATGAAGGATGCCAATGCCGCCTTCATCCGCGAAGCCAACTACCAAACCTGTTTGGAGCGCCGCTTGGGCGTTATGGACCTCACTGCCTTCTCCCTGGCCGCGGATAACAATATGCCCATCAAAATATTCAACATCGCCAAAGCGGGAAACCTGAAAGCTGCTCTGCAAGATGCCGACATCGGCACCTACATTCATCCCTAAGAACGAGGTACACTATGCAAGAACTCAAAAATAACACCACGGAGAAGATGCAGAAATCTTTTGATTCGCTGTTGCACCAGTTTTCCAAAGTTCGCACCGGCAGGGCCAGCGCGTCCATTTTGGACGACATCCGCATAAACTATTACGGTCAGCCTACCCCGGTAAAACAGCTGTGCAACATCTCCATCCCCGAGCCCCGCACTATCGTGGTGCAACCTTGGGACAAAACCACCCTGGCAGACATCGAAAAAGCCATCCTGGGCGCCAATATCGGCATCACCCCGGAAAACGACGGCAATGTGATCCGTCTGCCCTTCCAACCCCTCACCGAGGATAAACGCAAAGACATCGTGAAAAACCTGAAAAAACTGGGTGAAGACGCCCGCGTGGCAATTCGAAACATTCGCCGCGACGCCAATGATCAGGCCAAAAAAATGAAAAAAGACAGTGAGATCAGCGAAGACGATGAAAAGAAACTCCTCAAAGAGGTTCAGGACATTACCGACGGGTGGATCACGAAGATCGACGAAGTGGAAAAATCCAAAGAAAAAGAAATAATGGAAGTGTAATAAGCTCCATTATGAGTTATAGAACCGGTTTCCACCCTGGGAACCGGTTTTTGTATAAGATATCTGGATCCACGTGACACCCGCAAAAGCAAAATCATGTCAAAACCGGCTCGGCTGCACAACCAATAAAGCCGACCGGGGAATCATCCGCCACACCATCCACAGCTCGGTGCGGGAAGGTGTCTTTGCCCAGATCTATGGCAATCTGGCACAAATAGGCAGCTCCTTTATCACGAAGCTGATGGTGATGCTGGGGGCAAGTCCTCTGCAATACAGCCTGCTTTCTGCCATCGGACAGATCTCGGCGATCTGGCAACCTCTGGGAGTGGCGTTTTCTCAGTACATTTCCCAAAGAAAATGGGCATGCGTGTGGTTAACCTTCCCGGGACGTTTCCTGACCCTTTTTTTGGGCCTTGCCTTGCTCTTCCCCCACCGGGAGCAGGGCATCTGGTATATACTTTGCCTGCTCTTTTTCAGCGCGGGATTCCAGTCCATCGGCGCCAATATCTGGATCGCCTGGATCAGCGACCTCATCCCTCTGAAGATCCGCGGACGCTTCTTTTCTACCCGAAATCAGATCTTGCTGATCATCGGCCTGACCTTCAGCTATATCATCAGCTACCATGTGGATCTCTTTGAAAACAGCTACAAAGCACTGAGATACAAGAGCATCCTGGGGCTGGAACATTTCTTCATCCCTCAAAATCAAGCCATTTTCCTGGCTTTTGTATATATCTTTGCCTCCATCATCGGCATCATCGGACTCTTCTTTCTGAGTCTGCAACCGGAGCGCAAACGACTGCATCACAAAGCTAAAAGCCTGAGCGAAGTATTCAGCGAGCCCTTCAAAGACAAGAATTTCCGCTTGCTGCTGGTCTTTGGCTCCTTATGGATGTTTGCCACCGGTGTGGGCAGTCCCTTTTGGGGACCTTTCATGCTGAAGAATCTAAAGATGGGCCTCTTTCAAGTGCAAATGTACAACACGCTGCACATGGGCTCTTCACTCCTGGCATTTAGCTTCTGGGGCAAATTCATCGACCGCTTTGGCAATAAAACCGCGATGAAGATATGTGTGCTTCTGGGCGGATTGAATCCTGTATTCTGGCTGTTTATGAGCGCGCAAAACTACTCACTGTTGTGGGTGGAAGCAGTATTGAGCGGATTTATGTGGGCCGGCACGGGAATTGTGACCACAAACTTTGTGCTTTCCATCGCGCCCAAACGCAGAGAGCAAGCCTATAGCGGCATCTACGCGGCAGTTACCGGTATCTTTATGATGAGCTCCACCCTGGCCAGCGGCGTCTTCTATCCCAAGCCTCTGGACCTGGGCTACCGCGTTCTGGATCCCGAGCAAGTGATATTCGGCTTGGGCGCCCTGCTGCGCTGGACTGCCATTATCCCCCTGTTTCTGGTGCGTGAATACCGCAGCGTTCCCCTGCGCAAGGCACTGGCATTCACTTTCAGCCGCCTGATCGGTTGGCGGCTCCGCGTGGGAAAACGCAACTAAATGCCACTCATTCCCTTCAAATGAGGGTTTTGATCTCCGTACTGTTAAGCAGATTTCAAGGCCCCAGTTCAGTTCGGCACGCCCCGCGCCATTGCATCTTTCCGATACATAAGCGCCGCGATCTGAGCTGTGGCAGTGCCAAAACACTTGACACACACAGCCTTATTGCATAAATGGCAAAAACATGAGATGGAGGTACCTATCCTTGCGCAAGCTTTGTATCCTGCTGCTGTTCTTGCCGCTCCTATTGAGCGCCGGTGAAGCCGCAGAAAGCTATTTGAAAGACTATCTGCGGGTAGTCGGTGACCTCAGTGGCGCGGATACAGTATTCCATTTCAGCGGAAAAGTATATAGTTTGGTGCCGAATGAAAAGAGCATGGAACTCTTTGATTATGAAGGCTGCACTATCTCCAGAATCGATAGCACAGAGGCAGGCTATCGTCTTTTGGGAAAAGAGATAGGCCTTTTTTTGGATCACCGCACCGGGGAGATATTGCGCACCTGGAAAAATCCCTTTACTCTGCAAATCGTCCCCGTAATTCATGTCTGGAACGATCCGGCAAATCAGCGCTTTGAATACGACGCCAACACACTGCCCTATATCCGACAGTTCTTACCTTCCACCGAGATCGGTGAGAGCGTGGTATATCACTCCGAGCTATTTCCCTTCTATCCGCATGTGCTCTCTCGCAGACTCTTTGGAGATCAGGTTCAGGGCGATTATCTGCAATCCGCGGAACTACGCGAATACCGGGTGAAGCAGGCGGATCTGGCAAATACTCAATCCGGCTCCGTGCCAGCTGAATTTTCCTACATCTGGATCTCCCCCTGGTTGCCCTTCATGAAGATGGGAGACCGCGAGGGGCAAATGCTTTTTGTGCTGAGAGGCAGCAAGCTAGAGAAAGGTTATGAAGCTCTGCCACAGCACTTTCGTGAATACATTAGCATACATAAAGCAGATTTCGAACACAGCCCCCGGGAATATGTGGAGCCAAACATGAATCCCTGGAGTTATTTTCGCGATCTTGAAACCGATGCCATTCAAAGGCGTTGATGCATCGACAACATACACAGAATACCAGCCCCAAAGTGAGGTAAATTTGTTCATAGATTATGCAAGAATCCGCATAAAAGCGGGAAATGGCGGCGACGGCGCGGTTAGCTTCCGGCGCGAGAAATTTGTACCCAAAGGCGGTCCCGACGGCGGTGATGGCGGACGCGGGGGAAACATCGTCGTATTGGGAGATACAAACATAAACACCCTGCTGGATTATCGTTACAACAAAATCTTTAAAGCCAAAAACGGCGTAGCGGGGGCCGGAGCACGTAAAACCGGGCCCAGCGGGGAAGATCTGATCTTGCGTATGCCCCTGGGAACCGAGATTTTCCAAGTCTTGGAAGATGGCAAGAAGATCAAGCTGACAGATGTAACCGAAGCCGGGGAGAAAACTGTGTTGGCAAAAGGCGGCAGAGGAGGCAAAGGCAACAGCAACTTTGCCACACCCACCAATCAAGCCCCACGCCACGCCACTCCCGGCAAGCATAGCGAAGAGATCGAGCTGGAATTGGTCCTCAAACTAATGGCGGATGTGGGTTTGGTGGGCTTCCCCAATGCCGGCAAGTCGACTCTGCTCTCCGTGCTTTCAGCGGCTCGGCCCAAGATCGCGGATTATGAATTTACCACTTTGGAACCGATGCTGGGCGTAGTGCGAGTCTCAGATTATCAGCATTTCACTATGGCAGATATCCCCGGCATCATCGAAGGTGCTCATATGGGTAAAGGATTGGGGCATCAGTTCTTGCGCCATATCCAACGCACCAGCATCCTGCTCTACCTCATCGATATCAACAGCGATGATCCTCTGGAAGCGTATCGCACTCTGAAGGCGGAACTATATCTCTACGATAGTTTTATGGAAAAGAAACCCTTTACGATCCTGCTCAGTAAGATCGATACCATCCCCGAAGATGAGAGAGCGGCCAGGATCGAAGAAGTGAGCAAGCACTTCCGGCAAATCACAAAGCACCGGATTCTGGCAATCTCCAGCGTTGGCAAGATCGGGCTGGATACGCTGAAATACCATCTGTACAAACAGATCCAGGAATCTCTGTGAACACCGAACATTACCAAAGCTGGCTATGCCTGAAGACCACTCCGAAGCTGGGCTTTCGGCAGTGTATGGAAATCTTGAACTATTACCCGGATCCCACGGAATTTGTGGGTAAAAAAAACCATCCGCTGTATATGGACAAATCTGTCGATCCCGAAAGCATTGCGCATCTGCAAGCCGGAACCCTGCCCAAAAACTTCCCTCAGATTCAAAACCTTATGCGGCACTACGACATCCACTGCCTGAACATCCACGAATACCCCTCCCGCCTGCGTGACATCTATGCGGCGCCTTTGATCCTGTATTATCGGGGCGAGCTTGCCTGCCTGCAGAAAGATAAGAATCTGGCTGTAGTAGGAACCCGGCATCCCACCGCTTATGGCAGGGAAATGTGCATCAAGCTGATCTCCCCGATCTGTCGGCAAAAAGTGAATATCATCAGCGGATTGGCGATGGGAATAGATGCCGTGGCCCATCAAAGCGCCCTGAAAGAAGGAACTACTACCGTGGCGGTGATGGCTTGCGGTCTGGAAAAAATCTACCCCCCACAGAACCGGGAATTGGCAGATAGAGTGATCGCAAACGGCATCCTGATCAGCGAATATGAACCGGGTACCAAGCCCGACAGATGGAACTTTCCGGCGCGCAATCGCATCATCAGCGCACTCTCCCAATTGGTCTTCGTTGTGGAAGGCCACATCAACAGCGGAGCGCTGCTAACCGCCAAAAACGCCATTCAACAAAATCGTGACGTGTGCGCTATGCCGGGGAATATCAACAACCGCAACGCCGAAGGACCCAATCACCTCATCAAAAACGGCGCTGCCCTCATCAACTGCCCCGAAGATCTGCAATTCAACCTGGGACTTACACCCGAAAACGAGGCTCAGATCGAGCTGGATTGCATCCTCAGCAGCGATGAACAATTGGTCTGCGATCTCCTGAAAAAAGAACAAAAAGCCCTGGCTTTCGACGAGATCCTGGTACTAACTCACTTCAGCGTGGGCAAACTCTCCACTGTGCTTACAAATCTGGAACTGAAAGGGCTTTTGGCCAAAGAGGGCGGCAGTAGCTTCTTTCTTGTCTAATCCAGCTCACTCATGTGCTGCATCAGGGCTATAAAAGCCTTATAATGGCGTTTGTTGATGCGTTTCACCATCTTCTCCGGAGGATGGATGATGCTCTGTCCTTTACGGTTTACCCCTCCCACTTCGATCAACATCGCCCCCGCGTTTTGGCTGTGATAAAAGAAGTTACGCGCATTTCCCACTCTGGAGCTGCTGCCCCTGTGCACACTGTATGTGCCGCGAAAATAATCCCTCGTTGCCCTTGCGGCATAGAAATCAGCCTGCTCCCGTAGTTTCAAAAATCTCGGATCTTCATCGTTGACCGCGGGCAGAAAGATGCGTTCGTTCAATGCTCCCGTGATAGACGAATGATAGAAGATGGCAAGTTCAAAAGGAACCTTGCGGGCCAGGTTGATGATGGCCTTTACCTCGTCTTCGGAAGAGGGGGCACTGCCTTTGAAATATGAACTCATGTGATTGGTTTCGGTGTCTTGATCCCAAAATATGGGGTAATTGCGATTCAAATCCACTCCATCGGTACGTAGGTCCAATTTCCCGTTATCGTCTGTATCACGGTTGTTTTTGCGCTTTATACGTGCCAATCCCTCACTCACCACACGCCAGCCTTCCGGATTGAGGCTGGGTACTATCCAGATGCGGTATTCATCCAGCACTTTGCGGATTCCGGCATCGCTTTCGCTGCCTTCACTCAGTTCCCGGATCATGTGTTCGCAGATTGCCACGCCCAAGAGCTCATCCGCGTGATGTTGCCCGATGATGAGGATGTTGCGTTCGCCTCTGCCCATTTCGACGGCATAGAGGGGTAGCCTTTCGCTGCCGGAAAAGCCCAGTATGCGGTGTTGAATGGAGCCGGGATGATCTGCCATGATAGAATTCAGAAAGGGCAGAAGATCATGATATCGGGGGATGGCGAGGCTGAAGGGGTATTGATTGACACCCTGATAGGCACAGCTGCCCAGCAGCAGCAGAGCCCCAAACAAGATGGCCATCCGCGGTTTTATGTTCATTCTTTGGCCGGTTCCTGCCAGGCTGCGCTGATCATTTCCAGATCAAAGCCCTTGCGATACAGAGAGGCAAATATCTTTTCTTTTGCTTTGCGGGGCTCTTCTTCCCGATAGCGATACCGCAGTTTTGCGATTTGATTTTGCAGCATTTGCCGGCTCTGCTCCGGTTCTTCCATTTCCCGGATCAGTTCGTTTACTTCCTCTATGGGAATACGGTGTTCTCTCAGCTTTTGTATGATGGCACGTTTGCTTTTACCGCGTTCAAACATACTGCGAATATAGATGCCGGCAAAGCGGGTGTCGTCTATATAGCGCTTATCTTTGCAGAGTTCGATACACTGCTCGATGATGGAAGAGTGGAACTTGTATTTATTCAGATAGTTGCGGCACTGATATTCGCTATGTTCGCTTTTGGCAAGGTATTCGGTTACCTGAGCCCAAGCTCGTTTCCCCAGTTCTGTTTTCAGCTCCTCGGCCTGAGTCTCGTCTATCTGAAGCTCTGCAGCAAAGGGGAAAAGGTAATGGAGGGTTCTGGTAGGCAGAACCCCCCACAATTCGTTGTCCAAACTTATGTAACTGAGGTGTTTATTCCTCGTCCAATACTTCAGATTCATCGCCGGGTTTATCGTTAATGAACTCTTCCGGGCTCACTTTGACTCTCAGTTTCTCTTCAATTTCTTTTAGCAGATCGGGGTTATCCAAAAGGTACTGCTTGGTTTTTTCCAGACCTTGTCCCAGTTTATCATCGTTATAAGCATACCAAGATCCGCTCTTTTTAACGATTTCATGGGTGGATGCCATATCGATGAGGATATCCAGATGAGAGATTCCCAGACCAAAGATGATGGGAAATTCCACCGTTTTGAAGGGCGGGGCAAATTTGTTTTTCACCACTTTCACCTTGGTGCGCGCGCCCACGACCTGAGTATCGCCGCCGGTTTCTTTGATGGCGCCGGCATAGCGCACTTCCAACCGCAGAGAGCTGTAAAATTTCAGTGCCACTCCACCGGTTGTGGTTTCAGGATTCACAAAGGCGGGAGCACCTATCTTGATGCGGGTTTGGTTGATAAAGATAACCGCGGTATTGCTCTTTGCCACTATCGCGGTCAGCTTTCTCAAAGCCTGGCTCATCAAACGGGCTTGCAAGCCGACATGACTGTCGCCCATATTGCCTTCGATCTCTTGCTTGGGAACTAGTGCTGCCACGGAGTCCACAATGATCAGATCCACCGCCGAGCTTCTTACTAGAGTTTCGGTTACTTCCAGGGCCTGCTCTCCTCCATCGGGTTGAGACAGCAACATGTTATCTGTCTGAACGCCCAATCTTTTGGCATAGGATACATCCAGAGCATGCTCCGCGTCCACAAATGCCACGATTCCGCCAAGCTTTTGACACTCTGCCGCCACGTGCAAACTGAGTGTGGTTTTTCCGCTAGCTTCGGCACCGTAGATCTCGGTGATTCTGCCTTTTGGCACGCCACCGATACCGAGGGCGATATCCAGATTGAAGGCTCCGGTGGGGATCACGTCAACTACTTGCAAGGGTTTGTCGCCCAAGCGCATCAGAGTGCCCACTCCGAACCTCTTTTCCAGTTGGGAAATCGCGGTTTTCAGGGCTGCATCTTTGTTTTTATCCAGCATTTTTCCTCCGTTTATTTTAGATTATACTGTTCTATTATCTCATATCTGGGACCATCAGGTCTCAGAATGCTTTTATACAGGTTCATGGTATCCCACAGCATTTCTTCTTTGGGTATGTGGTATGCCAGCACGGCTCGTTCAAAATCCGTAGTCTGCTGAGCCTTGATCCGCCCCAAAGTAATATGCAGTTTCAAGGCTTTGGCATCTGCCTCGATTCCCAGAGTGTTCAAGCTGTTCAGCGTCTGGCGGTTTATAGTTTTCAAGATCTGTTCTTCACCGCTCAGTTTCAACCAGATCAAGCGCGGAAAGCGATAGGGAAAGAGCTCGATCCCCTCCGTGTGCAACATGGCAGCGCTATGCCGCCGGGCTTCAACGGCCAGGATGCTTTTCAGTTCTTTCAATTTATGATCTGCCACTTCCCCGATAAAATTCACCGTTAGATGCAGATTTTCCGGCTTCACCCAGTTAATGTTTGAGTGCTTCAGGCCTTGCATATATCTCAGCGCGTCCCGAAGCTGCTGTGTCAGCTTTTCCGGCGGTTCCAGGGCTACAAAAAGACGCATCAGCGTTTGTATCCGATATCCATCAGGAACTTTTTGCGATGGGAGATATCTGTATCCAGCTCCACTCCCTTGGGCGCGAAACCATCCACCACCCCCAATATCCCGCAGCCCTGATTACTTTCTGCCACGATCACCTGAGTGGGATTCGCCGTGGCGCAAAAGATGTTTACTACTTCGCGGCAAGCCTTGATCGCCGGCAAGACATTGATGGGAAAGGCATCGCGCATCACAATCATGAAACAGTGACCCGCCCTTAACATACGCAAGTTTTGCACCGCTACCTCGATGAGTTCGTTATCGGTGCCATCTTTACGAATCAGACAGGGACCTGATGCCTCGCTGAAAGCCAAACCAAACCGGATGCCCGGAACGCTGTTTACCATCGCTTCATACAGATCTTCCACGGTCTTGATGAAGTGACTCTGTCCCAGGATGATATTGCAATCTTCAGGAAAACTAAGCTGCAGGTTTTTGAGTTCCATGTGATACCTCACGTGCCATATAGTGATATTTCAAGATAATATAAGCGCTATGGGGTGTCAAGTAAAAACGCTTTTTTGGCATGCCCGTTTTCATATTACAGATATCGCTGTATTCGCAAATGCAAAGTGACAACGAAATCTGCAAATTGTGCAGCGAAAACTGCAAACTGTCGCATCGTTGCTCATCCTTGCTCATCCTTTCCAAGACCCCTTTGAGTAGTTTATGACAGGATAACTGCATGCTCCGATGCGTGACAAAACAGAAATGGAAAGAAAGCTTAGATTCTCTTGACTACAATCTTGAAGACCAGCAGATAAAATTCTTCAAATTGAGCTTGATTATTTGTTCTTAAGATCGAATATGATTTTAGCAGAAGACAGTTGAGTTGTGAACCGGCTGTGCTTTGTATTGTTCTGCCTGCTGTTTGCGGATCTGGTTATTGGCCATGTCGATAAAGAACTGAGGTATCTCGCCCCTGAATTCCCGACAATCAAAGCCCATACGCTCGAGTACGGTTCTGATTTCAGCATCTTTCCTACGCTGTGCTTCAAAGGGATTCTCATGTTCGGTTTCATCATCCTGATTCCCAGACCTCACTCTGTTATCAAGCATACTCGGATGCAGCGGCATGTTGCGCATGGCTTGCCTGGTCATCTCTTCGATGATTTCATCCGGATCAGGTGGCGGTGCTTCCAGCATGGGTGGGCTATTGAACAACGATTCCTTGTTTTCCAGTTCATCTGGCACTTCCGGTCTTTTCGCATGTTGCCTCAGGAGCGCATCCACCGATTCCTGGGCAGACATCACCCATTTCTGAGCGCTGCGTTCCTTATCCCGCTATTCATAAACAAGTTTTTCTTCAGGGTGTTCAATAGGCACTGCCATTCGCTTATGTAGCTGTTTGACCTAATGTGTCGGCAGCCAAATACGCTTTTGTGATAATACTTTACATCTAACTGGTTACTTATTAGCACTTCTTGAGGTATATCCTGCGTCTTCATGCCTCTCCGGGTTCTATGGATTTTGGTAGCTCAACAGAGTTCATGTATTGATTGCATAAAGTAGAAGCTCTCACTTCAAACCAAATTAACGAATAAGGGCTAACTGCAAAGCATTTAGAATTCTTTCAAACTCACCGAAATCATAAGTAAACTTACTGCCGCCCTTGCTCTGGATATCTAGCAAATGGCTAGTGAATTTGTTGTATTCACTGTTTAACTGGTGGTTTAAAGTGACGATCTCTTGATCTATATTAGCTATGGAATCTACTTGGATCATGATGTTCTGCATCTCTTCATACATCTCAGGGATAAGATTAGGGTATTTCGCACCTAGTTCATTCTTGGACAAGATCAGCTTTTTCTTAAGACTTATCAGGGATCGGAATATATCAATCTTTATGTCAATAAGAACCTTGTCATACTCATATTTCTTGATCATTTCATGCTTGTACGCTTCTAATTGCATTGAGTACTCAAGCTTTGCTTCTTCAATTCTTCTTGTAATATCCCCGATATCTTGTTTTGTGGCTAAGTTTTCAGCTCTACTCTTCATATAAGTATAAAACCAGTACAAGAAAAAGGGGATAGCGATAGTGATCAGCTTTGATGCTATATTAAAGACTGACTCCATTTTTTCCATCCTTTGTTTATTGAAGCGAGTGCGTTATGACCCAATACCTGAGTATAAAAATCTTCATAGGATTTACACTTTACAGCTTTGGTGATTACTCCTAACACGTCGAGCATATTTAAAATTGCCTTTTGTTTAACATCATTCAGGGCATCCGAGCATTTCTCTTCCAAGCAGTTCTTACTCAGTTTGGGGTAGTAGTATGTGATCGTGTTTGTTGGTGTAAATGATGCTTTTTTATCAGTCTCCTCACTGAATATATCAGAGTCTTTGATCAGGCTAAATCGGCGATTGAGTATCCACCAAAGGTGCATTTCTGAGAAGTCCAGTGTCAGCCCAATGATATCAATATCTCTGAAGAAGAAGAAATCGATCCAAGTTTCGATGTTCAATCTACTCGGGTCAGCCAGGCATGTAGTCATTTTCTCTTGTAGAGATGTGTATTCTGTATATTTGGTCTTCTTTTCAGTAAAGAAATACCGATAGATGGTATCAAGGTAGGAAACATATTGATTGTATCCGATCAAGATTGAATTGCTGGGCAGGATCTTTTCAGCATTTAAATACTTGGTGTGATTGATTTCACCATGAATATGCCAGACTGCAAGACACTCATCCGTAAATTCATATCTCCTCATAAGGCTATGAATCTCTTCATTGGTACTAATTTTGTTTTTACATAAATCCTCATAATTCTTGTCTGGATAGCGTATCTCTGCGTATGCTTTCTCCAGTGTATACTCATAATTTGTTGTTAATACGTTCCTATACTTAGCGCTCATAACAATCATCTTATGAGCTTTTCGGACGGGGAGTTTTTCGAAAATCTCGGCTGCTCTTCTCTTCAAAACCTGGACAGATTCCTTGTAATAGTTTTGTTTTGCTCGGAGTATCTCTTCGAAAGCCAAGGGCAATGGTTTAAAGGGATTACTCAGATCAATATTACCTGAATCAAATGAACCTAGTTTTGACAGGTCCTTTAAAAGATCACCCCATGAGTAGTCTGAATCGCAAAACACTCTGTTGATACCATTTCCAACCAGCAAAGTTTTTTCAGATGTGTTTGCCATACAATACTTCCTTTATATTTAATGTCATTTCAATGGAGGCCCCGTTCTGATTTATTAAACCATGAATCGAACTCGTTCGGTCTAAGTAGGAAGAAGTAATAGGATTGTTCTTGGTCTCCCAGTTGGTCAGGTGCAGATCAATCTGATTAGTCTGTTTGAATTCCCTGAAACTAGTAACGAACCTCTTCAACTCATACTTCTCATCGTTCCCATTATAATATAAGTTTTTGGTTCCCCTAGTTTGAGTCTCGGTGTTCTCATTATGTCTCAATGTTTACTCCTTACATAGTAATAGCTTGCATCTCTTACTCATCCTGTTTCATTCTCTCTATGTAGTTTTTGACTAGCGCCCCTTTGAACTCATCCTCGTTTACGTAATTTCTTCTATTAATTGGCGATGGAGAAAGTAGTGGCTTTACTTTTATCTTTCTTTCTATCCTGTCAGGAACAGGGATAGCGTCAATACCTTCTAAAATGTAATCATACTGAGTCATCCATGTATTGAAAACTATCTTTTTATTTTTGGGTAGTGCCTCCAGTATATTCCGATAAACGTATTCGCTTGTGCAGCATATGAGTTCAATGTCTGTTTGTTTGTTTAAAATTTCAGTGATACTCCGATACGTTTTAACACTAATATCTTGATCTAAGTCACTCTCTTTAATCCTCACGAACTGAGATAGAATGTCTGCTATTCCGATTTTGTTTTTTTGGAGGAATTCTTTGAAGAATTTTCGTTGCACAGCAGTTCTATCATTTCTCGATGTGCGTAAAGCTCTTATAAAATTGAGATCGGGATTGGGTTGATAATCGAAAACTTCAAACAATGTATCCCAAAAGTAGTTATATCTCCCGTTAGTGTAACTTCCATAATACCAGTCTACATCGTAATCATTCAATTCACCCATGCGAGGCAAACAGAACCTGCGTGGAGGCGCACTACCGAGGATCAGAGTAGTCGCTCCTTCCGGTACATAAGGTTGACAAGGATGCTTCTGAACTTTTTTATCTGAGTTTGCCATACAATACTTCCTCTAAAAGTGATTACATCAAACTAACGCCCCATTCCTGAGCTTTCTGAACCAAGATTCGAATCCATCCGCTCTCAGCAGGAAGAAGGAGTAGTGCTGATCCTTCGTTTCCCGGCTGGTTAGTCGCAGATCGATCGGATTGGCTCGTTTGAGT
>Ga0265295_1005472_pt1 | contig 16152 bp, 11 predicted proteins | sample Munlansysbiofilm_FD_192503 | JGI IMG/M metagenome (GOLD analysis project Ga0265295, IMG submission 192503) | Leachate microbial communities from a municipal landfill in Southern Ontario, Canada - Methane capture system biofilm | ecosystem: Engineered > Solid waste > Landfill > Unclassified ... | reverse complement strand
CTCCGCACTCCCCACTCCGCACTCCCCACTCCGCACTCCGCACTCCTCACTCTAGCTAACTCCCCACTCCTAACTCTAGCTCACTCCTCACTCCCAACTTTAGCTCACTCCCCACTCCCCAACTCTTATCCAAAACCTCCTATTTTCACAATATCAGTACGTGGATTAACACACATAATTGGAATTTCTTTACTAAGTAAAATACTCTTTGCAGTTTTTAGGTCTAATATCGTCTTTTTATATTTATCAGTCATAAATAAAACAATATCGGGTTCTATTTTCCCCATATAGTCATACAAATTATCAGCAAAGTTTACTTCGGGCAATCCTACAACCTCAAAGTCTATGGCATCTTTCTCAAAAATTGAGGTTGCAAACATAATATTGGCGTTTATTTCGGCTTTTTTGCCCGAATCGGAAGTTTCAGGATAAACAATATAAACTGTACTCTCGAACAAGTTGTTAAGATATTTGACCCACAAGAATTTTGCTCTCATTTTTTTATCCCCATAAATAGGCACACATATCTTATCATACTCACCAAAGATTAATGGTCTTTGTACTAAAATAAAAGGTATTTTAACAAATTTTTTGATGACTTTCATTGCTTTATTTATTGTCTTAAGCCCATGTGTCCCCATTATCACAAGATACGCATTTGCTTCTATGCCATAATCATATATCGTTTCAAAAAGATTGCCAGCTTTTACAACTGGCTTAACGAGATAACTGTTCTTTTGAGAGAAGGCATCTGCAACTTTTTTTAATTCAAACTGCCATTCATCAATTTGTTTCTCATTACTAACCACATATAATAAATGAATAGGGAATTTCGCAATCCTTGCCAACTCGAAAGCATGGTCAAGAGCAAAATTTGCTTCATTACTAAAATCGAAAGGAACTAGAATACATTTTTCCATATTTTTCAAGTTTAATTGTCTATATTTTTTTCTTTATTAAGTTTGTTCATAATTAGTATGTAAATATAAACAAAATTACATAAATAATTGTTTATTTTGAAAATAAATGTTTATTTATGAATATTATTAATAAAAAAATACAATATATATGAATTTTGATTTAATTGTACTCGGAAGTGGACCAGGCGGATATGTAGCCGCAATACGAGCTGCACAAACTGGTTTAAGCGTTGCAGTAGTTGAAAAAGCCGAATTAGGTGGCGTATGTTTAAATTGGGGCTGCATACCTACAAAAGCATTACTAAAAAGTGCACAGGTCTTTAATTATATTAAACATGCTGATACTTATGGGATAGCTATAAACGGTGATATTAGTCCCGATTTTAAAGCCGTGATAGACCGTAGTCGCTTGGTTGCATCAAATATGAGTAAAGGCATCGAATTCCTTTTTAAGAAAAACAAAATTAGTATAGTTCGAGGTTTTGGGAAACTGATTAGTAAAAATCAACTGTCGGTAATAGATGCTGATAATAATGAAACAATCGTAAGTGCAAAACACATAATTCTTGCTACAGGTGCAAGGTCAAAAGAATTGCCAGGAGTAAAGCAAGACGGCAAGAGAATAATCGGATATAGAGAGGCTCTTACTTTAGAAAACCTCCCCAAAAGCATGGCGGTTATTGGTTCGGGTGCTATCGGTACCGAGCTCGCTTTTTTCTATGCAAGCATGGGAACAGAGGTTACCATTATTGAGTTCCTTCCTAATATTGTGCCGCTTGAGGATGAAGAAGTGTCAAAACAACTTGCTCGCTCACTAAAAAAAGCTGGTATTAAAATTATGACTGATACAAGAGTGCAAAATGTTGATGTATATGGAGATGATTGTATTGTAAGTTATTTAAATAAAAAGGGTGAAAGTAGTATCACAACCGAAATAGTTCTGTCCGCAGTAGGAGTTATTCCAAATCTCGAAAATATAGGTCTCGAAGAACTAAATATTGAGCTCGAAAAAGGTAAAATAAAGGTTGATGAGTATTACAAAACTAATATTGACGGTATTTATGCTATCGGAGACATTATAAATAGTCCTGCTCTTGCTCATGTTGCATCTGCAGAGGCAATTACTTGTATTGAGCATATTGTTGGCATGAATCCGCCTACTATCGATTATTCAAACATCCCATCTTGTGTTTATTGTGTGCCTGAAATTGCATCTGTTGGAATTACCGAACAAGAGGCAAAAGAAAAAGAAATCCCTTACAAAATTGGAAAATTCCCATTTATAGCTTCAGGAAAAGCTGCAGCTTCGGGTAGTAAAGATGGCTTTATAAAACTTATTTTTGATGAGAATTCTGACGAATTACTTGGTGCTCATTTTATTGGCGATAATGTAACAGAGATGATTGCCGAAATGGTAGTACTCAAAAAACTTAATGGAAAAGCTAAAGACTTAATTAAAACAATTCATCCTCACCCAAGTTTGTCAGAAGCAATTATGGAAGCCGCTGCTGATGCTCACAATGAGGCTGTGCATTTGTAAAAAAGGTAGTTAAAAAATACTGGCAATTTATTTAAATTACACTCGAAGAATAACAGATTTCGGTCGCAGGGAGACATCTGTTATTTAGTGTGCAGTTCATCTATTCGAATATTCAAAAATTTTGAAATTAGAACATTTCGGCAGGCTTACTTCGATAAACTCAGTGCATCGCAATGCATCGCTTCGCTCTGTGCATCTCATCAGAAGTAAGAACAGAGTTTTGTGCTTTTATTATCATTTGTTTGTGGAGGGGACTAAACCCAATCTTACCGCTTAATAGTAACATGTCCAGTAAGTGGTTCTCGACCTTTTTCGAGAATAATTGAGTACCAATAGGTATCACTTGGCACGGGTAGTCCTACATACGTTCCATCCCAGCCGATGACATTATTGGTAAACTCATATATTTTTTTACCATATCTATCAAAAATTTGTACAATGGCTTCGGGGAATTGATACAAACCAAAAATTACCCAATAATCGTTATATCCATCTCCATTAGGCGTAAAGAAAGCTGGAATTTTAATCGTTGCATCAAGATATGTATCAATAGTATCCATGCAGTAATTTTTATCCATTACCGCAATTGAATAATAATCACTTGGTAATTGGTCGAATATATTTGAAGTCTGCCATGTGTCTCCATCATGTGAATACAAATAAGGTTGTGTGCCACCTGTTACGTCAATCACTATTTCGCCTCCACCTGATATTGCGTTTAAAATTACTGGAACATCAGCAAAATCTATGTTTATACTTGATGACGCTGTGCAGCCTATAGCATCACTTACGGTAAGACTAAAAAAACCTGGAATAGTTACTGTTTGATAAGCTATTGTGCTACCGTTATTCCATTTATATGAATAGTACAGTCCTTCTGGTTCCAAAATATATACATCTCCTTCGCATAAAGTAGTATCAAATCCTAAAAAAGGCGGCTGAATAATATTTTCTGTAACATAAATAAAGTCCTTATCAGAACAGCCATTTATATCTGTTACGGTAAGATAATATATTCCAGATGAGTCCACAAACAAATAATTATCGGTTGCTCCAGTACTCCATTCGTAAGAATGATATATTTCTGTAAGTTTTATTGTATCTGAATCTCCTTCACAAAATGAAATATCTTCACCAAGTTCTAAAATAGGTTGTGGAAATATTGTTACTGTAATTGTGTCGGAGGAAATACAACCAGCAAAATTAGTTACTTGTATCCAGTATTGATTGGTGTTAGATACAGACAAAGTATTACTTGTTTCTCCTGTATTCCACAAGTAAGTGTTGTTGGGTGATGTATCATTAGGATCCAAAATATATGGCTCGTTAGTACATACTGTTGTATCTTTTCCTAAGTTAATGTCCTCAACTGGAATAGATGTAACGGTAATGGCATCAGATGTTGTGCAGCCATTATTATCTGTAACAACAACCGAAACTGGTCCAGTTTCTGATGCCCAATAAGTTTCGTTGGTAGAATTATCTTGCCATAAATAAGAAACGAAACCTGATCCTGCATCTATCTCAATATTATCGCCAGCACAAATATTTATATCACTACCAATATTGACATTAGGTTGTGGGTAAAGTATAATCGTTAATGTGTCATAATACCAGCAAGAACCGTCATAAGCTTGTAACCAATATTCACCACCTTCGGTAAAGCTATATGATGCTGAGTTTGAGCCGTCAAACCATAAATAATTGCTATACCCAGCAACTTGAACAGAAATTGATTCGCGTGGGCATAAAAACAATTCGTGTACAACAAACAAATTTTTATCAGGTAATTCATTCACAAAAACTGTCGCAGATGTAGTACATGAGTTCGCATCTGTAACACTTACTGTATAATTTCCACCATCGTAAACCTCTATGGTTTGCGTTGATTCGGCATCTGGAGTTGACCAGAGGTAATCAACATAATTACTAGTTGCGTCTAAAACTATTGTATCATGAAAACATGCTGTAATTGTCGAAGGTATATTTATAGGAGTGGCAGTTGGTGCCGATAAACTTATTGTAGTTTCGATATAGCAATCGTTAGCATCAGTTACAATAATTTGATGATTACCAACAGAGAGTCCACATACATTTGAACTTGAAGGCATATTATTTAAATAATAATTGAAAGGAGCAGTTCCACCCGATACTTCAATGTCTATACATAAGTTATTTGGATTGCAATTAATACTACTAGTTATTATTTGACTAAAGCTAAAATAAGAATTATACTTAACAATTAAAGCATCATCTTTTGATTGTGCAGAATAGGGAGTTCCGTCAAAATAAATATTGTTATTACAAAAACCGCCGACAATAATATTATTATTGTTATCAAGACAAATTGCCATTGCACCATCGGCAAAAAGGCTACCGGCAGTACCTTTAAAATCAAAATTGCCGTTGCTTTTATATTTTGTCACAAAATAATCAGTGTCGCCCACATTTACTACAACCCCATCTCCAAAATCTGTCGGGCTAGAATATATACCCGAAATATAAATATTGTTAGAATTATCAACAGCAATTCCTTTAGGATTAACAGAACCATTTCCTCCAAATCCGAAACTTGCATTTAAAAAACCGCCTGAATTATAAACCGAAACTTGTGCATTATCAACTATTTGATCAGATTTATAAAGCACATAAACTTTATTGTTAAAGTCGCAGACAACATCTCCGGCAATATCATCATCTCCACTTGTGCCAAGTTTTAGCGCCCAATCAAAAGAGCCATTGCTTGTGTATTTTGCCAAAAAAACATCTTGAAAACCTTCAGCTGTGAGGGTAACAGGACCGAAATTTAAAATTCCTGAGAAATCGCCCGTCACATAAAAATTGCCTAAATTATCACTTGTGAGTTTTACTCCGCTGTCATTTTGTGTTGAACCTTCGGCAGTAATCCACTGAAAGTCGCCGTTACTATTGTATTTGGCGATAAAAAAATCGTTTAGTCCTTTGCTTATAGATGACGTTCCATTTATTGACATAGCAAAATCATAAGTTCCTGTGATAGCAGGATTATTTTGATAATCAACGCAAACATCTCCGGCTATATCATCATCAAAACCACCCATAAACTTACCCCATTGATATATGCCGTTATTGTTGTATTTAATTAGGAAAATATCTTTATTCCCATTACTGATAGCTTGATCTGAGCCAAAATCGACAGTACCGCTAAAATTACCAGTTATGTAAATATTCCCAACATCATCTAACGCAATTCCGGTAGCTTCATCATCTTCGCTTCCTCCATTTGATATAATCCAAATAAGATTGCCGTTAGAATCGAGTTTGGCAAGGAAATAGTCTTTAAATCCATTTGATATTAAGGATATTGACTGGAAATCCATTTCAATGCTATAACTTCCTACGACATAAATATTCCCGGCATTATCAGTAGTTACATCATTTACGATGTCGGTGTACACACCTCCAGTGATTTTTACCCAATCCAATATAAGTTGATCGCTACAATCTGTAGAATCGCGCATTACCTGTGCATAGATGCTGTTATTTATTAACAAGCAAAATAGAATTATTAATATGCTGGTAAATTGTCTCATTAAAAATCGTCGTTAAATGAAGGGATTAAATGTTTATCCCAATTATAATATTTATCATGCCAAAGTCTTATTCCAATTGAAATTTGATGAGATCCAAAATGACACGATTGTAAAGATGTTAAGCCTAAATCATATAAATACATAAATGTGAAAGCATGGTATGACAAGCCAATAGCTGGAGACAAAGATAGTGGTGCCGATTGCATCCAATCTAATGTTTGATTATACGATAGACCCAGCCATATTTCGTTTGAATATCGAATGTAAACCGACCTTACATCTTTACCACTCATAATATGAAATTTGAGATTGAGATCGAGTTGGTTTAGTCCATGAAAATTCGTTTTTACAAGAGCCGAAGGACGCAATTGAAATCTCGACTTAATTTTAAGTATATGACCTGTATGGATATTCATTATAACATAATTGATAGGCTCATAAGAAATATTATACATTCTATCAGACCATGGGAGTAAGTTCTCAAATGATGCTCCTAAAAAATGTTGCTTGTAAGATAATACTAATCCTGCATTAGCGTTTGGGATAAAAGTAACTTTACGGTTATAATCAATTAGAGGGTCGTACATATCTCTGTCAAATTTTGTTTCGTCCAATGAATGTAACATGCCTCGAAAAGACATTCCATAAGAAAGAATCATTTTATTATATCGTTTTGCACTAATTAAAGCTTGCCACGACCAGGAAATTTGAAATCCATTATATGAGTTTGGACCATTATTGTCAGAGTAAAGATAGCCACCAATACCTCCAGCTCTGCCTTTTAGACGGTGTTTAAACATCAGAAAAGACGTACTTGGGGAATCGTCCATCCCTACCCATTGTTCTCGATGGGTTATTTTAACACTTGTAATTTCGGAGATGCCAGCAAATGCAGGATTGACAAGCATAAAATCAAACATGTACTGTTCATGTACTGGTAAATTCTGTGCTTGTAAAAAAGTTCCTAAAACTCCAATCAGTGTAAAAAATGTAATAACCCTTCTTAACATTAGAAAACAAATATACGTTTTTATTTATAAATTACAATTCCTATATCCAAAAATAATACTTCCTACTCGAATCATTGTACTGCCAGTATCAATAGCAATCTCCCAATCGTTACTCATGCCCATGCTAATCTCTTTAAAATCACTTGAATCACTAAAAAAGTCGTTTTTCAGTTTATTATATATGTTACGTAAGGCTGAAAATTCAGAACGCACTTGTACTTCATCTTCAGTAAAACTTGCCATGCCCATCACTCCAACAATTTTCACATTAGTCAATTTTTTATATTCTTCAGATTGTAGTATGTCAGCCGCCTCTTCAAAATTTAATCCAAATTTTGTGTCCTCACTTGCTATGTGAAATTGCAAAAGACAATTAATCGTTCTTGAGTTATTGATTGCTTGTTTATTTATTTCTTTTAATAGTTTAAGGCTATCAACACTATGAATTAAATCAACAAACTCTGCAATATATTTTACTTTATTCCTTTGCAAGTGTCCAATTAGATGCCAACTAATATCAAAATCTTTGAGTTCATCGTGTTTGGCAATCATTTCTTGAACTTTATTTTCACCAAAAATCCTTTGCCCAGTAGAATAAGCTTCTTTAATCATCTCTGCTGTATGAGTTTTAGAAACTGCTACTAGTTTTACAGCTTCGGGTAATTTGTTTTTGAAACTTATTATGTTATCTTTAATCTTACTCATTTTTTTTATTCCTCACATTATATTAATGACTTAACTATCGCCCCAATAGTTGCTTTTTTGATGTCTGTTTTTGCTATTTTTTTTGTCCCATAATTGCAGCAATTGACAATAAAACTCCAAGTGCAACGCCTAATAATGCAGCAAATAAAATCTGCCACTCTTCGGGTAAACAAAAAGTAATTGTATGTGCTGGTATCCAAAAAAACGGAATGGTCTTTTTAAAGACAAAGCTCCATTGTACCGACCAGTTCAGCGATGGGAAAATCTCTTTAAATTTAATTGGCTTAAAAAAACCTGATAGAGTTCCGCCGTTATTCAAAATATGGGTATCCGTTATTTTATGAAAAGTCATAAATATTGGAGCAAAAATAATGTTCATTGATGCGCTAACACAAAAAGCTACAAATATTTTTGCCCAACTAAGATCGCCTTTAAACACTTGAACGGCATCTGCCATTCCCATATAAGTTAGAAAAGCAGGAGTTCCTACTGCAAAAATAATAAACGCCATTTTAATACTTAGACCAAGAAAACCCCAAACAATAGCACGCGGAATTATTCCAAACCCTTTTTGATTATAAACTCCTGCTTTTATTCGCAATCCTATTGATTCACCCAGAGTTGCAAGGATGGCAAATTTGACAAAACTCATTATCATACCATGTTCTTTGTTAAACGTAGTATAAAACTCATAAACTTGAGGTATTACAAAAAATGGTAATAAGCATAAAACAACTATTAATATAAATATAAAATCATTTTTTTTCATAATATGAGATTGTTAATTATCGGGTTTCTTCAATTTCTTGATTAGTATATAATTTAAAAACTTTCCCAGCTTTTTCGCTTATTCTGTCCCACGAAAAGACAACTAGCACTATGGATAATATAAGCATTGCTATCAGAAGTTTTTCGTGTGATGTAAAATCTTTGAGTTTCTTCATTTTATTTCTCAATTCGTATTCGTGCATCAACTGCTTTTACGTACTTTGAGTTTCCAAGAAGAGGGTTTAAGTCCATTTCAAAAATCTCTGGTGCGGCCTCAACTAAAGCCGAAATTTTCCTAATTTGTTTTTGCATAACATCTTGATTAACACCCTCTTGACCACGAATACCTTCTATGATTTTATAGGATTTAAGATTTTTAATCATATATTCAGCTTCATTTTCTGATACTGGTGAGATTGACGTGTTTACATCGTGGAAAACTTCAATGAAAATTCCACCAAGACCAGCAAGCACCATGTGTCCAAATTTATCTTCGCGTTTAGCTCCAATAAATACTTCGGTACCACTAAGCATTTCGCCCATCAAAACTGCATAAGTATCTTTGATAGCCATAAGTCTAACAAACTCACGTCTGATGGTTTCTTCATCTTTTACATTTAATACTACTCCTCCAACATCAGATTTATGAACAGGACCAACAACTTTCATTACTAGCGGAAATCCAAATTCACCTGCAAACTCAATTGCATCTTCAACATTATCGACAACACGCTCATAAGCTCTGTCAATTCCTGCTGCATCAAGCAAAGCAAAAACTTCATCAGGACTTAGATAGCCATTTTTAGCCTTGTCAATTACCTGTCTAATTTTGTTTTTGTCAATTTTAGGTAAAACTATATTATCAGTTTGTGGTTCAGGAGTATTGACAACTTTACATAAGGCGTTTCCAAAACTTACTTCATCAGGAAAGTTAATCCGACCTTTCGCAATAAAATGTTCAATTTCATCTTTTACATTTATGACTGAAGGTAAAATTGGATAAATTGGTTTTTTGCAAGTTTTCATTTTTTCGTCCAACAAGTCGTAAACATCATAAACTGAAGTAAGTCCTGGGCTACCAAAAATAACAGCCATTGCATCTATTTCGTCAAAATCGTTTTCGCAAGCATCAATAATATCTCCTAATTGTTCGGCAGTTCCAGTTGCCAAAAAGTCGATAGGATTTGAAACCGAGCTACCTGGATATAATTTTTCGAGTAAAGCGTCAGCTTTTGCTCCTTCGATATGTGGGATATTTAATCCGCCATCGCTCAAGGCATCTGTAAGCATAACTGCTGGTCCTCCAGCATGAGTGATAATAGCTACATTTTTACCTTCTGCGATTGGGTGCATAAATATTGAAGCTACTGTTGCAAGCTCATCTCGACCACTACATCGAACAATGCCCGCTTTTCTAAACAATGCATTAACTGCCACGTCGCTACTTGCCAAAGCACCAGTATGCGATGAGGCTGCACGGCTACCTGCTTCTGAACCACCTGCTTTTATTGCAGCAATTCTAGCTCCTTTTCTAATAAGCGATGAGGCGTGTTTATATAGCATTTTAGGTTTGTCGATATTTTCAATATATAGCATTTTTACAGGAGCACTTTTGCCGTGCTTGTATGTTTCGTCTAAATGTTTTAGTATTTCTTCAACACCAATTTGGGCAGAATTTCCAACCGAATATACCGAAGAGAATCGTAATCCTTTTGGAACTGCCGATTCGATTATAAATACTGCTGTAGCACCAGAGCCAGAAATAAAATCTACACCTTGAGCATCAAGCTCAGGAATAGGAGTTGTAAAAATTCCGTTGTAAGTTTGATTTAATAAGCCAACACAATTTGGACCAATTAAACTGCCACCAACATTATTTATTGTTTCAACAATCTTATCTTCTAATTTTGCACCTTCTTCATTTTCTTCGCTAAAACCTGCTGATAAAATTATAAAACCACGGGTTTCTTTTTCGCTAGTTAGCACTTCGACACTTTGTACACAGTATTTTGCTGCAATAGCCAATATTGCACAATCTACTTGTGGCAATTCTTCTACACTACGATAAGATTTTATTCCCTGAACTTCGTCAAGTTTTGGGTTTACTACATAAAGATTACCTGCAAAATGTCCATCAATCAAATTTTTAAGAACTTTCCCTCCGGGTTTTGTAATATCGTCAGAACCTCCAACAACAACAACACTCTTTGGATTTAATAACTTATCGTTTATCATTTTTTGTTATTTTTTTTGTTTCATGCAAAGTTAAAACTATAATTTTATGAAAAAAACGAAGTATTGTTTTTTTTTAATAAATTTGCCTCAAAATAATACTTATTAAGTGATGAAAACAAAATTTTACTTTTTACTTATACTGGTTTTGTGCTTTTCGCTAAAGATATTGGCACAATACTCAACTGCACATATTGATGCAGATAATAATTTAAAAATTACTATCCACACTCATTTTAGCAAAAATCTGATAAAATCGCACAAAGCAAATCAACTAATAGGATGGCCTAAAGCTTTTCAAAGTAATCCTAGTTTTAAAAATATGCGAGGCGTTTGCTTAGAGGATATGAATAGTGATGGTGCCGATGAAATAATATTTGCTGCAGATAATAAGTTGTATGTTTATAATGGTTTAGGAGTAAAATTATGGGAGGCAGATTTACTGGGTACGGCTATTTATCCACCTGCCGTTGCTGATATTAATAATAACGGCTCTGTTGAGGTAGTGCAAATTACTGGTGGATCAGGCTCAAACGCTCGTATTCATGTCTTTGATGAAAATGGAGCTAGTCTTGACGGATGGCCGGTTTCGATAAATGGAAATTGGTTAGTCTGTTCGGCTGCTCTTGCAGATATTGATAATGATAAAAACCTTGAGATTTTAGTTGCCGAGCGTTCATCTCTAGGAAGATTACATGTTTTAAAAAATGATGGTACTAGTTTTGACGGAAATTGGCCGGTCGAACTTGATGCTTATCCTGCCGTTACACCATCGATTGCATATAATTATAAGTTGAGAAACGAAACAGGGATTAATGCTTTAGTACAAAATCTTATTGTTATGTGTTCTACAAAATCTATTTTTGCGTTTGATACTGATGGTAATATTTTAGACGGGTTTCCAATTGAAAATGAAAATACAAGTTTTTCGTATCAGTCCCCCCTTATTTGTGATGATTTGTCAAAAACTGAAATTATTGGTTCAAGTCATGGAAATTTGCCTGAATTTTATGATGTTTTATTCGATGGTTTAAATTCAGGTATTAATTGGTCTGTACCAACAGTTGGTAATTCGTGGACATATTCCCCTCCAACAGCTATTGGGTTAAACGAAACTTTCGATTTTTATCTTTTTGGACAACCAGGAGCAAATGGAACCGATAATTTTCCAACAATCCATGCTTTTGACCCACAAGGGAATTATATCAACGGATTTCCTTACGAAAGAACAGACGGCTTAGAAGGTTTTATTACTGCAATGTATTCTGTAGATTTTGATAAATTGTATGTTTTCACTGGCTCAAATTCGAAAGATGTAAATGGTTTTGGGTATATTCATGCATATTCTGCAAATATCGATCTTTCTAATTTTACCGAAATGCCAGGCTTCCCAATTGAGGTGCAAGGATTTACGTTTATGAACGGAGTAAATCTTGGAGATGTAAATAATAATCAAAAACTAGATTTGGTTGTGTTAAGTTACGATTTAGATTTTCAAGAAACAGATTCTGTCCATATTAATGTATTCGAGATGGATGATATTATTTATAATCCTGATTATTGTTATGGAACATATAAAAGTAATAACTTGCGTAATGGATACGTAAATCCGTTTAGATATTCTGCTGATATTGAAACTCCACAAATAAATAATTCAGTCGAAGTCTATCCACGAGTTTTTGAAAACTTTATTAATATTGAGCTAAATTCAAACTCAAAATTTGACGCATTTATCTATTCATCACAAGGTCAGTTAATTAATAAACTTTGTGATTGTGAAAAAAAATGTACTTTTAATGTTCAAGATTTAGCTAAAGGCATATATTTTGTTAAAGTGAAACAAAACAATAATATAAATACTTTTAAACTTATTAAATTGTAATAATTACTATTTTTATGAAACAAATACAAATCTCTCGTAAGCCAATTACTTTTTTCTTTAAGATTGCTTTTATTTTTATTGCAATGTTTGGATTAAACTCTAATGTAATTGCTCAGAATGTTGGAACAATGCAAAACGACACTCTTATTAATTATATTGATATTAATAAAAACAAACAAGGTAAGTGGATTAAGTATTACGATAGTGGTAAAATCAAGTATAAAGGTTTTTTTATTGATGATCAACCAACTGGTACTTTTATGTTTTATCATTCAAACGGGAAAATAAAATCGGTAATGAATTATGATGATAAAGGCTATGCTACTACCGAAATTTACTGGAAAACTGGTAAAGATGCTGCAAAAGGTCAATATAATGATAAAAAAGACCGAATTGGCGAATGGAAAATATATTTCGAAGATGGAACATTAGCGTCAGTAATAAATTATAACAATAGTGGACAGGCAAGCGGAGAAGTAATGATGTATTATCCTAGCACCAATCGCAAAGTACTTCATTGTCATTATAAGGACGGAAAAAAACATGGATACTACGAAAAATTCTTCCAATCAGGATTAAAACAAGAAGAAGGACCATACAAAAATAATCTTAAAGAAGGATTATGGAAACTTTATACGCCCGAAGGTGTTATTGAAGAGCAAGGAATGTTTGTAGAAGGACGCAGAACTGGTAAATGGTTAGTTTTTACCGATGATAAAGGAATAGATACTGTAAATTATGTAATGGGGCAACCCGATAATTACGATGAATTAATGGACGAATGGCGTAAGAAAGAAGAGTGGGCAAAAGAAAATCAACATTTGTTTAAACAACCCGAAGATTATCTTGATAATCCTTTTGAGTTTTTTAAACCATCAAGAATAAACAATCCTTATGGCAATTGATAGAATAAAATTATGAGCCTGTAAATGACAAATCAAAAAAAAGATAAAGTACTGCTCGCAATGAGTGGTGGTACCGATAGCTCGGTTGCCGCTTTGTTGCTTAAAGAACAAGATTGCAATATCGAAGGGATGACTTTTCGCTCTTACGACTCAATATCAAATGCTTGCATGGAGAAAGAATCTGGCTGCTGCAATGCCGATTCCTTGTTTGAAGCAAAAAAACTTGCTGAAAGTCTTGGGTTTAATCACCAGATAATTGATGTTAGAGATGTTTTTGAAAAAACTGTTATCAATAATTTTATAAACGAATATTTATCTGGACTTACTCCAAATCCCTGTGTGGTTTGTAATAAAACAATAAAATGGGGCAAAATGATCGAAGAAGCCGATAAACTTAATTGTAAATATCTTGCAACTGGTCATTATGCACAGGTAGTTTTCGAAAATGGTAGATATTTTTTGCGACAAGGTGTTGATAAAACCAAAGACCAAACATATTTTTTGTGGACATTGACGCAAGAAAATCTTTCACGAACAATATTCCCGCTTGGATTGCTTACCAAAACCGAAGTCCGCGAAATTGCTCGTAAAAATAATTATGAAAAACTTGCCTCAAAACGCGAAAGTCAAGAAATATGCTTTATCCCTGATGATGATTATCGCCGCTTTTTGAGGGAAAGGATTCCTGACATCGACAAAAAAATTGGACAAGGAGATTTTGTTAACACTTCTGGTAACATAATTGGAAAACATAGAGGATATCCCTTTTATACCATCGGACAACGTAAAGGACTTGAAATCGCAATGGGATACCCTGTTTATGTTTTAAAAATTGATGCTGATAATAATATTATTACTTTAGGAACTCGTGATGAATTATTCAGTGACGAATTAATTATTACAAACATAAATTTAATGAAATATGCACAAATACCAGAAAATATGGAGGCGGTTTGTAAAATTAGATATAATAATCATGGTGAAAGCTGCATAATTAACCAGAATGATGATAAAATCCATATTCAATTCAAAAATCCTGTATCTGCAATAACACCAGGGCAATCTACTGTAATATACGAAGGAAATGATGTTGTTGCTGGAGGTATTATTGCTAAAATTTCGTAATTTTGTTAAATGAATAAATATTTATTAATAGTAGTAAGCTTCATAATTGCACTTGCACTTTTCACGGCATGTACCGATGAAAATCCCGAGCCTAATGATGTGTTTTTTGGATATAATTACTTTCCGCTCAAAACTGGAGAGAGCATGATATATAAAGTCACCGAAATAAATATTGACAAACCTTCAAATGTATTTGATACAAGTGTTTATTTTATCAGAGAAATTGTTGATATCCCTTTAATTGATAATGAAAACGATACTGCTTATCGAATTGAACGTTATTATCGCGAATTTGAAAACGAAAAATGGATTATTCATAGTGTTTGGACATCAAAAACTACCTCTCTCACTGCCGAAAAAACAGAAGAAAACCAGCGATTTGTAAAAATTAGATTTCCAGTAAAACAAAATTATACTTGGAATGGAAATTTATATAATGACCTCACAAAACAAGATTATTGGATATCATCATATAATACTTCTTTTTTGCATGAGAATTTTAGCTTTGATTCTTGTCTTACTGTAATGCACGATTCCTCCAAATCGCTTATACATCTTAATCGAGCTTATGAAGTCTATGCTTATAATGTTGGTTTGATTTACAAAGAGCAAACTTATATAAATTCGCAAGAAGTAATTTATGAAATCCCAATCGAAGGACGTGTTACAACAGGTACAATATATATTCAGGAGTTGGTTGAGATTGAGTGATGAAATTCTGAAATTATATTTTTAATTGTAACAATTTAGAGTTTGAATCAAATTAATAATATACATTGGAATTTGACACTTTTAAAAAATGATGCTAAAGCAAGTGAAAGAAGGAAAAGTTTTGTAATAGATAGTTTTAAAATTAATAAATTATTTACTTTTTGTCTGTTTATTAACTGACATTTACATTGCCTCGAATTTATTAGCAGAAATAAGATTTGATTTTTTTGTCGGCAATGTAAAGTCAAAATTTCACCACAAATTTAAGGCTAATCTTTAAATCTGGGGATCGCCGATTTACGAATAAATCAGGCGTTCTGAGTTTACGAACTGAACCTACCAAAGTACGATGCAGTACGATGCAGTAAACCTGTCGAACTAAGCTTGCCAGCACTGAGCAACGCCGAAGTGTCGAACTAAGCTTGCCAGCACTGCGATGCACTGAGCCTGCCGAAGTGAGCAACGCCGAAGTGTCGAAGTGAGCAAGCTATTAGTTAAATTTTGCGTCTCGAAAAACAACAAAATAGCTCAGTCAATTCTGCATACTTTATTATTTGACAAACCCTTAGTTTATTACTTCCTTTGGTCGTGAGGGCTTCGCCGTTGTTTTACAATCCCTTAGTATTTACTTGTCCCTTTAATTCTTGGTTTTACAGGAATTCTATAAGTTAGCATCAACTCAAAAGAGCCATGCTGATACGCAGCAATATCTGAAGTTGCAAAATCGGCTGCTATACCAAAATCGAACTCCTTAAATCTTAAGCCAATTAGTGTAACAATGT
>Ga0265295_1005471_pt1 | contig 16153 bp, 14 predicted proteins | sample Munlansysbiofilm_FD_192503 | JGI IMG/M metagenome (GOLD analysis project Ga0265295, IMG submission 192503) | Leachate microbial communities from a municipal landfill in Southern Ontario, Canada - Methane capture system biofilm | ecosystem: Engineered > Solid waste > Landfill > Unclassified ... | reverse complement strand
GCCGATCCCAACGAAGGCAGACGAATGCGAAGGCCGAGGCCCGATGCCGAGGGACTTTCGCCACCGCCATCGGCGGGCGAACGGACCCTGGAGCCGGTGCCCTCTGAGCCGAACGTCGTTCCGTAGCCTGACCAATCCTCTCACAGCAAAGCCTGATGACACGCCTGCCGGCCGCAAGGCCCGGGACAGCGTCTGATTGATGTCTTCGGGCGGACAGACCCATTTCGCGGGAAGAGACCACCTTTCCACCTTGTCGGAGAAGTCCCATCCGGGTATAATGGAGACTGGATTTTCTCGTGCGAGCGGAAAAGGAGGATTGGATGTGTCGTTCCGACGATTGGCAGTCCAGCAGCCGGCGGGGCCGCTGTTCTGTGTGTCTGGTACGCATTCTGGAAGAGGAGACAGGACATGAGCACGCCAAACAAAGCGATCGCGGCAACCCTACTGGTTTTCTTCTTGGCGCAAGCGGGCTATGCCAACTGGGCAGACACGTTTGACGACGGCCAGTTCGGCCTGGAAACGTGGCAGTTCTTCTCCTATCCCCAAGTGGCCGGTACATTCACCCAGGCCTTCCTGCCTGGCAACGATGGCAACAGTTATCTCGTCCTGGCCGAGACGAGTTCCGTGTCTAAAGGAGGGGCGGCGTTCGGCGCCGGGTTCGGCTCGACGGAGGTCTTCGCCGATGTCCGCATGGGGGGGGTGGTCAATGTGGCCGGCGATGCCTCACACAACTACCACGGCCTCGGAGTCCGGATGTCGTACCTTATGAGTGACGGCACCGCCACCCCGGCCCCGGGGCTGGTGGCCAGCGGTTATGTGATGCACATCAACTGGGAAAACGGCCCGGCCAATCTCGTCATCGACATCGAGAAGGTGGTGAATCTCCAGAACATCATGCGAACAGATTTCGACGTCGTCGTTCCCAATCTGGGCAACGCACGGAGCTACTACGCCGAGCTGGAGGCCGTCGGCGCAGGGCCGGTATACGTCACGGGCAGGCTCTACGAATACAAGGACGGGCCGCTGGTGGCCAAAACGGACACCATGGTCGACACGAATGGCAACGACCCCTGGGAAGATGCGAACAAGCAGGATGGGGTCTTCAAGACGGGTGTCAGCGGCATCTTTGCCCAGAACGAGCGCGCCGAACCGGCGGGGTTCTACACGACGTTCGACGACGTTTCTTCCGTCTCCGACGGTCCCGCGGCCGTGGCGATCGCTCCGGTCGACGGCGCCGGCGACGTCTCTGTGCTCGGGGAACTCCAGTGGGTGGAAGCGGCCTTTGCCACAGGGCGCCGGTTGTGGTTTGGCCTTGCAGGCCAGATGCAGGCCGTCGATCCAGCGCCGGTGGGCACGACCTACGATCCTGGGAGACTCCAGCCAGGGTCCACATACGAGTGGCGCGTGGACCAGATCGGTCCCGCCGGCGTTGTGGAGGGCCATACATGGCAGTTCGCCACGGGCGACTCGGTCCCGGTCGACGATTTCGAGCTCTATGCCGGCGGCGATGCCATCGCCGCGGCCTGGACGCACAACATCGGCCAGGACTTCAGCTACATCTTCCTGGAGACCGCGACGGTGAATCAGGGCGCCAAAGCGATGCGATTCGAGTATCAGAATCAATATGAGCCATTCCTCACGGAGGCCACGCGAACGTTCGAGCAGCCGCAGGACTGGACCCTCGTCAGCCCGACGACGCTCTCGATCACTTTCCGTGGCCGACGCGACAATCTGGAGCAGTCGATGTATGTCAGGGTTGTGGATGCAGCGGGTAATGAGGCGACGATCATGCATCCGTATGCCTACGCCGTCCAGTCCGAGCCTTGGCGTACGTGGGAGATTTCTCTGTCCGACTTGACCGGCGCCGGTGTCGATCTGACGGCTGTCGCGGCCTTGACGATCGGTGTCGGGGATGGGATGGACTCGAGCCAACCGGATGACGATCGCGATACGTTGTACATCGACCGCATCCGACTGTGGCCTGCGTCGCCAATGGCAACGACGCGCACCCGGTAGGAGCCGACAGAGCGTCCGCCTCGGAACTCTTGGTCAGTTGGCAGGGGCGGCTAATCCGTATCGGGCGGCTGCCAGGCGGCTTCACCCGCCCGGGCGTCCGGTGCGGAATCCGCCATCGTGAGCGTACGGAAGTCGCCGAACCGATGGAAGGTCAGGTAGTTGGCATCGTGCTGGTTGTGTGCGGCGTTGGCTCCCTGGCCGTGGGCGGTCCGAGAGGCGGCGATGATGTCGTCCCCCTCGAAGAGCCAATCGACATACTGGAACCCGTGTTTCTCGATGTCGGGGTGGTACAGCAGGATGCAGCGGATGGTCCAATGCCGCAGGTCCTTGCTGGACATCAGCGCCAGGGCGTTGCGGACGCGACCGGGATTGGAGTCCTTGTGTCGGGGCAGGACCGGGTTGGACAGGGTCCAGTAGAGCTTCGATGCCGGATCGAAGCGGATCGTGAACTTCTTGGCGCCGCCGGGGAAGTCGATGAACCCCGACTCAGGGGCAAACGCGGCCGTCCTGCCATCGGGGCTGATCTGAATGACCGCTGCCTTTCCGCCGTCGGGTTTGGTCTCCACGCGCAGGATGTTGACGATCCGCCCCTCAGGCGTCGCGACGGCGTTGCCTTCGAGCCAGCCGCCGAACGTGCTGTCGAGCCATGTAGGGTCACGGCCGATACGATTGCTGACAATCCAGTTGTCGGCGTTGAGCAAATCGGCATCTGCGGGGACGGACATCATGAATGCGTTGAAGTGCCGGCCCCAGCCGCCTTGCCCCATTGCATCCTCCATTGCCCGCCAGAGCCGGCCGCTGTGGACAGTCACCGGCACCGGGGCGCAGTGATACTTGCCACCGTCGATCAGCAGACCGGACCGCTTGTCTTTGGCCTCGGTCCAGGTCCGGCCCCTATCCGTCGAGCGGCGGATCACCACGTCGCCGTGGTTCTTGCTGGTGCCGAGAAGATACAGGGCGTCCTTGTGGGTGAACACACTGGCCCAGTACATGTCCTGTACGACAGCCCGCCGCGACCACGAGGCGCCTCGATCAGAGGACCCGAAGACTTCGGTAACGGCCCGGCCGTGCTCGGTCGAGCGGGGGCCGAACTGGTCGTGCTTGGCGATGTAGTCGCCGTTGGGAAGAACGGCGATGCCGGGCGAACCGATGTAGATCTGCGACGAGGCGGGAATGTGGTTGATGACGACTCCGGGAACGTCCTGAGCCCAGACGGTCGCGGCGATCAGTGGAAGCGAAATGATGAGGATAAGTGCGATATTTCTTTGGCGTATCATAGCAGCCTCCTTTGCGGTGGACAGGTGTCGATCAGCCCCATGATAGTGGGATCGAATACTGCAGACAAGACCGAATGTCGTCAAGACCATTCGCGTCCGGCTCACTTTTCATCCAACAGGGCTCGGATGATCTTCTTGTTCGCAGCCGGGAAGGCGTATCGCCCCAGACTGTCCGGCCGGACCCATTTGATCGCGTCGCAGCCGAGGCAATGGGGCGTTCCCGACGCGTACGTGCAGCGGAAGGCATGCAGACGGATGCGAAAGTGCGAATAGGCGTGATCGACGGTCGCGATGAGCTCGCCCACACGGATGCCGATACCGATCTCCTCAAGCACCTCGCGACGCAGTGCCTCTTCGAGTGATTCGCCCGGTTGTTTCTTGCCTCCGGGAAACTCCCAGAGGCCGCCCAGCAATCCTCCGCTGGGGCGTTTGTCGATCAGGACTCGGCCGTCCCGCTCGATGACGCCCACGACTACCGTATGGCAGGGTATGGGCTTCTTCCGCCAGCGGACGGGCAAGCGGGCCTGTTCGCCGTGGAGCCTGGCCAGACAGACTTTGCGGAGCGGGCACACCTCGCACCGCGGATTCTTCGGCAGGCAGATTTCGGACCCCAGTTCCATCAGGGCCTGGTTGAAGTCGCCCGGCCGGGTGGCAGGCAGCAGCTCCTCGGCAAGCGACCAGAGCTTCTTCTGCACCGCCGCCTCTTTGGGGTTCCTGCGAACGCAAAAGACCCGGCACAGCACGCGCGTTACGTTGCCATCGACGAGAGGTTCCCTTTGGCCAAAGGCAATGCTGGAAACGGCGCCGGCTGTGTAGGCACCGATCCCCGGCAGCGAGAGCAACTCCGATCGTGTTCCGGGGAGTTGGCCGCCGAATCGAGTGACGATCTCCTGGGCGGCCTTATGCAGGTTCCGGGCCCGGCAGTAGTAGCCGAGTCCCTCCCAGAGCTTCAGAATCGAATCGATCCTTGCGGCGGCCAGCTTCTGTACCGTAGGAAAGCGTCGCATGAATCGCTCGTAGTAGGGCACGGCGGCCTGGACGCGGGTCTGCTGGAGCATGATCTCCGAGACCCAGATGGCGTAGGGATCGCGGGTCCTTCGCCAGGGCAGATCACGAGCCTCTCTGTCGAACCATCGAAGCAAGGGGCGTCGGATCGTCGACGGCGACAGCTTGCTCTGCATGGGTTTGTCGGCCATGGCCAAGCTCAATCAACAGGCGTCGGGGGAGATCGTCTGCTTCTTGCGGTAGACCATGCCCTCGAAGACCGCGATGATCTCGCCGGCATCGTCGGTCACTTCGATCGAATAGGTGGCGAGTTTCGGGTTCAGCGAGACCTCGCGTGCGTCGGCGAAGAGGGTCCCCGCGAGCCCGGCCTTGACATACCAGATGCTGGCGTTGATGGCGACGGCGACTGTCCCATGTGAGTTGGAGGCCGCGGCGAAGGCCAGGTCGGCCAGCGTGAAGATGGCGCCTCCGTGGACCACGTTGACACCGTTGAGGTGACGGTCTTCGATCTTCATCCGGGCTCTGGCTCGTCCCTCTCCGACCTCCAGAAGCTCAATTCCGCTGTGCTCGGCAAACCGGTCGTTCTTGAAGAACTCCTTGATCGCACGCATGACATACCTCCAGACAGAAACGCGGCCATGGGGCAGTATGCCCCCGTACACCGGGATACTACCGGATGACGCCTCGTCGATCAATGTTGCTCTCGATAGCGCACAAGTCGCAAAAATGATTGATGGGCGTGCGTTGGGACGGCTAAGATGGTCCGATCCGGTGCGGCGGCGTGTGCCGTACAAGTATGTCGCGATCTCTGGGAGAATACGAAACCGTGTCGCAGCAAATCATCGACTTTCACTCCCATGCCTTTCCCGATGCGCTGGCGCCTCGTGCAATGAAAGCCCTCCTGGCAGAGGCCCCTGGGATCCGGGCCTATCTCGACGGCACTCTCGGATCGCTGCTGGGGTCGATGGACCGGGCCGGAATCGACAGCAGCGTGGTCTGCTGTATTGCGACGAAGATCGAGCAGTTCGACCCGATCCTTGACTGGTGCCGGGAGATTCGTTCGGAGCGTCTGATTCCATTTCCATCGGTTCATCCGGCCGATCCGAAGAGAATCGAGCGAATCGACAGAATTGCGGACGACGGGTTTCTCGGCGTCAAGCTGCATCCGTACTACCAGGATTTCTATGTCGCCCAGGACTCGATGGCCGAGTACTACCAGCGGGTGAGCGAACGGGGCCTTCTGCTGGTGGTCCATACCGGGTTCGACATTGCCTTCCCTCGCCAGCGACGCGCCGACCCCAGGGCGCTGCGGCAGGTGAGCGAGCAGTACCCATCGCTGAAGCTCGTCGTAACACACCTGGGGGCCTGGCAGCAGTGGGATGAGGTACGGCAGCATCTTCTGGGCCGACCCGTCTATATGGAGATCTCCATGGCCATGGAAGACCTCGGGCCGGCGATGTCGCGGCAAATGCTCATGGCCCACCCGGCCGAGTATCTGCTGTTCGGGACGGACAGCCCCTGGACCGATCAGGCGGCCACTCTGTCGCAACTGAGGGCCCTGGATCTGGGCGAGCCAAGGCTGTCGCGCATCCTCTGCCTGAACGCCCGCGATCTGCTGAGCGAGGCCTGACCTGTTTGTCAAGTGTGATTGATATCCGGCCGTCCGGAGGGGCCTGAAGGGCGGCCCATAGACGCCGTCGACGCATTTTGGGCAGGATGGCAGGACGGCCGTATATAGCAGATTTTATGGTGTTGTCCGGAAAAACGCTTGGTTTTTCTGCTGTTTCCGGGTATCCTTATCCGATTAGAGTACTATGCACATTGGTTGCCGTTTATCGAAGAACTGTCGGGAGCTTCAGCTATGTTCGGAATCGAGGACAAGGGCGTTTCCGCCGTGTATCTGCTCTGCATCGCCAGTTCCGCCCTCTGTGTCGTGTACGGCCTGATCAATTGGAATCGCGGAGAGGACAAACCCCGTGCAGAGGACGTGCAGTGGGCCGAGCAGGAAAAGCGGGTGGAAGACGAACTGTGACCCGGCGTCGGGTCGGCGTGGTTCACGTGGGACGGAGCGGTTATGGCGAGGGGAGAAGATAGATGCAAGCAACGGGGCAGTCCGATTCGACGGCGGGGCGAGAGCCGACGGACTTGGTCTTTTCCAGTGGTTCCTGTGGTGCATCCGTTGTCTGGACCTTCCTTCGCGGCCTCCTGCCCATTCCGCGCCACCGCCGAGGAAGGAATCGAGCGTAGATCGTTGTAGGCTTTCACTTGGAGGACTGCAAAATGCTGTTGGCACAGGCCGTTGGACTCGCCGAGATCCTGGTCGTTCTGCTCTACCTTCTTCTCGTCGTGTTCTTGGGGTGGCTCGGGTACACGCGAACAAAGACGGCGGCGGACTACCTCGTGGCGGGGCGCAAGACGCATCCGTTCGTCATGGCCATGAGCTATGGGGCCACATTCATTTCGACCAGTGCAATTGTCGGATTCGGCGGGGTCGCCGGGCTGTTCGGCATGAGCGTGCTCTGGCTGACGTTCTGCAACATTTTCGTTGGCATCTTCATTGCCTTCGTTCTTCTGGCGCCCGCGGCCAGGCGCATGGGTCATCGGCTCGATGCGCACACATTTCCTGAGTTGCTGGCGCGTCGCTTCGACAGCCGATTCATCCAGGTCTTCGCGGGGCTGGTCATCTTTCTGTTCATTCCGTTGTATGCCGCCGCTGTTCTGATCGGGGGCTGTGAGTTCATCTCGACGCAGTTCGGCATCGACTACAATGTGGCGCTTCTGGTCTTCAGCGTCATCATCGCAGCCTACGTCGTCATGGGCGGCCTCAAGGGGGTCATGTACAGCGACGCGCTGCAGGGATCGATCATGTTCGTCGGTATGCTGACTCTGCTGTTGTTCACCTACAGTCGGCTGGGCGGCCTGACCAAGGCGCATGACGCCCTGACCGACCTGGCGCCGCTGGTGCCGGGCTCGCTGCAGGCCATTGGGCACCAAGGCTGGACGGCCATGCCCAAGTTCGGTTTCGGCGACGCCCAGTACGATCTCTGGTGGATTGTGATCTCGACCATCACGCTGGGCGTGGGAATCGGCGTCCTGGCGCAGCCGCAACTGGTGGTCCGTTTCATGACGGTCAAAAGTACGCGGGAGTTGAACCGGGCCGTCGCCATCGGAGGCGTGTTCATCCTGATCATGACCGGTGTGGCCTTTACGGTCGGCAGTCTCTCCAATGCGTATTTCGCCCAGTTCGGTCCGCTGCTCAAAGGACGTGTGGTCAAGGTGCTGGACCAGGAAGAGGGTCTCGCCGTCCTGCAGATCATGGCGCCGAACGAGGCCGGCGCCTGGGCCGATGTCGAAGGCAAGGTCGCGCCGGTGAAATTGACCGGCGAGCCCGTCGAAGGTGTCGGACAGACGGAGGTGGTATCCGGGCGCAGCATCGCAATCGTCAATGCCGGGGGCAATCCGGATCAGATCATCCCCGCATACATCACCAGCGCCATGCCGAAGTGGTTCGGGCTGCTGTTCCTGCTGACGCTCCTGGCGGCGGCGATGAGCACGCTGTCAAGCCAGTTCCATACGGTGGGGACGAGCATCGGTCGCGACGTTTATGAGCAGCTTACCGGTCGGCATGGCCGGAGCATCAATGTCAACCGCGCCGGGATCATCCTGGGCATCCTGATCGCGATGCTCTGGAGCTACTATGCACGAGGCGGTTACATCATCGCCCGCGCCACAGCGATCTTCTTCGGTCTGTGTGCGTCCGCGTTTCTTCCGGCGTTTGTGGGAGGGCTGTTCTGGAAGCGAATGACCCGACCGGCGGCGATCGCCTCAATGCTGACGGGCTTTGTCATTACTGCGTTTTGGTTGCTCTTCGTCAAGGCGGCCGAAGCGGGGGATATCGGTCTGGTTCAGAAACTCACCGGCGGGCAGCGCAGCATTCTGGCAAACCATCCGAACTGGCCGGTCGTCGATCCGATTCTCGTAGCGCTGCCGATTTCCTTTCTGGTCGCATTGATTGTGACCTTCATGACCAAGCCGTTGGAAAAGGATCGCCTCGATCGGTGCTTTGGTCGATAGCCTCGATGGGACACAGCATGACAGAAGAACTGGTTTGGGCACATGGGGATGGTTGAAGGGAGATTCAGATGAGGCAACGAAGAATCGTGTTGGCAACTGTGTCGGGAATTCTTGTTTTGGCCGCTGCGGCGTCCTCTGTGGCCGCCCAAGGCGCAGCGCCGCCCCCCGAACCTGCTTCGAGCGCGTGGGGTCAGTTCTGGGACACATTCCACCATCCTACGCCCTGGCTTCAGATGGGACTGGATCACCGCTTCCGGACGATCTACGCCGAGAACATCGACACGCTCAACAAAGGCAGTGACCAGAATCGATTCGACTTTCAGCGCTATCGGACGCGCTGGATGACGAAGTGGCTTCTTGGAGAGGACGTGAGCTTCCACACGCGTTTGACCTGGGAGTTCCGCACGTGGGACGATCCGCCACGAAAGCCGCAGGACGTGGATTTCGATGAGGCCCTGTTCGACAACTTCTACGTAACCGCAAAGAACCTGTTTGGTCTGCCGTTGACGGCAACCATCGGCCGACAGGATATGCTGATGGCCTTCGGCGTCGGGTGGCTGGTAATGGACGGCACACCGCTGGACGGCTCGCGGACGTTCTTCCTGGATGCGGCCCGCTTCACCTTCGACTGGGCCGAACAGAACACGAAGCTGGATCTGGCCTATGTGGACCACGGTGTCGAATCGGACCGGTGGCTCAAGCCCATCAGTGACGAGAACCGGGCTTTGACGGCGGCGGACGAGCGGGGCCTGATCCTCTACCTGACGAACAAGTCGATGGCGAGGACCCAGCTCGAAGGCTTCTTCATGTACAAGAACGACAACCCGGCGAACACGACGTCGGTCGAGGAACTGCCCCCGCACTGGACCCGGAAGGCGGAGATCTTCACCTTCGGCGGCGCGATCGCCGGAACACCGACCGAACACTGGAAGTACCGGATCGAAGGCGCCATCCAGACAGGTGAGAAATCGGACATCACACCCAATTTCTCCACCGGGGAGATGCAGGACCTTCAGGCCTATGGTGCGCTGGCCAATCTGGAATACTCCTTCAAGGATTCACTGGACAACAGTCTGCACGTCGGCGGCGAGTACGCCTCCGGCGACGACCCGGACACACGGCGCAACGAGCAGTTCGATCTGCTCTGGGCCAAATGGCCGCGTTGGAGCGAGTTGTACATCTATACCTACACCGAAGAGACGATGATCGCCGATTGCACGAACCTGATCCGCCTCAACGTGGGCCACAAGTTCCAGCCGCACAAGAACTGGCGGATTTCCACCGACTACCACGCCCTCTGGGCCGATGAGACCGGCGCCCCATGGAGGGGCCGTCTGACACTGGATGACGACAGCAACTTCCGGGGCCATTTGTTCACCTGCTGGGCCAATTACACCTTTGGCAAACAACTGAAGGGGCACCTGCTCGGCGAGTACTTCTTCCCCGGCGACTACTATGAGAAGGTCAACAACGATGAGGCCCTGTGGCTGCGGTTCAACCTGGAGTACACCTTCTAAGACAGGATTGTTGTCACGATCGTTGAAAAAGGGGGGCCCTGTGTGTCATGGGGCCCCTTTTTCGTTGAATGAAGGGTATGGATTGCTATAATTAAGCCCATATGACAAAGAAGAAACCAGAGAAATCGCTGCTCTCAGGCAATGAAGCGTTGGCCCGCGGGGCCTACGAGGTCGGCTTGGGGGTCGCCTGCGCGTATCCCGGGACGCCCTCGACCGAAATCATCGAGACGCTCGCCGGGTTCCAAGAGATCGATGTCCAGTGGTCGGTCAATGAGAAGGTGGCCTACGAGGTGGCGCTCGGTGCCGCCGTGTCCGGCGTTCGCAGCCTGTTCGCGTGCAAGCACGTGGGGCTCAACGTGGCGATGGACCCGCTGATGACCTCCTCCTATACGGGGGTCAACGCCGGGTTCGTTATCGTGGTAGCCGACGATCCGGGCATGCACTCCTCACAGAACGAGCAGGACACGCGGTGGGTGGCGATCTACTCGAAGATGCCGCTGCTGGAGCCATCAAGCCCCGCAGAGGCCAAGGAGTACATCCAGGAGGCGTTCCGCATCAGCGAGCGCTTCGACACCCCCGTGATGGTGCGCATGACCACGCGCGTCTCCCACACGAAGGAGGATGTTGCCCTGGGCGAGCGCCAGGTCCCACCAAGGCCGGCGTTCGAGCGGAACGCCGCCAAGTATGTCATGGTGCCGGGGCACGCCTACCAGCGCCACATCTTCGTCGAGAAGCGGCTCGGCAAGCTCAAGGCCCTCGCCGAGCGCACGAAGCTCAACCGGATCGAACCGGGCGACGGCAAGCTTGGGTTCATCACCTCCAGTGTCTCATACCAGTACCTCAAGGACGTCTATCCCGACGCCTCGTACCTCAAGCTGGGCATGAGCTATCCGTTCTGCGACGACAAGATCAAGGCCTTCGCCAAAACGGTGAAGAAGCTCTTTGTCGTCGAGGAGCTGGACCCGTTCCTGGAAGAACACATCAAGACCCTGGGCGTCAAATTCACCGCCAAAGATCCGTCGTTCCGGATCGGAGAGCTGACACCCGAGTCGATGCCGGACATCGTGGCCGGCCGGGCCAAGCGGGAAAAGAAGGTGGCCAAACGCCCGCCACGTCTGTGTGCGGGGTGTCCGCACTGGGCCTCGTTCGCCGCCCTGAAGAAGATGGACGCATTCGTCGCCGGCGATATCGGCTGCTATACGCTGGCCTCTCTGCCGCCGACATCGGCGCTGCATTCCTGCCTGTGTATGGGGGCCGGCGTCACGTGGCATGAGGGTTGGCGCAAGGGCGCGCCGGACAAGAAAATCGTCGGCGTCGTGGGTGACTCGACTTTCGTGCATTCAGGGGTAACCGGCCTGATCAACGCCGTATATAACAAGGCGAAAGGCGTGATCCTCATTCTGGACAACTCCACGACAGCCATGACAGGCGGCCAGCAGCATCCGGGGACGGGGCTGACGATTCGCAACGAGCCGACGAAGCGGTTGATCCTCGAAGATCTCTGTCGCGCCTGCGGGGCCGACAACGTCGATGTGGTCGATCCGATGGACGTTAAGGCGTTTGCCGCGATTTTGGAAAAGCGAATCAACGAGGACGCGCTGTCTGTGATCGTCTCACGGCACCCATGCCGGTTGCTCAAACGACAGGTTTAGCGGGGTCTCATGAAAGACACGGTATACAGCATCACGTTCGGTGGAATCGGCGGCCAGGGGGTCCTGAAGGCCTCAGAAATCTGCGGCTGGGCGGCCCTGTACGCCGGGTATCACATCAAGAAATCGGAAGTCCACGGGATGGCCCAGCGGGGCGGCTCGGTCGAATCGCATCTGCGCTTCGGCAAAAGAGTCTATTCGCCGCTGATCGTGGCCGGAGGCGCCGATTTTCTGGTCTGCTTCCATCGCGACGAGCAGCCGCGACTGAAGGCCTTCCTCAAAAAGGGCGGCATAGACATGACGGACTTTCTGGACAAGGTCCAGGAGGCGATCGACGACCCGCGGTCTCTCAATACGGCCCTGGTGGGCGTTCTTTCACCGAAGCTGCCCATTGACGAAGGCTGCTGGATGAAGGCGATCGAGACCGTCTTCAAGCCGGCTATCGTGGCGGGGAACAAGAAGGTATTCCTGATGGGAAGGGAGATCGGCCGACCATGATCTGGAAAGAGCAAATCGAGTGCATGGATTCGGCGGGGCTCAAGGCCCTGCAATCCGACTACCTCAAGAAGCTCATCCCGTATATCTACCACAACTGTCCCGTCTACAGGGAGAAGCTCGACGCGGCGGGCGTGGCTCCGGGTTCCATCGAGTCCATCGACGACATCAAGCGGCTGCCCTTCACGACCAAGGAGGACATGCGCGATCACTATCCTTACGGGCTCTTCTCGGCTCCGCAGTACCAGATCAATGAGATCCACGTCTCCAGCGGCACCACGGGCAACCCCACGCTGGTCGGCTATACGAGGGATGACCTGAAGCTGTGGGGCGACGTCATGGCCCGCGTCCTGTGCTGTGCGGGGGCCGAGCCGGGCGACACGATCCAGATTGCCTATGGCTACGGGCTCTTCACCGGCGGACTCGGCTTCCACTATGGGGCTTTGGAGATGGGGCTGCGCATCATCCCAACCTCGGCGGGTCAGACGGCGCGGCAGCTCAAGATCATGCAGGACTTCCAGCCCCGGATCCTCGGCTGTACGCCCAGTTACGCCCTCTACATGGCCGAGGAGGCCAAGGAGATGGGCATCGATCCGACCCAGGGCCACTGGAAGATCGGTGTCTTCGGCGCCGAGCCCTGGAGCGAGTCGATGCGGCGGGAGATCGAAGCGGCCTGGAACATGCTGGCCACCGACGTGTACGGGCTGTCCGAAATCATCGGTCCCGGCGTCGCCCAGGAGTGTCAGCACAAGGACGGGCTGCACGTCTTCAGCGACGTGTTCTATCCCGAGATCATCGACCCCGAGACGGACGAGGAGGTCCCCGAAGGCCAGGATGGCGAGTTGGTAATTACCACGCTGACCAAGCAGGGGATTCCCCTGATTCGCTATCGCACGCGCGACATCGTGAGCGCTCGCTACGACAAGTGCCGTTGCGGCCGGACCAGCCCGCGAATCAGCAAAATCAAAGGCCGCACTGACGACATGATCGTGGTGCGCGGCATCAACGTCTTCCCGTCGCAGATTGAGCACGTCCTCGTCGGCATCGAGGGGACACAGCCCCAGTATCAGATTGTGGTGGACCGAAAGGCCCACCATCTCGATGAGGTGGAGGTCTTGGTGGAAGTCGAACAGCGCTTCTTCTCGGACGAGATTCGCCATCTCAACGAGCTGCGGGAGCGAATCCGCAAGGAGATCCAGAACGTCCTGTCGGTCGGGGTCAAGGTGACGCTCGTCGAGCCCAAGACAATCGAACGAAGCGTGGGTAAGGCGAAGAGAATCGTGGACAAGCGAACGTTGTAGGGGTTCATCCATGAAGATCACACAGATATCGGTATTCCTCGAAAACCGTAAAGGCAGACTCTACGACGTGTGTTCGCTCCTCGGCGCAAACAACGTGAACATTCGGGCACTGACGATCGCGGAGACGGAAAGCTTCGGCGTCCTGCGCATCGTCGTGGACAAGTGCGATGCGGCCGTCAAGCTGCTGCGCGACAGTGGTTTCGTAGCCAACTTTACCGACGTTGTGGCCGTTGAGGTGCCGGATACCCCGGGCGGGCTGGCCATGGTGCTGAAGGTCTTCGCAGACAACGACGTCAACGTCGAATACATGTACGGGTTCGTCGAGAAGCACAGCGACAAGGCCCTTCTCGTCTTCCGCTTCGAGGACACCGATGTTGCTCAGCAAGTCCTCGCTCGGCACAGCATCTCTATCGTGACGCGGCAGGAGATCGAAGGGCTATAGTTGCCGCGCCACCCTCGTCGCCACGTTGTCCGTGCCGGAACCTGCGGCGGACGGCCTCTTTTCGAGAGTGAGTCAGCAGATGGAAGTACCGTTTTGGAACAAACAGGTCGAGACACTGGATCGTACCTCTCTCCAGGCGATTCAGTTGGAACGTCTTCGTGAGATGGTTGCCTGGGCGCTCAAGACGCCTCTCTACGGCAAGAGGTTGACGGCAGCCGGAATCCGCGGTCCCGAGGACGTGACGGATCTTCATGTCCTCGAACAAATCGGATTCACAACCAAAGACGATCTGAGACGGAGTTTCCCGAAAGGGCTTCTGGCGGTGGAGATGGACGAGGTTGTTCGCGTGCACTCCTCCTCGGGGACGACCGGCATCCCGACGGTGATCTACTTCACGCGTGACGATCTGGATCGCTGGACCGATCTGCTGGCGCGGAGCATCACGGCGACGGGAGCCTCGTCACGGGATATTTTGCAGAACATGATGACCTACGGCCTCTTCACCGGCGGCCTTGGATTGCACTATGGGGCCGAGCGCGTGGGCATGACGGTGATTCCCATCAGCGGCGGCAACACGAAACGCCAGATCCAGACGATGAAGGACTTCCAGACGACCGTACTGCACGTCACGCCGAGCTACCTTCTGCACATCCACTCGCAACTCGAAGCCGAAGGGGTTCGGCCGGGCGATCTGGCCTTGAAGAGGGCGTTCATCGGTGCCGAGCCACACTCGGAGAACACGCGGCGAAAGATCGAAGACCTGCTCGGCATCCAGGCGTTCAACTCGTATGGTCTCAGTGAACTCAACGGCCCGGGCGTGGCTTTCGAATGTATCCACCGCAAGGACATGCACGTTTGGGAGGATGCCTATCTCATCGAGATCATCGACCCGAAGACGGGGCAGAATGTGGAAGACGGCCAGGAAGGCGAGGTCGTGCTGACCAATCTGATCCGTCGAGCGATGCCGATCCTACGGTATCGCACGCGCGATCTGGCCTTTCTGCATCCCGAGCCGTGCGCATGCGGCCGGACACACCGCAGGCTCTCGCGAATCCTGGGGCGCACCGATGACATGCTCATCATCAACGGTGTCAACGTCTTCCCGTCCCAGATCGAAGAGAGGATCATGAAGGTTCCGGAGGTGGCGACCAACTATCTGATTCACGTCGACAAGAAAGGCGCCCTCGACCGCCTGACGGTGAAGGTGGAGATCTATCCGAAGTTGTTTCTTGGAGAGGCCGCCAAGCTGGAGGCGTTGCGCGCACGCATTCGAGAGGGACTGCGTTCGTCCATCGTGATCAGTCCGAACGTGGAACTGCACGAGCCGGGTTCGCTGCCTGTCTCGGAGGGCAAAGCCAAACGCGTCGTCGACGAGCGACCGAAAGATTGAGGGACCGACCATGGCCAAGCAACTGACGATCTTCGTGGAGAACCGCGCTGGACGGCTCAAGACGATCACGGACAATCTCCGCAAGAGCAATATCGATATCCGCGCCTTCACCATCCAGGACCGAGGCGACTACGGACTGCTCAAGCTGATCGTCGATAAGCCCGATGACGCGTATCTGGCGCTGGCGAACCTCGGCTGCGCGTGTGCGTTGAAGGACATCCTGGCGATCTCCGTTCCGGACCAGCCAGGCAATTTTCACCGACTCACGTCGGCTCTGGCCGAGCACAACGTCAACGTCATCGACGCCTATGGGTTCGTCCTCCAGCCGCACAATACGGGCGTCTGCTGCATGGAGATCGACCAGCCCCAGTTGATGAAGGCCCAGGAGATCGTCGCCGAGGCTGGCTTCACGATCCTCCAGGACGAGGAACTCTACAGCCTCTGAATCGGGGGCTGTCAGGCGGGCGGAGGCAAACGTCTGAGCCGGCGTAGCTCCGAAGTATGCACGGCCTGATCGGCAGTGTACGAGCCAACGCGCGTCCGCTCCAGTTCCTCGACGTATCCCCCGGTCCCGAGCGCCTCGCCCAGATCGCGTGCAATCGCCCGGACGTAGACGCCCGGCCCCGTGACCATCCGCACGTCGGCCAGGGGCCACTCGTACGACAGCAGCTCGATGGCTTTGACCAGCACCTCGCGGGCCGCCAATTGGAGTGACGTGTCCTTGCGGGCCAAACGATAGGCCGGCCGACCTTGCAGCTTCAGCGCAGAGAAGGCGGGCGGACGCTGTGAGATCACTCCGGCGAAGCGCTCCAAAGCCGTGCGGACATCTCCTTCGGTGGGAATTGCGGTTACGGCGACCTCTTCCTTCCGGCCCTCGCCGTCGTCCGTCGTACTGCGGAATCCCAGACGGATGCGTGTGACGTACTCCTTTTCCTTTTCGGCAAGCTGTCCGAGCTGGCGGGTGGCGGGACGTCCGACGCCGACGAT
>Ga0265295_1005469_pt1 | contig 16155 bp, 29 predicted proteins | sample Munlansysbiofilm_FD_192503 | JGI IMG/M metagenome (GOLD analysis project Ga0265295, IMG submission 192503) | Leachate microbial communities from a municipal landfill in Southern Ontario, Canada - Methane capture system biofilm | ecosystem: Engineered > Solid waste > Landfill > Unclassified ... | reverse complement strand
TATTTTTATTATTCCTCTTGATTTTAAGATTTTCATAAACTCGTCCTTCGGACGACACTATGAAATCCTTAATACCCAAATCTATACCAACTACCGAATTAAATGGCTTATTTAATTCTTTGATCGTCCTATCAATCAATAAACTAAAATAATAATTACCAGTCTTTGTTTTACTCAATGTCCCTGACTTAATAAACCCTTGATTTTTATTCAAATAACTCATATCCGAACTAGAACATTTATAATGAATATCCTTTAATGCATTGATTATGTTTATTCGATTACCTTTAACTCCAGATATTGCATCAACAGGAAACCTTACAGATTGTTTTTCATGTTTTGACTTGAATTTAGGAAATCCTTTTTTCTCACGGAAAAAGTTTTTATAAGCCTTATCCATGTTGATTAATGATTGTTGTAAAACCTTTGAATGACTTTCCCGAATCCATTCATATTCAGACTTTAATGAAACTAACTTTTTGCCTAACTCTCCAAAACTAATGGATTTTTTATGTTCTTTATATTGATTTATTTTATAATCAAGGCATTGATTATAAACAAACCTTGATGTGCCAAATAATTTATTTAAATAAATAATTTGTTCTTGATCTGGATATAACCTTATTTTAATTGCCTTTAACATATAATATATATAAATAAAAAAAACTCATTTTTATCTATTTTTTACTATTTTTTGTTAAAATATGTGAAGTTATTCTATACTTACCAAATGGAGAATTGATGCTTTTAGATAAAAAAGAAAAAAGTTATTACTACTATGTAATTTTTCAAAAGACTAAGGAAAAAGGAAGATGGATTTGGGATTTGGTTGGCTATGATAAACAGGAAATATTCTCGTTTAATGTGTGTTAACGAAACCATATTTCCGGAGATAATAAATCCTGTGGTAGAGTTTTTCAGCATCCAGTTTTCCTTCGTAAAAGTCGTTAACGACTGTTTTGAAGGATTTTGCACTGTTTTTATCGTCTTTTTCAGGTCTCACAAATGATGGACTGGATAATGGGTTTGTTGATTTGAATTATGTTGATGATAAAGACAATAAACATATTATGACATTTCAACCAATACCACCAAAATATTTAGAAATTGCTAAAAAAGGAATTAAAAAATAAAAAGTGTGTGGATTTTCTTTTAAAATTTTCAACCGAAATGTTGATTAGAACGATGAATGGAACACTTACACATAACGGTAGTGTGTATAAAACGTAATGGGTTAGAAGCACTAAACTTTCAACATAAAATGAACTATAATAGAAGTATGAACTTTGGATATACCACTGAAACCATTATGTTTTATACACGATGTTAGCAGTAGTACGGATTTAAACCACGAGTGCCCAATCGGAGAACTGAACATTTTTTTCTTTTTTGTGGGTTGGGTAAAATAAATTTAAAATTAAATAATATGAAATTAGAAACAATTGTAAAAGTAACGCCTGATGGTGGTATTGAAATTCCTTATGATATGAAAGTTGGAAGTGGATTAATGAATATGGTAAAAGAATTACGTGATAATGGGTGGAGAACATTTGAACATCACGATAATTGGATTAAAAATGAACATTTTCCGAATCCAACATTTGAACAACAATTTGATACAGGGTCCGCTTATGATGAAATGATAAAAACTAAAAAATAAAATTATGATGAAAATTGAAGCAAAAAAAGACGGTAAAGGTAATATTGTAATTTCAGAAGATTCTTTTGAAATGGTATTAGCTTGTTTAGATAATCAAAAATTTGTTGGAGAACAACCACAAAATGGTGATTCCCTTTCAGTAGGTAAAGATGAATATTGGAAAGGACAACAAGATATTCAAGACACTATTGATTTTTATAATCGAGAATGCAGAAAAATATTACATCAAAAATATGTTTTAAGAACAGAATCTGATGGTTATTTTCTTGCTAAAAAATACGAACATCAAACAGAAGATACTGAATGGACAGGTGAAGATGTTGGTTTGGTTTATGAATTATTCAAAGATACAAGAATAGTTTATAACGAAACGAGAAATTTATTACCATTAGATGGTTCAGAAGAAATAAAGGAAGGAACTGAACCAATTGGAAAAACGGAAGATGGTTGGCTTGTTGTTGAACCAGAACCAAGTCCTTGGTTAATTGAAAGACCATTGAGATATGATTATCAATATTTATCAATATCGGAAGATGGTAAATCAAATAGACCTTGGAAACACGATGAAATTAATAAAATCCAAGAATTATTTAATAGTGGGTGGGGAGAAAAAAGAAAAGAAAAAGATATTACAGACGAACCATCAATCGAGGAACAAATGTAGTATTACTGCTAACGGCTGGGTGTATATGTAGTTTTTTATTTGGAAATGTCAAAACTTATTAGTATCTTTGTTAAAAAATTACATATAAACCTTGTTATACGCAGTTTAAATATTTATTTATGAATTATAAAAAACACACCAAAGAAAGATTTAGAGAAAAATTTTTACCATACTTTAATAACCTTTTTACAAAAACCAATAAAAACCGTCATAAAAGTTGGGTAGATTTAACTGATAATGATTACGAAGAAATGTGTATTATCTGTAATAACTCACCTTTACTTAAACAAGTTGAAAAGAACAGAGTTTTAATCAAATATAATAATACCTATATTTGGTGTGTTTTAACAAAAAAGAAAAGTGTTATCAAAACAATATATCCAATTGATAAATCGGATTTTCGTAAATATTTAAATTGTGTATAACGGTCGAGGCTAAGAAACGTAGCCTTGTAATCACGTTTCAAAATAGGTAGGAACTTTATTGGCTATGTTTTTTAGCCTTTGTTACCGCCAGTTAATATTTAACCGATGAATTTATTAAAATGGAAATGGTACAGGAATTTATTTTCAAGAAGAACATTTGTAAAATCAGATGGAACATGGATTGATAGAAAGAATTACAAATCAGGTAAAATCACCGATGTAGATGGTAAATGGAATAATCAGGCTTTTTGTGATTGTGGAAACGAATTGATATATAGTAATTCTTTTATTCAAGAACGTGAAACAGGAACTCATTGTGTGATTGATTACAAATGTTCTGCCTGTGGAGAATTACAATATTTCAATCCAGACTTAATTCCTGGACTTTTAAAATGCTCAATAGACGGTACTCCGCTTTAATTGGCGGTAACGTAACGCAAATATGAGAAGTGGGATACACACAGACGGTTCAGTGTTCAAAAACAGGAAGCCTAATTATTGAGGGGCTACCATAGAAGGTTTTCATTTTTAATATATAAATAAAAATAATTTAATAATATGAGTGATAATAAACACATACAAAGTTTCAGACAATTTAATGAAAACTTGAATATATCTGATGTTAGTGATAGTGATAATTTAGATTTACCTATGGAATTAGAATATAAATTGAGAACAATTGATGAGGATTCCCATTTGACAGTTGATGATTTTTTAGAGGAGTGTGGAATAGATTTGGATACAATGACAGGTTTTGCGTGGGCATCTATTCTTAAACAAAAAGAAGAAAGATTCAATGGGATGGACGATGATAAGTTCTTCAATTTATATAAAGAATACAAGTCTAAATTATAATTATCACTAACGTTTAGCGTATGATACGTTGCGTTTAATAGCACATACTTTAAATAACAAATAAAAGACTATAAAATGAAAATACTTAACAAATTAGCAGAATGTAAGCAATGGATTATACGCATTGTTATGCGCAGTTTTTGTTCTCACGATTATTTGTGGGTGCGAAATGTGTATGGCGATGAAATCTATATGACAGGTAAATTCAAACGAAGTTGGTGGAAGTGTAATAAATGTGGTAAATGGCAATCGAGAGAGCAATTACACACAGATGGACGTTCTTAAATTGCGCATAACGGTCGAGTGTATGAGTAGTGTGGCTTTGCACATACTTTCGATTTATAGATAAACTTATTTAGCCACATTACTTATACACTTTGTTATAGGTATGTAAAATTTACGATTATGAAAAACTTATGGAGCAAATTCTACAATAGTAGAGTAGGACAATATGTAATTTATGGAATAACTTATTTGGTATGGTGGAAACTTGCTGGATTTGAATTTGCGGTGATAATATGCTTAACAACTATTCTTGGAGAGATACATTTTCAAGATATGAATCGTAAGTAAATTTTATTACCTATAACGTTTGGGTGTATGAGAAGGTTTTTTATTTGGAAATCTCAAAATTTATACCTACCTTTGTAAAAAACTTTCTTATACACCTTGTTATACACAGTACGGTTTATTAAGAGATAATGTTGATACGAAGAACGGATAAAAACTTTTAAAAAATTTATATGAAAAACACAAGAGAAAATGCAGAAAAATTTATATGGGGCTTTGGTAAAGAAAAAAGTTTCGTGGATAGATTGGAAGGAGTACCAGATTTTGTTAATTTATTGACTGAATACGGTAATAAAGTTGAAAACCAATACATACCAAATGATGCACATTCGTTTGAAGTATTTGCTATAAAAGACAGTGAGGATTCACCAACTGGAAAACAAGCATTTATTGGTTTTAAACTTGATAATGGAAATTTTCATTTTATTGGAGTACCATATACAGAACCAATAAAAACTAAACAAAATTGGTTCTCGAAATTTTTTAAAAGTTTCCGTAGTATTGTGTATAACGGTTGGGTATATGTGAAGTACCTAACGACAAACTTAAATAATTAGTAGAAACTTAATAAGGTATTTCACATATACCTTGTTATAAACTGTAAAATTATGACTGTACAAGATTTGATTGAAACACTATCCAAGATGGATAAAGACAAGGTTGTTATTATAACTGAACCGAGTGGAATAGGTTGGACTAATATTGGTAAAGTGGTAGAAGGTGAATGTGATGTAAAAATAATGGAAGATGATAATGGACTATTCCACGAATCATAATTTTATTGTTTATAACTATTAAATATATGTAATTAAACTTTTATCCTTATTTCACATATTATTAAAGTATGAAAAAATAGATTATTACAAAATTCCTAAACAAAAATTGAAATAAAATTATTTTAAATAATTAATTACAAACCATGATGATCAATTGGAATATAGTTTTTATAAAAATCACCAGAAAATTTCTTTTTTAGTTGTTTATAAGAAACTGGATAATAATCCCAACAATCAACTCCTATATCACATGATTTAAATCCTTTTCTTTCTGGTAAACTTCCATGTGAATGACCATATAAATTCCAAGAACCTTTATGTATTCCCATCCAAACTTGAAATGATGTATGACATAATATTATTTGTTGATATCCTTTCTTTATATCATCATCATCTATACTAATATTTAATAAACCCGTAATAGATTCAAATCTCCATTTATTTTGCATAGCTGACCTATCATGGTTTCCCCATATCAAATGAATCTTACCATTTAATCTTTCTAAAACATTTTTTGTTTTTCTTTTATCTCCTAATGATAAATCCCCCAAATAATAAACAGTAGAATCAAAATTAACAACTTCATTCCATTTTTCAATCATTATTTCATTCATATGATCAATAAATTTAAAAGGTCTTTTAGAATATTCTAAAACCTTTTTATGATAAAAATGATGATCAGATGTGAAAAAAATTTTATCCATTATAATAACATTATTAGAATCAACAAAGATATAAAATTTATAGATATGGAAAAAATTAAAATGTTTAAACTAGAGAACATATATTTAAATGGAATATTTTTATTTAATTTAAATAAAGTATAAATAATACCAAATAATGGAATGAATGTTATTAATTCATTGAAAAAATAACATTTAGGTCGAACTTTACCTTTAATATTTTTACTCATTCTATGTGAAGCAATAAATTTATAGGCATCTATTATTTTTTCAAAACCAATTTTATTATTTACAGATACCATAAAATTATCCCCATTTTTTATTAAATATTTCCATTCATTGTTATTAAGAATAATTGGAATAAAATAATTTTTATTATCTAATTTTAATTTTCTAATAATATATTTAAATCTCATAATGTTATATTTTTATTAAAAATAATTAAAAAAATTAACAATATCAAAAAATTTTAAACTTTTGTGCGCACAAAAAATATATATTTTTAAATATTGATATAATGCCAAAAGAAAAAAGAATTGTGTTTAGAATCGATGAAAGTTTATATGAAACTTTTAAAGAAATATGTGAGAAAAATGATAAAAGTGTATCAAAAGTTTTAAGAAATTATATTGATAAAGTAGTTGAAAATGATAATAAAAATATTTAAAAATTTATTTTAATTTTATTATATAAACTTTACCATTTTCATAATCAATAAAATCATTATATCCTTTATCGTATAATTTTTCTTTAAGTTCAATATCAAATTCATTATATTTTTCAATAATATCATCATCAAAAGTAATTAAACCGAATTCATCAAATTCTGGTATTTTCAATTCTATGAATTCATAATCACTTATCTTATAACCAGATACTCCATGATTTTTCCTACTAGCATCATCTATCCAACCTTCTTCTTTTAAAAGTTCCCATAAATAATCATTTAAATCATTATAATTAGAATTTAATATTTGTTCAAATAAATTTTTAAATTTAAAACTATTAATATATTTCATAATTTTATATATTTTAAACTTTAATTCGTTTTTTTAATAAAAATAAAAAAAAATAATATTTTAATGAATTTATATCCAGATAATGATTTAAAAAAATATGTTGAAAAATATAAAAGTAAATTTAAAGAAGATAAAGTTTTAATATTTAGTGAAAAAGATTTAATGGGACAATTAGCTAATTGGTCAATAAAAATTAGTCCAAATGTAATACCAAATAATTTAGAAAAAGTATTAATTGATTTTCAAGATCATATAAATCCTTATTTTGAAAAATTAAAACCAGAAGAATTTAAATTAATGGAAATGGATTTAAAAAAATTAAAAAAATTCATACACGGTAATCTAATAACAATTAAAGAATTTAAAGAATGGAATCTATCTAATTATGAAAAAAATTTAAATAAAAATTATAATGATAAAGATAGAAATAATTATAGAATTATTTCAAAATTTGATAAAGTAGATAATTATTTTGATTTCATAGATTTAGATGCATTAATTAGAAATATTGCATGGTCTATTTATGAAGAAAATGAAAAATTTGAAAATGAATAAATATATTAATACAGCATTAAATTTTACAGGGAGTAAATATAATTTACTAGAACAAATTTTACCTGAATTTGATTATTCAAAAGAAATATTTGCAGATTTATTTTGTGGTAGTTTAGTTGTATCTTCTAATGTTGCTGATAAATTTAAAAATATATTAGCAAATGATATAATTAAAGATTTAGTTAATATACATAATAATATTTTCTTTAATTTTGATGATTTTATAAAATCTGTTAAAAATTTATCAGTATCAAAAGATGATAAAGAAGGTTTTCTAAATTTAAGAGAATCATATAATAAAAATAAATCAGCTGATAAATTATATGCACTAATTTTAACATCAACAAATAATATGATGAGATTTAATAATAAATTTCAATATAATCAAACATTTGGTAAAAGAAGTTTTAATGATAAAACAGAAGAGAAATTAAATAATTATAAAAAATTTATAGAACCTTATAAAAATAAATTTAATTTTAGTGCTACACATTTTGCTGATATTAAAATAACAAAACCATGTATGATTTATTTAGATCCACCATATGGATATATAATGAATGATAATGGTAGTATGGGAAACACTCAAATATCAGAAGCTGGATACAATGCTTTCTATAAAAAAGAAGATGATATAATTTTATATAATTATTTTAAAACAGCTAAAAAATATAACAATCATTCAGTTATGTTATCTGGATTATTAGAACATAATAATAAAAAATCTTGGGTTTTAAATAAATTAATAAATGATGGTTATAGATATAAAATTTTAGAAAAAGATTATAATAAAGTAAGTAGAAAAAATATTGATAAGAATAGTAAAGAAATAATAATTATGAATTATTAAGTTTTTCCTATATTATCATATTTAAATATAAAATATGTATTATATTTTTCATTAATCATTTCTATAATTTCATTAATATATTTATTATTTAATATATCATTATATTCAGGATATTTATTTGATACATAAGTAAGAATTTCTAATATATCATTATCATCTGATACTGTATAATAACTTTTATTATTTAAAATATAATCAATGTTTTCCTTTTTATAACTTAAATTAAATGAAACAAGTTCACCTCTTAAAATATCAAATAAATACCCAGTATATTTATTATTTTCAACTTTTACATAATGATAAAAAAATCTTAAATATTTTTTATCATAAACAAATGATAATAAATAATTTATATTATCATTTTCTTCTTCATCAATCCATTCCCAATCTATATTTTCATATTTTTTTATATATTTCATAAATTATATTTTTTTAAATCTAATAACATTTTTTGTTCTTCATAATGAGGAGATCCAATTTCTTTTAATTTATCTACCCATTTTTCATGAGTATATTTTTTATTATTTAACCACCATTGTTCATATTTTTTACCACCTTTCCATTCTTGAAATGTTGGACCATCTTCTCTATGATATTTTCCATTTATTGCCCAAAGTTCAACTTTTTTTTGTCCATTAATAAACCATGATTGAAAGACAGGACCATCATCTCTATATAAATATCCATTCAATAACCATTCTTCAGATTTTTTCTGACCATTCGAATAGTAAGTAATTATTGGATTATTAAAATTTTCAAATTTCTTTATCATATAAAAATTAATATGAATTTTATTTATATATTAATTTTCACTTATGAAAATTATTTAAATATATTTCATATTAAATTATATATTTTTTTAAGAATTCTGATTTTTAATGGAGCAGTATAACATGTTTTTATGTAAAAATTTAAATCACTTTTAATAAAATTTCCAATATCATTTTTATAATGTTCTCTCAATATTCCTTCATGAATACCTTCATTGAATGCCCATTGTAAATCTTCATATGTATATAATGGTATTTTATCTTTTTTCATATAAATTATAATTTTTTAATATAATTATTTATATATTTTTTATTAAATTTAACAAATTTATTTTTATTATTTTTAATTCTAACATATTTATCAATAAATTCCAAAAGATTTGTTTTTTCATCAAAATCTTCATCAATAAAATCCCAATTAATTTTTTTCATAATATTAAATATAATTTAAATTTTATTTATGATAAAATATTTTTAATATATATATATATATATAAAAATATATAATTTAATATGAAATATATAAAAAAATATGAAAATATAGATTGGGAATGGATTGATGAAGAAGAAAATGATGATGAATATATAAATATAAATAATATAGATAGTGATAATTTTCATAAATTAAAAATTAATGATAAAATCAAAATTAATATTTTAAATAAAGAATTAAAAGGTAAAATTATATATAGTAATAGAAATATAACTATTGAATTTGATGAATATATTAATGGACATAATGGTTATGGAAAAGGAAAACAAGGACATTGTTGGGAATATTCATACAAAAATAAAATAGATCTTGAATGGTTATATAATCGTTTAAAAGAAATAAATTTTTTTTAATCTAAATTCATTATATATTTTTTAACACCAGCATTTGGAATAGCTAAACATCTACCTTCTGACATTTGTTGCATTACCCATTTATGTTTCATTGGTTCTCTATGTTTTACAACACCAGATTCTATCCAATAATTCATAAATCCTCCTTTAGAATACCCTTCAAAATTAAATCCTAATTCATTCATACTATCTCCTAAATTATGATCATAATCAGAATAAAATTTTAAATTCTTTACTTTTATTAAATTGTTTCCTATCTTAATTTCTTTGTAATTTTTAATGAAATATTTTAATAATTTAGATGATCCACCAACCACATGACAAAATTTAAGTGTACCTACCCTTATTATCTCTATCATACCTTCTCTTTTATCAAAAAAATTCTTACCAAAAGTATATAACATAACTAATGTGCCCTTTTTTAATTTATCATTAATATCCTTTTTTAAATATAAACCTAAATTTAAACTGGCTCCTCTTTTCCCATAAAAACAATTATCAACTTCAAATTTCCTAGCTATCTTTGAATCTACTTCCTTTATTTCACAATGTCTAGCATATATCTTATTTGGTGTTTTATTTGCAGCATGTAAAATATATGATTTTAATATATCTCTTTTATTTTCATCATTCCATTCATAATCTTTTATCCATAATTTAAAAGAATTATTTTGTTCTGATTCATAACTTAATCTATAAAAATAATCAGAATCTACCCCATCTATTCCATATTTTGGATATGATATTGGAAATTTAATCGATGGTATATATTCTATTTCATATGATCTTTTACTATCATCATTATACCATAACCAAAAATTATTACGTTCTGTACTATAATCTATTTCATTTTCATTTAAGAAATTTTTAATATCTTCTAAATTACTAATATCTTTATCATTAAATTCACAATTCATATATAAAAATTATTTTATTGTTTATATGTTATTTTTATTATTAAGTTTATACCAAATTATTAACAAATTTAATATTTATTAAAGAATAAAAAAAATTTTATAAATTGTATTTTTTTGTATCTAATAATATCTTTTGTTTTTGATGAGGTGAACCTATATTCTTTAATTCTTCTACCCATTCTCCTCTTGTATAATTTATATCATTTAACCACCACCTTTCAGAATTTTTCTGACCATTATCATACCAATCTTGATATGCAGGTCCATCTTCTCTGTGTTGTTTACCATTTAACCACCACCTTTTAGATTTCTTCTGACCATTTTCATACCAATGTTGAATAGCTGGTCCATCTTCCCGGTGTAATTTATCATTTAAATACCATCTTTCAGATTTCTTCTGACCATTATCATAATACTCAATATCTGGTTTATTTATAAAATTTTCATATGTCTTCATCATAAATTATATTTTTTTACATCTAACAATATCTTTTGTTCTCCATAATAAGGTGATCCAATTTCTTTTAATTTATCTACCCATTTTTCAAGAGTATATTTTTTATTATTTAACCACCAACCTTCATATTCCTTTTGACCATTTTCATACCAATTTTGATATGCAGGTCCATCTTCCCTGTGTAATTTACCATTTAATAACCATGATTCAGATTTCTTCTACCCATTTTCATACCATTCTTGATTAGATGGTCCATCTACCCGATGTAATTTACCATTTAATAACCATGATTCAGATTTCTTCTGCCCATTATCCCAATAATCAATCTTTGGTTTTCTTTTAAATAAATCTTTTATAAAATTTTCATATGTCTTCATGTTCTTTATATATTAAATATTTTTAAAATATTAAAATTTAATAAAATAAGGATTAGTTCTAAATAATAATTATCGTGAAAATTTTTATATTTAAAATATATTAAGTAATTAATAATCAATATATTTGATAAAAATTTAATTAAAAAATTTATTGAATCGTGAAAATTTCCATGACTTATATCTTAAATTTTCACTATTTTTGCTATATCTCGCGATTTTTCATTTCCATGACTTATATCTTAAATTTTCACTATTTTTGCTATATCTCGCGATTTTTCATTTCCATGACTTATATCTTAAATTTTCACTATTTTTGCTATATCTCGCGATTTTTCATAAGAATTAATAGACTTTAATTCTTCAACCCGTTTTTCTTTTGAATGTCCTTTACTAAATTTTCTAACTTATTGATTATTAATTATAAAAATAAAACAGATTTTTATCTGTTTTATAAATTATTTTTAAATACATCTTTAGATGTTATATTTTTCTACATTAAATAACATTTTTGTTCTCCATAATGAGTTCCTTTAATTTATCTACCCATTCTTCTCTTGAATAATCTTTATCATTCAAATACCAATATTCATATTTCTTCTGACCGTTATTATACCAATATTGATATGCAGGTCCATCTTCTCTATGTATTTGTTATTTAACAACCACATTTCAGATTGGCTTATTATTTATAAAATTTTCATATGTCTTCATATTCATTATATATTAATTACTATATCTCGCAAATTTTCGAATATATTGGAGTATACTCTTCTAACATTCAATGAACATCAGCCCGTTAAATAACATTACAAATTTAAAAAAATTTTTATTATTATACAAATTTTTATTGTAAACTTTTATAAATTGTATTTATCTCCATTTAATAAGAATAATTGTTCTTCATAATGTTCAGATCCTATTTCTTTTAATTCATTAATCCATTCTTCCCTTGTATATCTTTTATTATTTAAATACCACCATTCAGATTCCTTTTGACCATTTTCATGCCATTGTTGATAAGCTGGACCATCTTCTCTATGTCTTTTCCCATTTAATAACCATTCTTCAGATCTCTTCTGTCCATTTATCGACCAATATTGATAAGCTGGTTCATCTTCCCTATGTCTTCTATTATTTAAATACCATTCTTCAATCCATTTTTGACCATTTTTATACCAATATTGAAAAGATGGTCCATTATTTCTATGTCTTTTACCATTTAAAACCCATGTTTCAATTACTTTTTGACCATTTATCGACCAATTTATAAAAGCTGGTCCATCTTCCCTATGTCTTTTATTATTTAAATACCACTCTTCAGCCCCCTTTTGACCATTAAAATACCATGTTTGATAAGCTGGTCCATCTACCCTATGATATTTATCATTTAAATACCATCTTTCAAATTTTTTCTGACCATTTTCATACCATTGTTGATAAGCTGGACCATCTTCTCTATGCCTTTTCTCATTTAACGACCATACTTCAAACCTTTTTTGACCATTATCATAATATTTAACTCTTGGTTTTCTTTTAAATAAATTTTTTATAAAATTTTCATATGTCTTCATCATATATTATATATTAATTATTATATCTCACAAAATTTTTTTGCGCGCACAAATTTTATTACAAATTTCCTAACTTATTGATTATTAGTAATAAATAAAAATGAAACAGCTTTTTCTCCTGGGTGAAAATTTTCATAAATTATATTTTTCTGCATCTAATAATATCTTTTGTTCTCGATAATGAGGTGAATCAATCTTTCTTAATTGTTCAATCCATTCTTCTCTTGAATATCTTATATCTAAATACCATTCTTCAATCCATTTTTGACCATCTTTATACCATCTTTGATAAGATGGTCCATCTTCCCTGTGTAATTTACCATTTAAATACCATCTTTCAGATTTTTTCTGACCATTTTCATACCAAGATTGATAAGCTGGTCCATTTACCCTATGATATTTACCATTTAACACCCATTCTTCAATCCATTTTTGACCATTTTCATACCAAGATTGATAAGATGGACCATCTTCTCTATGAACCCATGTTTCAATCCATTTTTGACCATTTTCATACCAAGATTGATAAACTGGTCCATCTTCTCTATGCCTTTTCCCATTTAATAACCATTCTTCAGATCTCTTCTGTCCATTATTCCAATATTTAATCTTTGGATTTATAAAATTTTCATATGTCTTCATATTTAGATGTTATATTTTTCTACATTTAATAATATCTTTTGTTCTTCATAATGTATAGATCCGATATTCTTTAATTGGTTAACCCATTTTTCTCTTGTATAAAATTTACCATTTAAATACCACAATTCAATCCTTTTTTGACCATTTATCGACCAATTTATAAAAGCTGGCCCATCTTCCCTATGTCTTCTATTATTTAAATACCATTCTTCAGATTCTTTTTGACCATTTTTATACCAATATTGACGAGCAGGGCCATCTTCTCTATGCATTTTCCCATTTAATAACCATTCTTCAGATTTCTTCTGTCCATTTTCAAACCAAAATTGATAAGATGGACCATCTTCTCTATGCCTTTTCCCATTTAACGACCATACTTCAGATTTCTTCTGTCCATTTTCATAATATTTAACTCTTGGTTTTCTTTTAAATAAATTTTTTATAAAATTTTCATATGTCTTCATATTTTATATATTTTTAAATATATTTTTTTAAATGTTATATTTTTCTGCATTTAATAACATCTTTTGTTCTAGATAATGAGGAGATCCAATTTCCTTTAATTTATTTACCCATTCATCCCTTGAATATTGTTTACCATTTAAATACCAATATTCAGTTTGTTTTTGTCCATTCATCAACCAATATTGATAAGCTGATCCATCTTCCCTATGATATTTACCATTTAAATACCACCATTCATATTCTTTTTGACCATTAGAATACCAATATTGATATGAGGGTCCATCTTCCCTATGTTTTTCACCATTTAAATACCACCATTCATATTCTTTTTGACCATTTTTTGACCAAGATTGATATACAGGACCATCTTCTCTATGATATTTATCATTTAACAACCATACTTCAGAATCTTTTTGCCCATTTTTATACCATTTTTGAAAAGCAGGTCCATCTTCCCTATGTTTATAATCATTTAAATACCATTCTTCAGATTTCTTTTGACCATTTTTATACCAATATTGATATGAGGGTCCATCTACCCTGTGACATTTATCATTCAAATACCATTCTTCAGATTCTTTTTGACCATTAAAATACCATGTTTGATAAGCTGGTCCATCTACCCTATGATATTTATCATTTAAATACCATCTTTCAGATTTCTTTTGACCATTATTCCAATATTTAATCTTTGGGTTTATAAAATTTTCATATGTCTTCATATTTTATATATTTTTAAATATATTTTTTTTAGATGTTATATTTTTCTACATTTAATAACATCTTTTGTTCTAGATAATGAGGAGATCCAATCGTCTTTAACTCTTCAACCCATTCTTCTCTTGAATATTCTTTATTATTTAACCACCAACCTTCATATTCCTTTTGACCATCTTTATACCATCTTTGATAAGATGGTCCATCTTCCCTGTGTAATTTACCATTTAAATACCATCTTTCAGATTTTTTCTGACCATTTTCATACCAAGATTGATAAGATGGTTCATTTACCCTATGATATTTATCATTTAACACCCATTCTTCAATCCATTTTTGACCATTTTCATACCATTGTTGATAAGATGGTCCATCTTCTCTATGAACCCATGTTTCAATCCATTTTTGACCATTTTCATACCAATTTTGATATGCAGGACCATCTTCCCGATGTAAATAACCATTCAATAACCATTCTTCAGATCTCTTCTGTCCATTATTCCAATATTTAATCTTTGGGTTTATAAAATTTTCATATGTCTTCATCATATATTATATATTAAATAATATATCTCGCAAAATTTTAAATATGGGGTATTTTTTATAAAATTTTCATATGTCTTCATATTTTTAAATATGTATAGATCCGATATTCTTTAATTGGTTAACCCATTTTTCTCTTGTATAAAATTTACCATTTAACAACCAATATTCAGACCATTTTCCGACCATTCTTGAATAGTAGGTCCATCTTCCCTATGTCTTTTATTATTTAAATACCACTCTTCAACCCCCTTTTGACCATTAAAATACCAAAATTGAATAGCAGGTCCATCTTATCAATATAATTCACCATTCAAATACCAACCTATATGTTTTATCTGACCATTTTCATACCATTCGTGATAAGCAGATCCATCTTCTCTACCATTTAAACGATATTGTTCCATATGTCTTCATATTTATAAATTGTATTTTTCTATATCTAATAACATTTTTTGTTCTCGATAATGAGGAGATCCAATTTCCTTTAATTGGTTAACCCATTTTTCTCTTGTATAAAATTTACTATTTAACAACCAATATTCAGACAATTTTTTTCCATTTTTATACCAATTTATAAAAGCAGGACCATCTTCCCGATGTAAATAACCATTCAATAACCATGATTCAGTCCATTTTTGACCATTTTCATACCAATATTGAATAGTTTCGGCTTTGGTGCTGAAGTGAAAGTTGTCTTCTGCCCTGGTTTTGATTTCGTGGTTTTCAGAAAACTGTATGCTTGAAAACTTTTCCGCATCGCTTGTTTCCAGTCTCAGTCTGGCATCTTCAT
>Ga0265295_1005468_pt1 | contig 16160 bp, 14 predicted proteins | sample Munlansysbiofilm_FD_192503 | JGI IMG/M metagenome (GOLD analysis project Ga0265295, IMG submission 192503) | Leachate microbial communities from a municipal landfill in Southern Ontario, Canada - Methane capture system biofilm | ecosystem: Engineered > Solid waste > Landfill > Unclassified ... | reverse complement strand
AAATTAAGAAGATAATCCAAAAAAATCAATTATAATAAAAAACTCAAATTGTGAGAACAAGTTGTTTGAAGCTAAATAATGGAAGAAGAACTTAAATAAACTTCACTGAACCACGTTTATTGATTTGATAAAAATAGAACAATTGATTAAAACTAATGGCACGGAAGAGTAATTTATAAAGCCGCCTTAATCATGGTCTTGATTTCGGATATTTCCGGAACTCGTCCGTAACTTATAATTTTATCATTAATGATTAAACCTGGTGTACGCATCAAACCGGCATTAGCGATTTGCATAATGTCAGTGATGTATTGAATATCGGCCTCTATAGCTAATTCAGCGATGGCCTTTTTAGTGTTTTCAAATAAACGACGGCAATTCGCGCAACCAGAACCCATAATTTTTATGACCATAGTAAGATCCTCCTTGATGTTTTAAGTCTAATTTAGTATTTAAATTCTTATGATAATGATTTATTGATGTGATGAATAATTTGTCCTAAATTAACAAAAAGCCAAATGCGTTAAATACGTATCCCATAATAATGATGCCAGATGAAACAATGCCAATAAAAGTTAAAAGCAATTTTGTTTTAACAACTTTTTTTAACATGATAATCGAAGGGAGCGATAAAGCGGTAACCGCCATCATGAAAGCAAGCACCGTTCCGAGGCCGACACCTTTGAGGACCAATGCCTCAGCAATTGGGAGTGTCCCAAAAATATCGGCATACATCGGCATGCCAAGTAAGGTTGCGATTATGACTGAGAATGGATTATTGGTCCCAAGAACTGCTTCGATAAATGTTTGCGGAACAAAACCATGAATTAAAGCCCCAATTGCCACACCAATAAAAATGTAGAGCCATACTTTATGAATAATCTGCTTTACTTGACTAAATGAGTAATTTACACGTTCTTTCGATGTCATTTTAAAATCATCAACATGATTAGTCTCAATTGCTGTTTCTTCTAAAGTTGCGGTAACAAAGGGCTCGACATAGCGCTCCATTTTGAAAACGCTAATCAGTGTTCCACCAATCACAGCAATTAATAAGCCCATCACAACATAGACTAACGCAATCTGCCAGTTAAAGATGCTGGCCAACAAAATAACGGAAGCAAGATCAACCAAGGGTGAAGATATAAGAAAAGAAAATGTGACTCCAATTGGTAGGCCAGCTTTCGTGAAACCAATAAAAATGGGAATCGATGAGCATGAGCAAAAGGGCGTTACTGTTCCGAGAAGAGCACCGATAATGTTGGCAAAAGGGCCTTTTACTTTGCTTAAAATAGCGCGGGTGCGTTCCGGGGCAAAAAAAGACTGGATGTAGGATGAGATAAAGATAAGAACTGTTAACAATATGAATATTTTAATAACATCATAAAGAAAAAAGGTTCCTGCCTTGTAGAAAAGTGTTTCGGGGTCAACATTAAAAATTGTTTTAAATAACCAGTCGATGATATTTTGTAGCCAAACCATTTTCAAAAGCTGGTCATTAAGCCAACTAAATATTATCGCAAACGCTGTCACAAGTTTTTTCTTTCTGTAGCAAAGAATTTAGATAATCGATCATTTCTTTTATCTCTTTATGATTGATTTTATGTTTTTTCCACGTTCCTTCTTTATAAGCGTTCAATATGGAACTATCAGTCATTATTTTTAGATGATAAGACAGCGTTGGCTGCGAAATGGAAAGATTATTAATAATCGTGCAACCGCACGTTTCACCTTTAGCTAATGCATCGATAATTATTAAACGATTAGGATCACCAAGAGCGTGAAATCGTTCTGCCATTTTTTTATTCATCGGCCTCCTATATATAGATGTTTATCTATATTCAATATTGATATTTTATATTTTTGCTTAATCAAAGTCAAAGTTGATTTATCACTTAAGACAATTTGTATCGATAAACCGCCTCTCGACAAAACGCCTTTTATTTGCTATAACAATCTCACCATAAAGAGAACGGATAGGGACAAGCCCTGTGACCCGTCAGCAACCTACGATACGCAAGGTGCTAAAGCTTGAATGATGGGAAACACATAGTTTATCTATGCCCATCATTTCGATGGGCTTTTTATTTCTCTTTTTGGTCCTATATTAAAAAGGAGAAATATATGGAAACAAAGAAGTATGGTAAGTTGCCTCCGCCAAAAAATGATGTTATTGCCTATAATAAGAAACGACGTGAACTATATTTAGAAGGGATTGATTATTTATTTGGTAAAAATGGTCAAGATAAAAATGTAAAGAAAGCCTATCACTTGATTAAACAATCCGCTGACATGAATTACGCATATGCAAAAAACGCAATCGGCTCGTTCTATTTGACAGGCCAAATCGTTGACCGAGATTTTGCTAAAGCCTTTAGAATTTATAATAAAATGGCGAATCGTTTAAACCCAAACGCCGCCTATAACCTTGGGAAAATATATAAAGATGGTTTACATGTTCCACAAGATTTAGAAAAAGCCAAGTACTATTATAATAAGTCAGTCGCTTATGCCGTGCGAGAATACCTGCAAGGTGAGGAATTAGGCTTACGCTTTTTAAAAGAAGCTTTTCGCTTTTCAGAAGAAAAGATTAATGAAGTGTTTGAAATTTATCATAATAATCCGATTTGTGAATTTTGCCATGGTTTAGTCCCTGTCGAAAATGATTTTGCTTATTTTCGACTAAACATTCGCTGGATAAGAAAAACATTATTTAATACCGATGATAGTATAAATTTTAGTCGTGGCGAGCCAGTATTAAAAAACGGCTATTGTTGAGCTCTTTGCGAACATTTATACGTTGATCCAATTCGACAAGCTCTCAAAGACAATATAATTTCACAAGCAGAAGTCGCGCTTTTACATGAACGTGATGATATGATGGCAGCGATTAAAATATTTATAAAGTCGGAATTAAACTAATAAAGACGGTTTGTATATAAAAAGAGAAATCAAAATAAGAGCATAGATAAATAATTACACGAAGCACCTAAATGAATTATTAAATTGAATAAATTCATAGTAGTAGGCATTTTCAAACTAAATAGTATTTTCATCTAACAAGTTGTTTATGGTCGCTATTCCCAGTTTGAATATAGAATAACGGTATTTTTTTACTAGCCGCCACCGCGAAGCATTAAACATAAAGGCATCGAGGTCAGCGCTCTTTAGTGATGATAAAATTGACATTAGGCATTAAAAAACGCGATTAAACCTGCTATTAAATGCTACTAGTAATTGATAAAATAAAGTAGGATTTTAAGCAGTAATCAAGTTTTAGTCTTGGACACTTATTAATGAATTATTCGTAATGAAAAATGATATTCGTCGTTATATCCATAAAAAGAGGACACAAATTATGCTTTATGAACAAACGTTAATGCGGCTAAACGCAATTGACAATATCAAAACCGCAGACATTGATTTAATTGCCAAAGAATACTATCAAAGTAAAATTGATGTTGCAGAATTATATCCGTATCTTTCCAAAAATAGTGCTATTCATCGCATTTATTTCTATGTTTCGCTCAAGTCGATTAAAAAATATGAAGATCAAATTTCTTTTATCGAAGACCATTTTTCTGATTTACATGATTGGTGGCATGTCGACTTTTTATTGCAATTGCTGACAAAAGCTCCATCTTTTTCTTATGTTTATGAAAAAGCCAAACAATATATTCAATCTGAACTTACGTTTGTTAGAAGGTGGGGCTATGTGATTTTTCTTAGTGGTTGGCAAAAAGATCGACATTATACCCTAAAAATTTTAGCCTTATTGCATAATGATCAAGAACATTACGTGCAAATGGCGGAAGCTTGGTTACTAGCGGATTTGGCCATTTATAATCCGGAAGTAGTGATCGATTTTATTAAGTCACAATCATTACACTACAAGATCATTGGTAAAGGAATTCAAAAAATGTGTGATTCTTTCCGCATCAATGATGAATTTAAAATACGGGTTAAAGCCTTACGCAGTTTATATAAATAGAAAAAAACAGTATTAACGATTACGAAAAATCCAATTGATGGATAGCCACATTTATTTGTTTTTCACGTTTCTTTTTCGCTGACCAATTGAAAATATGGTGATTTTTTATATGCGCATTTTTATTAAGTAACAACGCTTTAAATTGTTTCATTGCTTGATTTCCACCCATCCACTTAAAGGGGAAGTGTTGAGTTAAAAAACAAATTACGGGTTTTTTAGATAAATCATCGATTTGGTTTAAATAAGCTTTCATGAGTGGAGAAAGCATAAAGCCACGGACGGGAGCGCCAAAAATATAAGCATCCGCTATTGGCAACTTTGGACAATTGATAAATTCAATTTTTTGCTCATCAACTTCACGATCATTCCGTGCTTGAATACGTGCTAATGACACTTGGTGACCAGCAGCAATTAATTTTGTCTGCATCTTTATTGCGACTGCAAGAGTATGTCCAGTCTCAGAATGAATAATGATGGCGATTTGCATAACGTGGCCTCCAGTAAAATACCAATATTAGGCTATCATAATCCATAGAGAAATTTAATAGAAATCATCATCAATTGCCAAGTTTTTAAATCACGAATTTGATGATCAATCAAGTTGTCTTTTGGATATATACTTTGCGGTTTTCTTGTATGCAGACTCTAGAAGGACTAAACTAAAAGTGGCTTCTTTCTATAGAAGTCAGAACAATTAATTTATGAAAATTACGGTTTTAATGGAAAATACGACAAGTAACCCGGCCTTATATTTTGAACACGGCTTAGCGCTATATATCGAAACGGCTAAACACAAAATTCTTTTTGATGCGGGGGCTTCTAAATATTTTGCCCATAATGCGCGCACACTTGGGATTGATTTATCCCAAGTTGATACTTTTGTTCTTTCCCATGGTCATAATGATCATGGCGGTGGCCTTCCCCACTTTTTAACAATAAATAAACACGCAAAAATCTATGTGCAACAACAAGCCTTAGATCAACATTTTTCCAAAAGGAATGATACATATGTGTATATTGGGGTTAGTTTGCCAGAGCCAAGTCGGGTAATTTTCGTCAATAAAGATTTAGTGATTGATGAAGAATTGCACATATTTAGCCAAGTGCCCGAGAAAAGATTTTATCCTCACAGTAATCGTAACTTATTTATATATCGCGCAGGAACGTACCCACAAGATGATTTTGCCCATGAACAAAATCTTTTAATTACCGAAAAAGAAAGACATTATCTAGTCGCGGGCTGTGCTCATAAAGGAATGTTAAATATCATCAATGCGGCCTGTCAATTCAGTAAGGGCCAAATTGATGTAGCTATTGGTGGACTGCATCTTTATAGTCACTCGAGTGGGATAAGCGAAGCCGAAAATATCATTCAAGATATTGGGTATGCCTTATTAAAGACAAAAGTTCGCCTTTTAACTTGCCACTGTACTGGTGAAAAAGCATTCACAATCTTGAAGCCGATTATGCAAGACAAAATTACCTATCTACGGACAGGGCTGTGTTTCGAATTATAATCAGCATTTAACTGCGCAAAATCAGGTTTTTATACATTTCTTTGCTGAAAAGAAATAATTTCTTTGTTGATAATTTGTCCTTGTTCGATATCAATCGCTTTTTCAAGAACGGAATTACCGCGATATGTATTATTTTCTAAAACAAATAATAAGTGTGGGAAAAGCACCTTACTAATTTCAAAAGAAGCGGCTTCAAAAAAGAAACTGGGACTATGATCAACACCATAATACGTCACATGACCAACATGAAATTGTGGTTGCGTAAAAGATGTCGGCTGAGCAAATTCGAATCCCATCCCCGCATCACAACTTACATCAATAATTAATAATGGCTTTTGCAAGGATAGAGCTTGTGTGGTTGACATAAACATTTTAGGTTTTAACGGATTTTGTAAAATACAATTAACGATGATATCGTATTCTGCTAATTCAGTAAAAGCGTTTTTCCCTTCCATCAAAACGTGACTGTTGTTCACTTGATATTTTTTAAACTCAAGTTGAGGATTATTAACTGCAATTTGTGCTTTTGAGCGTCTTGAATAAACACTTACTTTTTCTGCACCGAGGCCAAGTAATGCTGTAATCGCCCCTTTGCCAGTTGACCCATAACCGATAACGGCGATTTTTTTATGATTCCCATAGGCGCCGGCAGTGATACCCGCTAAGGTTAATGCATGGATAACCGACGCATAACCAGCAATTTCATTATTGCGTGCAAATATATGTTTACCTTTAACATCCTGATCCCAAGCATACATATGTTCCCAAGCAATTAGTGTTAACTTTTTTTCAATCGCCACATCGACAATCGCCGGCGTTTGAACAGCATGTGGCCAACCCCAGACAATTTGATTTGTTTGAAAATAATGATAATCATCTTTTACGGGTTTTGGTAACACAACAAGATTAACAAGTTTAAAAATTTCTTGACGTTTAGCAGTTCTAACATAATTTTGATTAAGATTTTCAATTCCAGGATAACCTTCTTCAAAAATAATTTTCTTCAATAAATTAGGCGTGAGCTTAATTAGGTGTTTCCAATGTAAAGGATAGCGTTTTTCATTTTGCTTTTGTGATGAATACAATAAACCGATTTTCATAATTAACCTCCAAAGATTATCTATATTATTAAAGTAAATTACTATTTTTATGCTAACATAGAAAACCTAATAATAATAATGGTAACAAATGCTATTAAGGTCCAATTTATTGACTAGCCAAAATTTAATAATAAAAATAAACAAATTATATGAATCTAAAATTAATGCATTATTAATAACATTTTTAACTATTTTCACATTTATTAAGTATGACAAATTTTAATTAGACTAGAGAATACAAAATATGGTGGTAGAATAAAACTAAGAAAAAAGCCGGCAATCCGGCCACCATTAAGGTAATTTCAGTAAACTGTTGTTTGGACTCGTAGTGTCTATTTACAATTCTTATTATACATGGCTGTGGAGGAAACACAATGGATAATAGCAAAAAAATTTACTTAGGTTTGGATCTAGGAACATCATCGGTTGGTTGGGCAGTTACCGATACCGACTATAAGTTAGTAAAAAAGAAAGGGAAGAATCTTTGGGGTGTCCGTTTATTTGAGGAAGGTAAAGCGGCAGCTGATAGAAGAGTATTTCGTGCTAATCGCAGACGCTTAGCGAGACAAAAAATGCGAGTTCAATGGTTACAAGAGATATTTGGTCCGGAAATAGAAAAAGTGGATTCCGAATTCTTTCTTCGACTTAACAACAGCGCTTTTTGGCTTGAAGATAAAGAAACCAATAGTAAATACTCGCTTTTTTCTGATGAAAAGTATTGTGATACTCAACACTTTAAAAAATATCCAACAATTTATCATTTACAAAAAGAACTAATTGAAAACAAAAATAAAACATATGATATTCGCCTTGTTTATTTAGCTTTGCATCACCTTGTTAAACATCGGGGGCATTTTTTACTAGAGAACATGACGTTTTCTACAAGTGAACAAGAAGAATATGGTGTGAAATTATTTCGAGAAGTTGATGATGTTTTGTCTGAACTTAACGATGATACTTCGCGGTTTTTTTCTGACAAGGTTAGTTATCAAACATTATCCATCTTAGCAGATAAAGCAAATCGAGGTGTAACACGTAAAATCGAAAAGTTTAAAGAATTATTTCCCGAGTGCGATAAAACTCATGCTGCCATTTTTAAGTTGTTGTCTGGTGGTACGGAAAAAATAGCGAACATTCTTCAGGATGTCGAATTGGAAGAATTAGAAAAGCAAAGTATTTGTTTTGACGATAGCAAGTTTGAAGAAGAAGTTCTACCAGTGCTTGAAGGAACACTAGGGGATTCATTTTCATTAATCGAAAAACTTCATACACTATATGGATATATCTTGTATAAAGATGTAATAGGTGAAAACGCGTTTCTTTGTGAGGCTAAAATCAAACAATATCATAAACATCATCAAGAGTTAGCTGAACTCAAACGATTTTTTAAAAAGTATTATCCAAATTTTTATAATGCGATGTTTCGCCAATTTGCAGAGGATAATAATTTTAAACTAGCAAATGCACCATTATGCCCATACACCAATTATATTGGATCGACAAAAGTGCGGAATAATAAGCGCAATTTTTTCATAAATAATAAAAAAAGAGGAAAAGCTGAAAAATGTGATCATGCTATATTTTTAAAAGGTTTGAAGACTTTTCTAACTAAAACTACACCGATGAATGAAGATGATGCTTTTATTGAGCATAAGAATAGAATAGTGGAACTCATTGACCAAGGTGATTACTTAAAAAAATTAAGTATTAAAGATAACGCTTCAATTCCATATCAAGTGAATTATGTGGAAATGGAAAAAATATTAGATAATGCTTCTAACTACCTTCCTTTTTTAAAAGACGTTACAAGCGATAACTTATCTAATAGAGATAAGATTCTTCAAATTATGAAGTATCGAATTCCCTATTACGTAGGTCCCTTAAATGACGCTCACGCCAATCTGCAAAATGGTTTTGCTTGGGTGGTACGTAAAGAAAAAGGTGCGGTTAATCCCTATAATTTCCAACAAAAAATTGATGAAGCATCATCACAGCAACGATTTATTCGACGAATGACCAATAAATGCACGTATTTATATGGCCAAGATGTCTTGCCCGCTAGTTCCTTACTATATTGTGAATATGATTTACTCAATAAACTAAATGTCCTTAAACTAAATGGAGAGCTCATAAATCAAGAACTTAAAAGCCGCTTAATTAATGAGTTATTCAAAAAGAGAAAAAGTGTAAAAATCAAAGATATTGCCACCTATCTAAAACAACAAGGAATCAAAGGTGAATGTACTTTTAGCGAATTAGACTTAGAAAATGTCGTTTTTCCTAAGAGTAACTATGTCGATTTTTATGCAATCCTTGGTAGTGATGTTGAAAAAAACATTAATATAATTGAAACAATTATTGTGTGGCTTTCTATTTTCACAAATTCTAATACGATTGAAGAACTTATTTATAATAATTTTGCTAACTATTTTAGCGATAAACAAATAAAACAGTTATCTAGAGTTAAATTAGTAAATCCAAAATGGGGCCGTCTATCACGCGAATTTTTAAATGGACCACATTTCGTTTTAACAACTCGCCAAGGAGAGGTTAAAACCATTATTGAAATTATGCGGGAAACAAATCTTAATTTCATGCAAATTCTTAATACTGAAGAATATGATGCTTTAAATGCTATTGAAAATTTTAACAATCTAGCTCGTGGTCAGGTAACGAGTATTGAGGATGTCATCGATGAAGAAATTGCAAATTCCTATGTTTCTCCCGCCGTTAAACGCAGTTATTATCAAGCTATGAAAGTGGTTGACGAAATTACTCATGTCTTAGGAAAATCTCCTAAACGTATTTTCGTCGAAGTAACTCGTGCTAGTGATGAGAAGAAAAAAGGAAAGAAAACTTCCTCACGTCATGCTCAACTTCAATCATTATATAAAGAAGCACTTAAGACCATTCCAGAAATAAAATCACTTAGTGGCGAATTAGATGTTGCAATCGATGACAAGTTGCAAAGTGACCGTTTATTCTTGTACTTTTTGCAACTAGGAAAATGCATGTACACCGGAAAACCAATTGACATTCAGAGGATTATGACAAAAGATTATGACATTGATCATATTTATCCTCAATCATTTGTTAAAGATGATAGTTTTGATAATCGGGTCCTTATCACTAAAGATGCTAATATGAAAAAGGGTAATATTTTCCCAGTTCATAAGGATATTCAAAAAGAGATGAAAGATTATTGGGAAATGCTTTCAAATTCAAAATTTATTAGTAAAGAAAAAAAAGACAGGTTAACTCGCACACTCCCTTTTACTGATGACGAACGCAAGACATTTATTAATCGTCAACTTGTTACTACAGCGCAAAGTGTGTTATTAGTCATTAATATTCTCAAGAAAAAATTTGGTTCAAATACCGAAGTAGTTTATTCAAAAGCTAAAAATGTTTCAGAATTCCGACAAAAATTTGATTTTTATAAAGTTCGGGATATTAATGATTTACATCATGCTAAAGACGCTTATCTTAACATTGTTGTTGGCAATGCTTACCATGAAAAGTATACAGCCAATCATAGTTATTATTATGGTGATAAACAGAGCAATCAATTAAGTAGCATGTTTGAAATTGATATTAAAAATGCTTGGAATACTGAAAATAGCACAAGCATAAAACTTGTCCGGAAAATTATGGGACAAAATGATATCCTCGTTTCAAGAAAAGTAAAACAGATTAATAATGGCGGATTATTTGATCAGCAATTAGTTTCCTATCATAATGAAAGCAGTAATCTTGCACCAATTAAAGAAAAAGGGCCATTAAGTAATACCAAGCATTATGGTGGCTTTAACAGTATTTCAATTGCTTACTTCGCCGTTTTTGCCTCAAAAGATAAAAAAGGTAAGCCAATTGTTTCGATTGAATCAATACCAACTTTGTTGCTCAATAAAATTAAAAGAAAAGAAATTGACCTTCAATACATTGCCGAAGATTATTTTAATCTTCGCGAGCCACAATTAGTTTACGCCCCGATATATCCTGGCAATAAGTTAAAAATCGAAAATGGATTTTATTACATATCAGGGAAAACTAGTAATAGTTATGCCTTAACTAATGCTACACAACTTATATTACCTTTATATTTAGAAAAATACGTCGGAACAATGATAAAAATTAACAAAATTTATGAAAGTTTTTCTAAGGAAAAAAAGGCTGAAATTCTTGATGATTTAACGATAAGTGATTGGAAATTAAGTAAAAATGAAAATTCACATGACAACCGAACTATTAGTAAAGAAGGAAACCTTTTGCTCTTAAATATTATTGAAGAAAAAATGACGATGAATAAATTTAATTTACTTCGAACCAAAAAGTACATTGAGAATATTAAGGAGTTTTTTACTAAACTTTCTCTTATACGCCAAGTCAAAGTGCTTCTAGCAATTATTGATACTATTGTTTGCGCTCCAAATAGTGTTAAATTTAATGATCTTTTTCCTAATGATGAGGAATATAAAAAAGCAAAAATTATTGTTGGAAGAATTATGGTTGGTAAGAATATTACAAAAAGTAATATTTCATTAATTCACGAATCATCAACTGGTCTTTTCCAACAAGAAATAGTGATAAACAAGAAGGACAATTAATAAAAACAATGGGATTTCGTACTATCGTAATTCAAAAACGTTGCAAATTATCTTTAGAATTAAATAGTCTTGTTATTCGCTCGGATTCGGAACTACGCGTGCATCTTGGTGAAATTTCCACACTAATTATTGAAAACACTGGGGTTGCTATAACGACTGCACTATTAGTTGAAATGAGTAAGCGAAACATCAATGTTTTAATGTGTGATGAAAAAAGAAACCCATCATTTTCAATCATGCCGATTTATGGAGCACATAATTCAAGTGGACGTATTGCCGAACAAATAAATTGGGATCAGGAAAGTAAAGATGAATTATGGAGACTAATTGTTAGTGAAAAAATTCATCAACAAGGTCTAGTTTTACTCCGTAAAGGATTAGTCAATGCATATAATATGCTTGACAATTATACTTCTGAAGTTTTACCAAGTGACAGCACGAATCGAGAGGGACATGCAGCTAAAGTATATTTCAATGCATTATTTGGTAATGATTTTTCTCGTCGAGAAGCTAATGATATTAATGCCGCATTAAATTATGGATATAGCATTATTCTATCAATGATTAATCGTGAAATTTGGGCATATGGTTGTTTAACCCAATTAGGAATTTGGCATCAAAATGAATACAACCACTATAATTTAAGCTGTGATTTGATGGAACCTTTTCGACCGATTGTTGATCAAAAAGTTATATTAATGGAAGATTTAAAAAGTTTTAAAAAAGTTTTTGTCGATTTGGCGAATACTAATGTCACATATGACGATAAAAATATGCGACTTTATCGAGCAATTGAATTATACGTAAAAAATATTTTGCGATGTCTATCTGAAAAAACTCCTGAAAAAGCACAATTTGTCACAGATTATGAGTTATAGATTTATGCGATTATTACTATTTTTTGATTTGCCTGTTGAAACCGCCAGTCAACAAAAAGAATATCGCCATTTTGTAAAATCATTGGAGAAGGAGGGTTTTATGCGTTTGCAATATTCCGTTTATTGCAAATTAACAGTAACTCAATCATTGGGATTTGCAGTTAAAAAACGGATTAAATCATTTTTGCCCAAGAAAGGATATGTAATGATTTTGATGGTAACTGAGAAGCAATATTCGGAAATGGATTTTTTGCTAGGCGAAAAGTCGGATGAGTTTCTTAATGATGATCATAATCTAGTTTTTTTATGAAAATAGTGCATCCAATTTTTGATGAAAGCATCATCGTTGATGAGTGCGGAATTAATTGCCTATTAGTCGAAAATGGAAACGATTTTTATGAGTTAGTTTCGGATATTCTTAATCAAATAGGAAATAACGATGATGGTTTTTTTTATGTAATAAATAATAATGATGAAACAATGAACCTGCATAAAGACGCATTTATCATAACAGACCCGTTTTTGTTTAGTTTACAAACCAAAGATATTAAAAATGCAATTATCAAAGATATAACGAAAATTGCCCAACACGATCAATCAGATGAATTTACTCTCCTTAAACAAGAAATCACAAACTACATTCAAAAATTGGTGCTTCAGTATGATATACCTCTTGTTTATGATAATGAGATTGAAATTAGTCAAATCTTGAAAATTATCAATATTGGTCCCAATGATGGCGAAGAAAATAAAATAAAACGAATAATAAATTGGTTTGTGATTATCAGTGATATACTGCATCCTAAAATTATTTTTACAATAAATTTATTTTCAATATTGTCGATTAGAGAATGTGAAGCGCTGATTAGTGAAATTAAAAAAACCGGCATTTTGGTTGTAAATCTACAAAGTAAAATATCCTATGACTCACAAAACGTGAAAACTCTTATTGATGAAGACTCCATTCAATTATTTGTTCAATAGAGTTATACTATTAGTACGCCAATAATTTTCAATAATTATGCGCTTTCCTAATCATCATTTGAGGTTTGGGAGTAGTGTCTATTTATTGGTATCCTGAACATTGCTAAAATGATAAAGTTATCAAGTTTAGTTTGGGAGTAGTGTCTATTTATTGGTATCCTGAACAGATCGCGTGGGTTTAGTGTGAATGTAAAAGTTTGGGAGTAGTGTCTATTTATTGGTATCCTGAACAAATATACAGAAGACAATAACGTCAAATCGTTTGGGAGTAGTGTCTATTTATTGGTATCCTGAACAAATTTGATAAGATTTACTATTTTATCTTTGTTTGGGAGTAGTGTCTATTTATTGGTATCCTGAACCCAATAATTTTATATCCACTCTTTTTAATGTTTGGGAGTAGTGTCTATTTATTGGTATCCTGAACGTAAACCATTGTGATCACACTACCGATTAGTTTGGGAGTAGTGTCTATTTATTGGTATCCTGAACAGAATGATAATATTGAGCGCTACACTGGCAGTTTGGGAGTAGTGTCTATTTATTGGTATCCTGAACAAAAGGTTGGGACGGTATGGCGAATATGCTGTTTGGGAGTAGTGTCTATTTATTGGTATCCTGAACATAAAAAAATTAGGAACGTTTGAACCAGCGTTTGGGAGTAGTGTCTATTTATTGGTATCCTGAACAAACTTAATGTTAAAAGGGATGAGTGGTTATGTTTGGGAGTAGTGTCTATTTATTGGTATCCTGAACCTATTAATTCAACATCCTGGATTTCTATAGTTTGGGAGTAGTGTCTATTTATTGGTATCCTGAACAACGTTCCTCAATTAAACCATTAACCGCTGGTTTGGGAGTAGTGTCTATTTATTGGTATCCTGAACATTTATTTTATATGCATCTTGGATCATAGGTTTGGGAGTAGTGTCTATTTATTGGTATCCTGAACCACTTCGACCAAGTCCATTCAGTGAGATTGTTTGGGAGTAGTGTCTATTTATTGGTATCCTGAACGATTGAAAAGATGATAATCCACATGTTATCGTTTGGGAGTAGTGTCTATTTATTGGTATCCTGAACGAAAAAGTCGAAGAATTCGCCCACAAGTTAGTTTGGGAGTAGTGTCTATTTATTGGTATCCTGAACAATCGTGAGTTGTTAAGCGAAAGGATCGTAGTTTGGGAGTAGTGTCTATTTATTGGTATCCTGAACTATATCATTTTATTAAGATTAACGAGAATAGTTTGGGAGTAGTGTCTATTTATTGGTATCCTGAACGGTGTAATCATTGCTCACGCTATCGGTGGGGTTTGGGAGTAGTGTCTATTTATTGGTATCCTGAACTATGCTTGTGAGTTAACGTGTGTGTTAGATGTTTGGGAGTAGTGTCTATTTATTGGTATCCTGAACCTTATTCCTGCACTATCATACATTTTAACTGTTTGGGAGTAGTGTCTATTTATTGGTATCCTGAACTAGTAGGTGTAAATGTTAAAACACCATTTTGTTTGGGAGTAGTGTCTATTTATTGGTATCCTGAACGATCATACTTTAACCCCCTATGTTATTTGTGTTTGGGAGTAGTGTCTATTTATTGGTATCCTGAACATATAGAAATTGAGTTAGATGTAGGTGTTAGTTTGGGAGTAGTGTCTATTTATTGGTATCCTGAAGCTAATGAGTATCTAAAAACATACCAAGAAGGTTTGGGAGTAGTGTCTATTTATTGGTATCCTGAACGGTAAGGTCGCCCTATTAAGCATAGACAAAGTTTGGGAGTAGTGTCTATTTATTGGTATCCTGAACCGTATTGCTCTTAACAACTCACTAGAAGTAGTTTGGGAGTAGTGTCTATTTATTGGTATCCTGAACGCTTTAGCGTTGAGTTAACTAATATTATTAGTTTGGGAGTAGTGTCTATTTATTGGTATCCTGAACATAGGTATCGTTAATTATGATTAGCATTGAGTTTGGGAGTAGTGTCTATTTATTGGTATCCTGAACCACATCCGCCGAGCAAGATTTGCGACCATTGTTTGGGAGTAGTGTCTATTTATTGGTATCCTGAACTTTATTATTTTCTAGCATATACCAAGCGTGTTTGGGAGTAGTGTCTATTTATTGGTATCCTGAACAATTGCAGTAGAAATTAAATAGATTCATGGGTTTGGGAGTAGTGTCTATTTATTGGTATCCTGAACTAACACGTTTCGCAGTTGTAAATACCAAGTGTTTGGGAGTAGTGTCTATTTATTGGTATCCTGAACAAAGCCTTACAAGTCAACCGATGGAAACGCGTTTGGGAGTAGTGTCTATTTATTGGTATCCTGAACTCTTTTCTCTCTTTCTTTAATTTGCGTCTGTTTGGGAGTAGTGTCTATTTATTGGTATCCTGAACCATAAGCCTGTGAATTGATATGTGTATTTGTTTGGGAGTAGTGTCTATTTATTGGTATCCTGAACAAATGATAATATACCCGTGCAACCTTCATGTTTGGGAGTAGTGTCTATTTATTGGTATCCTGAACTAAATGTGTCAAATATCGTATGTGGTAATGTTTGGGAGTAGTGTCTATTTATTGGTATCCTGAACCTATTGATTTATAAACAACAGGCAGCGAGTGTTTGGGAGTAGTGTCTATTTATTGGTATCCTGAACACAGAGGACGAATTGAGCCTGATAACAAGGTTTGGGAGTAGTGTCTATTTATTGGTATCCTGAACCGCTTGACATGTTGTAAATACATTTGATATGTTTGGGAGTAGTGTCTATTTATTGGTATCCTGAACAAGTGTAAATCGTTTCGGTGAGTATTTGTGCTTGGGAGAAATGTGTGTTTTTAAGCAGCACGTTTGATATATGAATTATTTATTAGTTGAGTAAAACTCGACTTTTTTATTATCTTCTAAATGATAATATAATCACATATTTTTCTTGACTATTGCTGCCGAGTATGACATATTGTTTGAAGTTCAAACTATCTTAGGAGGAACAATGTCCACAAACAAAGAACAACTCAATCACTTTCTTGTTGTTACCTTTAATACCATTCTTCGGCTTGAAGAAAAAACGTTAGAAA
>Ga0265295_1005467_pt1 | contig 16166 bp, 33 predicted proteins | sample Munlansysbiofilm_FD_192503 | JGI IMG/M metagenome (GOLD analysis project Ga0265295, IMG submission 192503) | Leachate microbial communities from a municipal landfill in Southern Ontario, Canada - Methane capture system biofilm | ecosystem: Engineered > Solid waste > Landfill > Unclassified ... | reverse complement strand
CTTCTTGCGGCCCAAAATGGTGTTGACCCGAATGTCGCTTTCAGCCCGCGCGATCTCTTCGCGCTTCTCGCGCCACCCGTACTTGTCCGCCCACGCCTTAAGCGTCGTGGCCGAAACTCCAGTCAGTTCGGCCACGCGGTCAAAAGAGAAGCGGTCAACGCAGTAAAGCTCCTGCGCCTGCCAGACGGTCTCAGGTGGATGTTCCTTGCCCATATGCTTACCCGTCCAGTTCGCGCGTAAGGATGACGATCTTGCGATCCAGGCCCGCCAGCTCGTCAAGCTTCTCCTTCATGGATAGCGCCAGGCTCAGGACGTGATCGCCGTCGACCTCATGCGCCTCGTTCACCACGGGCAGGGCCGCGCGGATGGAATCCCGCAACGCCTGGACTTCGGCCGCCACCAGCTTACGCCTGGAACGCAGGTCCTCACGATGTCCAATATTCTCGCGTCGTTCACTCATTTCGTTCGCGCCTCCACGATTGTGATGAGCCGTTCAACGGCCCGCGTGTTGTTGACCACCAAGGTCTGCAGGGCATCGGCCATGCGCTCGTAATCCTTCACCAGCTCGACGTTGTCGTTGTAGAACCTCACGGCCTCGGCGTGCTCCTTGCCCAGCTCCTTGCAAACGGACTGGGTGTCGACGCGGTAGGCCTCCAGGATCTTGCTCGTGTTGTTCCGGTACGCGTCCAGGATGCGCGTGGTGTCAGTGCGGAACTCTTGCTGCATCATCGCCATGCGCGTGTTCCGTATGTGGTCAAGGACCAACACGGTCACGAGCACCAAGGCCGGGGCAGCCAGGGCCAGGGCAACAAGCCCGGGCACGCCCAGACCGGAAAGAACAGCGGCGATGGTCTGCATTGCGCTGATCAAAGTTTGGATTTCCTGGGGGTTCATTCACACTCCTTGTTCACGATAAATGAGAATTGCGGTCCTGTTCATCCTGGCACGCCGCGCACAGCATGCACCCTTGAATGGCCTGACGCCTGCGCTCCGGAATCTCTTCCTCGCATTCCGCGCATCTGAAGAGGCTCTCGAACCCGGGCCTGCCCACCGGCGTTCTTTTGGCCAGAGCATCTTCCCTGAAGAGCCGCTCCGACTTCTGGGAGGCGTCGACTTCATCCATGCAGTGCGCTCCCGAACCACCCTCGAAGCTTAGACAACGACGCGGCATCTTCTTCACTCAAGGCCTTATGGCCGGCCAGGGCTTCAAGAATGACCCGCGTGTCCCGGGCTGTCAGAAACGGTTCCCACAAATGGCGGTCTTCGCTGGGCTTCTCTCCGGCCAAGTGCCGCATCAGCATCTCGGCCGTGTCCAGCACATCGGATAATGGAGCATTCGGCCAGGTTGTGGCTCGCGCCGTCTCCAATATTTTTGGCGGGACCTTCGCCAGTCGTGCTGCAAAATCAGTGGTCATGGCTGGCCTCCACTTGTGAACGGTAGCACCGCACCGCAGCCTCAAGCCCTTGGGCGTAAGCTCGATACGCATCGTCGCGCTCAAGGATGGTCTCGACATTCACCTGGTGGTCGAGAGGAAGGCTGCCATTCACCGCCGGCAGCTCGGGGCGCTCCGGACACGGGCATTCTTCCATGCGCACGAACTCAGGAGCTGGCGGGGCCTGAACCTGCCGCGCAGAGCAGCCCAGGCTACCAAGGGCGATTAAGACGATCAGCAGCACGCTGGCGTGTCGCATCATCCACCACCTCCATGGTTTCCGTGGCCACTCGGATCTGAGGCTTGGCCACCGACAAAATTTGTTTACGAGCTTGGCTGTCTGCCCGGGCCTGCCCCTCACGAGCCAGCGCAGCCTGGGCCGTGGCTCGTATACTGGCCGTTGCGGCCTGTGCCAGCTTGGCCACGTCCGCCCAACGCGCGGCTTCGGCCAGGGCCGTGGCCAGCTCGGCGCGGGTGGTGTTATGCGCGGCCTGCTCCGCCTGGATCTTTTGCCCGGCATCAGCCCTTACGGCATCAAGGCGCAAGCCCTGCACGTAGGCCCATGCAAGGCTGGTAAGCAGCAGCGCTGTGAGCCCCGCCAAAAGCCAGCTCTTCTTCCCCCAGAACCACGAGGCCAGCGTCAAAGCCTTACTGAGCATCACAGCCCCCAGGGCCCCAGCCAGCGGCCCGGTACATCGGCGTCAGGGTGTGCAGTATCCGTGTTGGATAGGAGCGATTTTCGCGGAAGTTTGCGAGAGAGCGGCCACTGTTGACGAGGGCGACATGAGACCAGACACGCGGATCCAGACCTTGGGAAGCGGCCAAGGACTGGTCACGCTGCAGCCAGCCGAGGCCGCCATTGTACGAGGATAGCGTCATCGCCCAGCGATCACAGTCCGAGTTTGCCGTGCGAATCCGTTTCCAAAGCCAACGGTCATATGTGACCATCGCCCGGATCGACCAGGACGGCGAAAAAGGCAGCGGCTTCCCGGTTTCCGGGGCAACCTCCGGCAACCACTTGGCTGTCCTGGGCATGAACTGGGCGAGGCCCTGGGCGCCTGCGGGAGAGACCGCCTGATCGTTCCACCTGGATTCTTGATGGATCTGGGCTGCAAATGTGGCCACCGGTGCATCGAGCCCCCAGACCATGCGGGCTTCCCGGGTCAGAAGATCCCGGTGCTGATGGGCTTGGGCAGGAATGGCGGGGCCTGCCATCGCCCATGTTGCCCAGCCCAAGAGCCAGACGGCAACGCAAAGCAGAAGAGCCCCGACCACTCGCCAGTTCACAACCCCATCCCCACGGCCAACATGCCAAGGACAAAAGCCAGCACGGCGCAAATCAGGCAGGTGCAAAAGACGCCCTCGTAGCCGTCGGCCACCTCGAAATCCGCCTTGCCGTCGACATCGGCGTCAGGATCGCTGCGCCAGTCTTTGACCAGGTAGCGGGAGGGGTTGGCGTAAGGCACCAGGGCAAGCCAAACGCAGCAGCCGACAAGGCCACCAAGCGGCGCAAGCAGCAGCTTATAGGCCACAACAGGGATCTGTTGGGGGCTGGCTACCAGCAGCGCGATGAAAAGGGCCGTCACCAGCAGAAAACAGTACACGATCTGAAACTTCGAGCTGCCCAGGAGCGCTTCCACGCCCTGAACAGCTGCACCAAGAATCTTTCGGAACATAAAGCCTCCGGTTTTTAATGACCCCGCCGGGACCTTCCCGACGGGGTGGCTCAAAGGGGATGTGGTCGCTGGCTAAACGGCCTGTTCAGGAGGCAGAATGCGGGAAATTAGAGGCAAGTGCAGGAGGCGAGGCGTATGGTGCGGAGACTTTTAGACTAGTTTAGACGTTGGGATTAGGGCAAAAAAAAATCCCCCTTACGGGGGAGTGTCCAATTCATCGTTTGCTCATCAACTTTGTCCGATCTCCTGGGAAAAATGGCGGGCGGCCGTGCAGACGCCCGCTATTATAAGCCTCGGCGACTTGGGCTTCCACAACGCAACCTTGCACGGAAGACGCCCGAAAAGGGCCCGTCCTTTGCTTTGCGTCACGGGCGCTGTACACGGCCATGACCACTGTATGAGCAAGAATTTCTAGCTTGAAATCCAGACTTGATCTGTCTTTTTTGTACCGGAGCCACATATACGGGAGAGATCCTGCTAGTTCGAATTTTATCCTGCTTTCCTCAAACCACGGCCAGGAAAATTCTTCTTTGACGCAGGCCTTGAACGCGGCAATTTCTTTTCTGGGGTCTCCTGACGCATGTGCGCTGGCAAACTTATTGAACAGTTCACATTTTGTCTTTGAAGAAAGGTCCGTCCCATCAACAACGTGATCGAACCCTTCCTTGACATGTGCAGGCGAAGACGAAAATTTTGATCCGAACATACTGACTCCTTGGGTTTCAGGCTGGTCGCTTACACCAATTCGACTTCAAGCACAGCTTTTTTATGGGACTGGATAAACACAACCCTCAGAACGGCAGCCTCATCTGCGCCGCAGTCTTCACGGCCTTCGCCTCGCGCAGGACGCTTCCCGGCAGGATCCTGGTAATCTTCAGCGGGCACCATGGCTGCAGGAACATCACCAGGTAGTGGTCATCAAGACCCTTTTCAAGGTCCAGCTGCGCCACTACCCGACCTTCCCAGCCGTCCTTTTGCGTGATCCACGGGTCCTTGCACTCGGGCGGCACGACCACGCGCACGCGAGACCCGATCATTCGTCAAAGTCCTCCATGGCCGAGGCTACATCCGCCGCTCTCACCCGCACCGGCTTTTCGCGCAGGGCTACCAGTTTGCCTTCGGCAACCATGTTGTAGATCTGGCGCTCGCTCACGTTCAGGCAGTAGGCCGCTTCGTCAACACGCAACGTGTGACGCTTGGAGACCAGCTCTTGGGGCGACAGCATGAATGGCTCATCGACCGGCGGGTAGTTGATCGGCAGGATCGGCGGGAAGCCCGAAGGCCGCACCAGGCTGCAAACGCGCTCGCACGAGATGCAGCAAAAAATGTCGCCCCGTGTGAACCAGTAGGGGCGCTTATGCGGTTTGGCGTTGACGTGCGGGCAACCCAGCCGGTCATAGACCTCCGGCTTTGGTTCGGCGTCATACGGACGCCAGCCGTCATTTACCAGTCGGACTACGTGCTTGATCAGATTCTTCGACATAGCTCACCTCGTTTTTGCCAAAAACTCCTGTACGGCTTGGGCCTCCCGGCCCGTCTGGATGCGGCATCCTCTGCAGCCACGGCGATCCGGACGGCGGCACTTGGCGCATTTGGCCGCCAGGAGCACCTCTGCCAGTTCCTCGGCGTCCGGGAGCTGCCACGGGGCCTGCGCCTCTGCTTCCGAGACACCTTCAAGCGCCGTCCTGATGACCACCATCTGCCGGGCCATGTTGCCCGGGTAGCGGTCGCCAAGCACCTGGTAGACCGTTGACCTGGTCAGTTCCGGATTGCGTTTCAGGAACGCATGGATCGATCCGTGCCGGGCCACCACGGCCTGGCGCAAAGCATGTCCTGGAGCATCACTCATTCTCGCCCACCTGTTTCAGATCGAAGGCATGCTCGCGCTTCTGCAGGTCAGACAGCAGGGCGGAAATCTTCTTCTCGTCATGCAGCCATGCGAAGGACTCGACACCGAATCCGCGTTTCACCCTGGTCTCCAGGCTGCTCATGGAGTAGCCAAGCTTCTTCCAGATGGCCAAGATGGCCCGCTTTTGGTCGGCGTGGCGGTCACCGTCCTTGACTTCAATCCAATCTGGGCGGGCCTTGGATGTGACTTTAGTATTGCTGTAGGTCTTGCCCGGCGTGGTGAAGACAGCGCCCATCTCCGCCAGGATCTGCACCAGGCTGGAGAGCTGGGCGAAGCTCAGCTTGGAAGCACTGGCTGCCCGAAATTTGTTGTTCAGCAGCTCGCGGTACGCCTCTTCGGTCATGTCCGGGAGCTGCTTCCTGGCGATGGCTATCTTGGCGTATAGGGGCTTGCGGTCAGCGGCCATGTGGATCCTCTCTGAATACGTTATGTTCTAGTGGCTGCTCATCAGGCCCAGGCCACCACGCCCGGGCGACCTCCCGCAGGAGGTTTCGCTTATCGCCTGCTGGCCGTCCCATACTCTTCAAGCGGCATGTCTTGGCCCTTTCGGATGGCAGACCAACACTCCGGGCAGCGCCTCCAATAACCTGCTGACAGCGGCTCGCCGCAATCTACGCAGCATCGCCCCGTGGGCTGTTCGGAGCGCCAAGACAGACGCTCGGGACGAGGCGAGCGTTTCAGCTTTGCAACAGACCTGGTGTTTGATTTCTCCGTCATGATCTCGGCTCTGACCTGTTCGACCCACGCCATGGTTGGCTCAAATTCGACCCCCCAGATTCTTCGCATGGCCGAGTGGATGACCACCGCTTTACAGCGGCTCTCAGAGGCCAGCCGGATCATGTACATGGCGGAATGAGCCGTCTTGTTCATTTGCACATAAGGCATCCTTGGCCCACGAGGGCCGCGCAGCCTGCCTTCAATACTCAGCTCATACTCGGCATTCTCGGGAAGCGGTCTCCAACTCATGGCCGTTCCTCCCTCGCAACAATGTCTTCCACCGGAATGTACCGCGTACCGCCGTACATGGTGACTGGTACTACCCAACGGCCGTCATGGGCGAGGACCGCAGGGGCTGCGGTGAAGCCGCCCTCGACTCTGTTCACACCGCCTTTCTCGAAGCGCACGCTGACACGGGTTCCGCGTGGGATGCGTGGGTCCTGAGCAGGCTCCGGCATGTGTCCAAGGGCCAGCCCGACAACCAGGTCAACAAGCCTGCCCCTGTCCAGGAAAATCGGGCTACCGTCGGGGCCATCATGCCATCTGCGATCGATACGCACGCGGAATGAACCCTCAGGGCCGCCGTGGATCTGGCCTTCGGCGACCTCGATACGGGCGCGGCGTGTGTCGATTCTGACACTAAATGAGGCTATGAATTTACGTTTATCCATGTGCTTGTCTCGTGAGTTCAGTCGTCCATAATTGTTGCGAGGAACACGAACAGTATCGCGCCAACATTGTGTTCCAGGGCCAGGATGAATGCGAAAATAATGACTATTGACTTCACGCTTGCCGCCGCTCCAGAAGCTCTTTGTTCTGAACCGTCAGGATCTGCCGGTGGCGCTCGCTTTCGGCCAGTTCAGACCCGAGACCACGAAGCTGCTCTTCCTGATTGTTCAAGGTGCAAAGTGCCGAGCGCAGATAGGCGTCTTGCTCTTCCAGCCGGTAGGCGATCTCGCGAAGAACTTTGTGACTGAGGGTCTGATTGTTGGACCGGATTAGGTTCACCATTTCCACCGTTGTCATGCTTCACCTCCAAAAGGGTCAAAACTGCCGTGAGTCGCCTCATATTCCATGACGACACGTTCCAGGTGGTCTATCCGTCGTTGCAGGGCTTCCCGGTCATTCTGGATGTCAGATAGGTCAGGGGCTGCCACAGATGGTTTGTACACGGGAGCCAACTCCCCAACGTAAAATCTGCGCGGACCTCGGCCCGTATTAATCTGCACCCTGCCATCCGGATCGTGCTTAAGGATCTTGCCGCTTCTGCCACGCACCTGTCCTAAAGCATTGATCTCGTATCCAGGCATGCCCGGGATGGCCTGAAAGGTGTTCATTCTGTCGAGCCTCCTTCGGACTTGGACAGCCCTAGTTTCTCGCGCCAGCCCTTAATCCCTTCGGCCAGGGGCACAACGTGATTATTTTCATGCTTTAGTTCTCGGCGTATCTGCGGCGCCTCAGGCGGCCTGCGCCTGGCCTCTTCCTCACGGCGCACATTGCCCTGGTGCCAAGCCTTTTCTGCCAGCTCGTAGACCACGGCCCTGAGATAGTTGTGCGCTTCGAGCGGCCGATCCAGCTTGCCCTGGGCATCGCGGTCCAAAATGAGCTTGATGGCCTGGGCCCAGAATTCGGGGCGGGAAGGCACCAGCCTTCCGCCTTTCCATTGGATCTCCGGCTCGGCGACCAGCTCCGCCAGCTCGGCAACGATCCGGCCGGCACGTTCCCAAGTCAGCACCCGGGCGCTGCCGGGCTTGCGCCACAGGCCAAGGTACGACCAGGTCAGGCGAGGCAGCTCGCCGGGCAATGCTGCAACGGCCAGCTGCACGCTCTTGGCGTCGTCGGCCGTCAGGAAAATTTCTAAGGGGCCGTAGGTTCCGCAGTGGGGGCAGGTGGCTTTCATATCAAGCCCTTGTATAGCCGAGATAAGGCCCGGGATGCCGCGCCCCATTTGTGGCTCAAGTCCCTGTATTTACCCCAGTCCTGCGACAGGGAGCACTCGTCCATCTCCGCCTGAAGGGCGTCCATCTTGGTGTTCAGTTCAGTGGATTTCCTTTCGAGCTCAATCCAGAACAATTCGCGGACCACCCGTTCCTCGCCGCCGGAACAGAATGCCCCGCTCTTAATGATGAAATGGATAAGGTCCTGCTTGGAGAAGGATTCGAGGGTGCGCACTTTGCTCATACCCGTGACCTCTCAGGCTGCGGATCCCACCACATGACCGTGACCGGCCCCTGGTAATCGTCAAGCGCCTCCAACCCAGCCTCTTCCTCTTCCGACCTCTCGGCAGCTTCGCGCGGGTGGTTGAGCTGCTCGGCTATCCACATGCCAAGCGCGTCTTGCGGAACATCAACCCCAACTTCGACCTCGACGGTGATCCAAGTGCTCATGCCGCCACCTGCCTCTTTGCTTCCTTCAGGCGCTGCTTGGCCTCACGGACCAACGCTCTTAATTCTAATTCGAGATCACCAACTCTATCAAAAGCATCCGAGACCTCACTGTCCGAATCAAAGGCGCCCCAAGGCATGGCGTCGTAAAGAGAGTGCCTGCATTTACCAGCTTCCTTCGATTTCTGCGCAGCTTCGTCGATCAACCAATTCAGGATTTTTTCAGCTTCGCACATAAGCTCATTTTCTCCTCGATCCGCGCCCAGTTCCATCCACAGAGCCGGGTTGGGTCGGTGATGTTTTTCCCGCAATAGCTAGTGTCGCGGCCTCTCCGGTTCTTTTGTCTGATCCAGGCAGCGCAATGATCCGAGCAAAAGGACCGTGGTACTTCGTCAATGGAGGGTATTCCGGCAGCATCTCGGTGATCAGGCATTCGATCCCGTCCACGTAGATTGTTTGCCGCACCAGAACGAGATCCATCATGCTTCAGCATCCTTCACTCCGAGGGCGGCGAGATCGTCCAACGTGAAAGGATGCGGCACGTACAGGCCACTGAGGCAGCTCGGGCAGACCAAGTCCGGGCCTGGCCCCAAGACATCCTCGGGCAGTATCCCGACATTCGCCGGAAGGAACCGCTCTGCTTCGCCAACATGTCCACATATCGCGCATGTGATCTTCATTTCCGCCTCCTAGCTGCTCATCAGGTCCGGACAACCACGTCCGGACGACGGTCCCGCAGGACCGTTTCGCACGGATTTATCCGACCTTGGCCAGCGCAGGCTTCGCGGCCTCGGACGCGCCTTGCGGAACTTCGTCCTTCTTGATCTCGATGAAGAACGTGTCCGACTGCTGGCGCTTGACGCCAACGGTTTCAAGCCGCTCATCCGGCCATCCCATCATGACTTCCTTGTTCGGCTCTTCCTTGACCCGGATCGCGTCCTTGAAGCCGAACTGATGGAGCTTTTCGAGGGTCATTTCCACCGTCACGCCTTTGATCTGAACCAGCTTGGTGGACAGGCGGAAGCCAATCGTTCCGAAGCCCATGTCCACGCTCTTGAGCTTGCCCAGAAGCTCCTGCCGGTTCAGCTTGGCGTAGACGGCCAGCGCGTCGGCAAGGGCCTTGCGGCGTGCAAGCATGGGCGCTGCGGCCTGGGCAGCCTTCTTCTTTGCAAGGTCGATGGTCTCTTGCATCTCGCCCTCGACCGCGCCGATCTTGCGATCCAGAGCGGCCATCTCGGCCAGGGCGCCTTCAGCCTGGGCGCGGTCGACGATGACGTGCGGATCTGGTTTAATTCTGGCCATGAGCCACCTCCTTGGCATGGGTGCAACCCTCCCACTCATCGGGACAAACAGGAGGCAGACTTGCCGCCAGCCTATCAAGCAAGGTGCCCTTGATGCTCTGCAATTTCACCTCATTAATTTCCTTTTCGGTCTTCGGTGTTTCTTCCGGCTTTGGAACCACCAGACTCCGTTCCAGCTCCTCGGCATGATCAGCAGCTGCGATCAAATTGGTCTTGACCAACCGCAGAACAGCAGCCTGTTCCGGGTCCACCTGGTGCATGAGCGCCCCCAACGCGATCGCGTTCGTCCGAATTTCCTGACTTACTATAACCACCTCCAATTATTAGATCATCTTCCCCAGATCGCCCAACCGATCGCCACGCCCAGAATCAACATGAATATTGCCAACCCACATGGCCAAGTCATGGCACCGCCTCCTCAAGTTCCTTCACTGCTTTTGCCAGCCCCTCCATGCTCTGACGCATGGAATCCAACGCCTTGCGGACCCTGATGGCCCTCAGCTTCTCGGCCTTATTGGTATCCTCAGGCATCAAGACAGGATCGTTCACCAGCTGGATCCGGCCATCGGCCAACCGACGCACCAGCTCATGGCCTTCCAGCATCCTTACCCACTGCTTTGCGTACGGGCAGCTTGCGCCCGTCAGCTCCATGAGATCTTCAAGGTTGACCACGCGCCGAGACCGCAGGATGGACCACATCTTTTGCCGCAGCTGAACCGGCTCCTTGCGGGCCGCCCAGCGGTACGTCCTGTCGGCCACCCGCACGATCTCGCCGCCCTTGAGCAGATCGCGCAGGACTGCCTGGACCATGGGCTGGACTTTGCGCCCAGCAACCTTTTCCGGGGCTGCCTGGATCATGGCAGCCCTCAGCTCGGCCACGGTCATCTGGCCGTTGGCTTCGAATTGCTCGCGGCACATGTGCGCGAAACTTCCTTTTCTTTTCGGCATATTATGCTCCTCTCAAGGCCTGTTTAGCCGCGATGCTCGCCATCTCAGCCGTTACTTCCTTGGTGCCCTTAGCGCGGCAGATCTGCGCCAAGGAAACAACGTCCCGTCGCACCAGCCTGAAGTCGCCACCGCTGGACGCAGCCACGACCTGAGCGGCGTCCTTGCCAACCTCCAGCCCGGCCGCCTCGGCGGCGTAAAAGATGATGTCGCTGGGGTTGATGGGCTCGAATTGCATCTGTTGAAAGACACGGCTCCAGACGCGGCGCTCATGCATCAGGTGGTCGACCAGATTCTCTTCACCTACGAACACGACCGCTGCCCCCGAAAGGTCTGTCAGGTCTCGCAGGAATTCGAGAAATCGAGGATGCAGCTTCTCGATCTCGTCAAGAATGATCGGCCGCGGATCCATCACAAGCTTGTCCAGGACCGCCTGGAAGGCTGCTGCCTTGCGGCGGGGCGGTGTCAACACACCAAGCTCGCGGGCCAAGGTACACAGGAAGTCCAGTTCGGATGTCGACCAGATGGCCAGCACGCGCAGGTAAACGGAGTTGTTGTCAGCCGAATACCACTGCGCTGTACGGGTCTTGCCGCGCCCAGCCTGCCCCCAGACCAGACCAAATCGGCCCTCGCCCTCGGCCAACTCCAGACCGCTCATCAGGGCCTGAAAGTTGCGCACATTTTTGGTCTTGACGAAACTTGGATTCAACTTCACTCTTGACTCTCCTTTAGGTTTGCGGGGTTCGCGTTCACGGCGCGGCCCCATTTTTTATTGTGCCACTGCAGTCTGAGATTCCCGCCGAGAATAGGTCATGGCGTACATCATCCTGCGCTCCTCGAAGTAGCTTTCGAAGCGCGAATACTCTGCCGTCTGTTCGAAATATCTACAGAAATTCCGGTGGTTTTCAGGAATATCCAGCCCTTGCGCTTCGGCTTCCAAGATCATTTCGTACCGGTCTGCCTCCACGGATTCCCGGTCGACCTTGCTCCAGAACTGCTCTTCAGCCGTAATGATGCGCGGCTCGTAATCATCCTCTTCCGCCTGGACTTTCGTCTCAGCCCTCAGGGCGTCTTCGGCCCGGATAGCCGCATGCTCAGCCATCTCCGCCTCAAATTCTGCATCGGTCTGGGTCTTGATCTTCGTCGGCTTCACCAGATCTGGAGCCACGGCATCTTCAGCCATCCTGACTTCCAGGGCGGCCTGTCGGGCTTTGGTTTCAGGCAAAATTGTTGCGTTGAGGAGCATGTCGAAGCGACCGGTCGCCTGGCGCTCCTGGTGGCGTTTCAGCGCGATCGCATCGCTCAAAGCCAGCTGCTGATCTTCGTCGCCAAGGATCTTCGCCGCAGGGTGAATGCCGCAGGCGATCTTATAGTGATGGCGGTCCAGCGCTTCGCAGATAAAGCGACCGTCTGGGTCGTAACAAAGCACTGAATGGGGAGTGGTGACTTCGTCATGGCGGACGACGAGCTTGTGGCGGCGGGATTGCAGAGCCTGGTGCCAGTAAAGACGACCGTTCAACCTGATGCCGTCCTTGGTGATGCTCTTGACCTCAGAACTCATCATCAGCACGTCCATCGCACGAAGCTGCGCTTCGGTCAGACCCGGCCCCTTGCCTTCCTGGAAGACTTCCATAGGTGTGCGCCCGGCCAGATGCGCGGAGCGGCTAGCCCTCATGGAATACTCGCCGAACCATTTGGCCACGGCCCTGTGTGTTTCCTCCAGGGTCAACGGGCGGCCCCCCATCTTTTCGTACAAGGCGCGGTGCTTGTCCTCGCCGCGATGGAGACGGGCGGGCTTGTCGTCGATGGACGAGCCAACGTAGCTCGGCACCATGACTTCCATGTCATGCATCGTGCCGAAAAATCTTTCGATGGTCTTCGACTGGCCATGGTAGGCCCAAGCATGGGTCACGTGGCAACCCAACGCCTCGTATAGACCGAAGATCCCAGCCTGACGGAGGTCTTCGCATCCCTTGAAAAACTTGGCCCGGAAGGCCTTGCCGTTATCCAAGTAGACAACGAGCGGGATGCGGCCAAGGAAGAGGCAAGTCCGTCTGAAGGCGGCGGAAATACAAGCCACGTTCTCGGTTGGCATGATCTCCCAACCCAAAGGCATGTTCGACCTGCCATCAAAAAAGAGAAGCAATGTCATGCGCTTGGGCTTGCCTGTCTGCGGATGGATCGTCTCAAAATTCAAGGTGTGGCCATCGGCGATGACGATGTCGCCGACGTCGACCTGCGACCAGTCACGCAGGACCGAGATAGCAGCCTTGTCGCTCCAGGCCTTCTTGCCTTCGCGGAAGTAGGTCCACTCGTCGAAACACTGCTGGAAAAACTTCATCTGAAATCGGTTGATTGTAGCGTACGACGGGGCGAAGAGACCTTCAGCTGCGCACCTGGTGTGGATCTGCCGGACGGCCTCCGAAATCTTCGGCGCGGTCGGGTTCAGAACCTGGCCAAGAATGATATCAATGTGCCGTTCGGTCAGGATGGTCTTACCGCGATGAGCGAGGCCACGCCGATCAACAAGCGCTGTCGCAGTCTTAGACTTCGCTTTCTGACGCTTGTTCTTCCAGCGCTCGATGCTCTTCCAGTCTCTCTTGCCAACAATCTTCAGGATCTCTGGCCACGCGCCGCCAAGATAGGCCGCGATAAAGGCGTCCTTTTGGGCTTCGGATCGGCCATGTGTACGCAGCCATTGAAGATAGATACTGAGCAGATCCTCTTTTGCGGCACCGAAGGCGAGCCTCTTTTCGTCGAGGTCCTCGGGCAACACTGGAAGATCGACGGTTGCAGGCACCGGGAGCTTGGCTTGCTTGATGGCGGCCAGGGCCACGTCGCGTTCGTGGTCTTTGACTTTTTCGCGGATGTCCGCCGGGAGGTCTTTAACCGCGAATTCATTGCCCCCGCCCTTGCCCTTACGCTTCGTGAACGGCCATGACTCCTTGGCGGCTTTTCGCTGGATATGCCTCTCGCCCAGTCCGACAATTTCAGCAATTTGCTTCGCTGTGTACACTACGTCCTCACTCGTTTAATGCCTGCCCGGGCAGTTTCCGGACCGGGCAGGTGTTAAAGGATCGAAGATTGTTGCCTCTGCCAAACCCTGGTATGGAGCCGTCACCACAACAAACCCTGTGACCAGGAGAAAGACCATGTCTGAAAATCTCGACAATCTGTCATTTACTGCACTCGTTCTTGTGCTGGCCAAGCAGATCAAGGCGGAAAAGGCCGCCAAGGGAACTTCCTCGACCTCCGACTACACCTATGAAGCAGTCCAATTGATCAAAGATAAACACCGCGAAATCACTTCATTATTACGCTAAGCCGAGGGTTTCCGGCGTCGACGATCAGGCTCGCCGCGATGATCGTCGACGCTTCTTTCAAAATGACATTCGCCTGAGAGAACGGGATGCCGTGCAGAGCATCGATCACAGCTTTTGTCGCCTTCTTCATTCCCGAGTCGTTCAGATAGGCAACGCCATTTTCAAACTTCCAGACTTCTCGTTCAACGGGTTTTGACTGGCCGTGATAGGCTCTTCGACCGTACATCTCATTACTCCCTGGCTCTTCGCCGGTTACCGATTCAAGCGCCTCTGACAATTCAGTTGCACACCTCCGAAGAACGCCAACACACGACATCAAACTGCAGTGCGGTTGTGATTCTGGTCCGAAACACGCGGCCATCTCTTCGCTGTGTCTCGCTGTCTCTTCCCAAAACCTTGGTAGTCCATTGATATTCATCTACGCAGCCCTCACTTCCTCGTATTTCGTGCCCCTGAAGTACGCCCTGGGACATCCCTTCCCAATCAAGTGCTCGGCGATCCGCCGTGAATCACTCTTTCCGCGCAGCCACGCACTGACCATCTGCCTGGACACGCCGAGCTCGCTGGCCAGGGACGCCGGAGTGATTTCCTGCAGGACCATCCAAGCCTTGATTTTGAGGGAGGTGTCTTTGTTCATATTCCGAAATTCCCCTTCATTCCTCGCAGTTTAGCGGCGATCTTCCGTTCCTCGACGATCGTCTGCCCAAGCTCGGCAAAGGCCCGTGTTTCTTCGTCAGCCAACCATTGGCCCGTGCCGTCCAGGACCGCCGCGACAAGGCCGTAGTCACCCGTCACAACGCAGAACGCCGTCACGTATTCGAGCGGGAAGCGCCAATCGCGTTTGCCTTCGGAGCACCAGTTGTCGAGGTGCGCACGGCTGATGTGCTCACCGGTCAACCTGGACAGCTCCGCAGCCACGTCCTCCCGGGACAATCCGCAGCTGGAAAGACCGGACGTCAGAGCTTCACGAATGGCATCCTTTCGCGCCAACATCCCGGCCCTAAAGGCATTTGAGCGGCCCTTAAACATCGGCAAGGGCAGCTGCTTGGGGTGTGTGTCAGAAGCGGGTCGATTTTTGGACATAGACGGGCAAACTTTAGTTGGTTATTGGTTGCTAAATGCGCCTTGCGTTTTTCAACTAACTGATGTCGGAGTAAGGCATTGCTTACGTTGAAGTCAACTAAAATCTTATGTCGAAGTTTATTTTGTAATTTTTGACGAAGGAAATGATGGAAAATCGTGTAAAATCAAATAATAACGGCAAACTCCGACACGAAAGCAAAAACTCCGACAAAATGTCGGAGTTAGCCGATTTAACTACGACATCTTATGATGCCGTCTTTTCCCGCCTGATGGCCGCCGTGGGAACAAATAAGGCTGTCGACGTAGCCAACGCCTTAGGCATATCCCAGCAATCAATCTCGGGAGCTAAGGCAAAACAGAAGATTCCAGAAGGATGGCTTACTACCATATCTGATAAATACAGAGTTTCAGTTGATTGGTTGAGGACGGGAGAGGGGGAGATGAAGCGCACCCGTCAATATGTTTGGACGGACATCGGGTATGAAGAGGTCGGCAAACAAGGCATCATAGAACCCCCGCCGCTTACTGGAAATGAAACCTGTGTGCCATATACCCCCAGGCCAGACGTCGGAAGCCACGGCGAGACGGGCTCGCCGAACATCGCAGACCTAGTCTCAAAGACAATTGAAGTCCTCCAATCCAAGACAGTATTTCAGACCGCGCTGGAGAGTAACATCGAGGCCTTTCATCAGGCGATTGTTCTCGACAAGAAAATCGACCAAGTAGAAGAGCGAATCATGGCTAAGGTGTCGGCACGATTCGAATCGCTTGAAGCAGAGAATGCGCAAATTCGTACTGAAAACAAGCAACTCCGCCAGGACTTAGAGCACGAGCGCGCTCAGTCAGCAGTTCGGGACACGGGTTAATCTTTGGCACAATGTACTGACGCGGCAACGCGCCCGGGAGCGAATCGGCAACGTCATCCACGCGGCCAAGTGCTGGGAAGCCATAGGGAGGGAGAAAGCAGGGTGTCCGCTACAGATGACAGCCTGATGTCTGACACGCCAGCACAACACCCCACAGTTCTAGCACACCGTCAGACGCAAAAAAGCCCTTCGTTTTGTGCCATTATCGACACGCCCGAAGGGCTTTCAATTCTCATCTTCCGTGAAAAACAGGTCAGAAAAACGCCGAAATTCTCAACTCTTTCTCCGCCGCAGAAAATTCCACCCAACCACCCGCCAGCCCGCACCCGTCAAGCATTCGTCAACCATTCAGCCACCCAACTCCAATCATTCCCTAATTCTCATTTCTCCTGACCCCCCATACGCACCATTCCCCGCACACAGTGTGGTCTTTCGTTTACTCTTGGATTCCTTTCTATCCGAGATATAGCGAATAATAGTGACATATAGTGACATGGATGTTGAGGAGTGGAGCGGGCTGGCGGGCGGC
>Ga0265295_1005466_pt1 | contig 16166 bp, 10 predicted proteins | sample Munlansysbiofilm_FD_192503 | JGI IMG/M metagenome (GOLD analysis project Ga0265295, IMG submission 192503) | Leachate microbial communities from a municipal landfill in Southern Ontario, Canada - Methane capture system biofilm | ecosystem: Engineered > Solid waste > Landfill > Unclassified ... | reverse complement strand
ATAGACATCCAAAAATGGGTCTAATCGTTTAATATAAGGTACATAGCGCTGCTTGCTGCCTTTACCTTGCACTAATATCATGTGCTGGCTGGTATTCAGATCGTGTATTGTTAGCCCCAAAAGCTCTGAAATACGCATCCCAGTAGCATACAATAGCTCCATCATTACTTTATTACGATAGGCAAGGCTGCTATCCGTAGCTAAACTATCCAGCAAAAGCCGCATTTCCTCAACTGAGAGTGTATCTGGCAAATAGCTACCAATGCCTATAGCGGGAACCATATCAAAATCCAGGCTAACCGGATGATCGTTTTGCAGATGATAATCGAAAAACTGCTTGATAGCTACACGCTTGCGAGCCAATGAACTATTCTGCAGTCCCATATCCTGAAGTAGGCTCAGATACTCAATCAAGTCTTGAGCAGAGCAATTTGATACCGACTCTTGAGTGTAAACCAAGAAATCTTTGATATCGCGCTCGTAAGCCTCGATGCTGTTTGCTGCCATACCTCGCTCAACCTTTAGGTGGTAAAGAAAAGCACTCAAAAGGCTTTGCTTGGAGCTATCAATCTCCGCTTTGATAGTTCGGAGTTTCTTTGGTAATGCGCACATCGTGAGGATGTGATTCCTTGAGTCCCGCCGAGCTTATTTCCACAAACTCGGCATTTATTCGTAATTGGGAAAGATTTGCTGCCCCAATATATCCCATACCGCTGCGTAAACCACCAATTAGCTGATAGATAAACTCACTTAAAGGTCCCTTATAGGGTACCATACCTTCAATTCCTTCGGCAACGAGTTTGTTCTCCGATACTGAATTTTGGAAATAGCGGTCTTTACTACCTCTTTTCATCGCACCTATGGATCCCATTCCTCGATAGCTTTTAAATCTTCTACCGTTATAGATTATCGCTTCTCCAGGGCTTTCATCACACCCAGCAAATAGCGATCCAATCATTACTGCTGCAGCTCCACCGGCAAGGGCTTTTACTATATCTCCAGAGTATTTGATGCCACCATCAGCAATAAGCCCGATACCGCTTTTATCTGCTTCTTCTGCGCAATCCATAATTGCCGAAAGCTGTGGTACGCCAACGCCCGATACAACTCTTGTAGTACATATAGATCCTGGACCTATACCTACCTTAACCGCATCTACTCCATTATCTATTAGATATCTACAAGCTTCTTTGGTAGCAACATTCCCAGCCAATACTTCAGTGTTTAGCTTCTTTTTTATCTGATACAAAGCGTCCTTAAAATGGATATGGTGACCATGAGCAGTATCCATCACAATGATATCTACTCCTGCTCTAACCAATTCCTGCGCACGTTCCAGATAATCACCCGTTACGCCTACTGCTGCTGCCACCAACAGCCTATTTTGTTTATCTTGCACGGCATGAGGATAGTTTTGCCGTTTGAGGATATCTCTTACGGTAATCATACCCTTTAATTTCCCCAAGTTATCTACTAAAAGCAGCTTCTCTATGCGATGTTTTTGCAGAAGATTGGTAGCTTGCTCCCAATTAATACTTTCCGGAGCCGTTACAAGATGCTCAAGTGGAGTCATCATTTCTTTAACTTTTCGTTTGAGATTCTCTTCAAAGCGAATATCTCTGTTAGTAAGAATGCCCACTAAAAGGTCGTTTTCAACAACTGGAAATCCTCCCACCCGATGTTTAGCTTTTAAGGCTAGAACTCTGGCAAGGTCGTCATTAGGAGATACTGTGTAAGGATGAACAACTACTCCACTTTCAGCACGCTTAACCAGGTGTACTTGCCGAGCTTGTTCCTCGATACTTAAGTTTTTATGGATCACGCCCAATCCACCTTCTCTGGCGATGGCAATAGCAGTATCTGCTTCAGTGACGGTATCCATTGCCGCAGAAAGCAAAGGAATTTTTAAAGCAATTTTGGAAGTAATATTGGTGCCCAGCTCCACCGTTGCAGGCAATACAGTAGAGTGCTTGGGTAAAAGTAGTACATCATCAAAGGTATAAGCTTTGCGAATATTCATTTGAATCTCCATTATTTCAATGTACTTACATACTTATTTGTCGAGCAGACATACGCGAAATTATCTGTCGAAATCTGGGTGAGAAAATGCTGTTTGGCTTGTTCTTCAGGAACTCTTGGGCAAGCTGGATTTCTGTTTCTCTTTCTTGAATAAGAAACAGACTTAACATAAGTGCATAATCTCGAGCCAATTCATCCTTGAAATCATGGGCTAAGAGGACTTCAGCTTGCGTGATGTCTCCCAAAGCCAAAGACCATTCAATGGCTAGCATCAATAACTCTTCATCATCGTTTTGTTCAAATAGATCTACTAAAATTTGTATTCCTTCCGGTTTGAACAGTTGCAGCATGCGGATTGCTTTGCTAAAGTTCTGGAGCTGGATATCACTCATATTAATACTTAGCATATTCAAATAAATTATATCGTTGGTATATTCAGAATCAGGGTGCTTAAGAACATATTCGTGCATTAGAGAATCTGCCTCAGCTTTCTCGCCTTGCATAAGCGCCAATAAAAACTCCAGATAGTGTCGCTCTGCCAAATAATCTTGCACGACAATACGCTTTAGAGTGCTCTTGGCAGTCTCAAAATCCTCATCCAGAATTGCAAAACGAGCTAAATCCACATCTAATTCCTGAATTTCATCGTGATAAACGCTATAGTCTTTGGTTTGCTCAATCCACTGCCTTACCCTATTCAGTTCAACTCCCAAGGCAAGGTCATTTTCTGCCTTAAGCCTGCGCAACTTTACCAAAAGGCTGCTTTTACCTGCTTGTTTGGGCTTATTCCAAGAAGGGTCTTGCAACAATTCGTTAATAATATTTTCGGTAGAATCATATTGAGCCGATTGGAAGAAGATATTTGCTACCTCATAACCGTAATATAACCTTTGAGCAGGCTGTTCGGCATTCTGCCCCAAGAATCGATACGCCTTTAGAGTAATATCCAAATTACCAAGTTTAAGCTGTTCTGCAGCAAAATTCCGCAGATAAGTAAGAGGCATCTGTTTATAGGTTTCTAAAGCCTCTTCATAGTTCTTTATAGTCATTAAAGCTAAGGCATAAATCTCTTTAATAACGAAATTATCATGGGTATTGGCAAAGTTTCTTACTACATTTATGAGAGTACTATCTTCCCGGACTATCTCCGATACTTGATTTCTAATGAAAAGGTTGGTATTTTGTGCATTGGCGGAATGGTTGAGATACTCGCGCAAAGCCTTCTCATACAAGCCACATTTCATGGCTGCCGAAGCTATTTCTACAGCAAAAATATCATCGCCGTGAACTCTTCTGGCTGCCTCAAAAATCCTTATCGCACTTTCATTATCACCCCGCCCAGAAAAATAGGAAGCGATCAAATTATACTTACTTCTGTTGGAACCATATATCTCTAAATATGAATCTGCCAAGCTATTTGCCTGTTCATGTTTGCCCTGTAAAATCAGTAATTGGATCCTAAGCTCGGTATATGCATTTTCAGGTATGTGCCGCTGATGGGTTTGCAACATTTCCTCAACTTTTACCTCTTGAGATAGTGATAAATACAATTGAGTAAGTTGAAGAATGGAATTTATATCGTCTGGATATTGGGCGATAATCTGTAAAAATACTTCCTCCGCTCTATCATACTGACGTTGAACCATAAGTTGATTCGCTTGCTGAACCAATATCTGCCGTTCATCGTATTGACCCCAAAGCAGGGAAAGCATAATTAACGTGATGATTAAACATGCATATTTACGCATTATTGACTGCTCTCTTCTAAAAGCTTCAGATATTCCATTATAAGCTGTTGATATTCTCTGGGATACTTTTTGAAGCTATCGTCCAGCATCATCGCCCTTCGCAAACGATCATAATCTACTGCCTGAAGTTTTCTATCGGAAGGATCACCGGTGCTGCGGCGTGCTTCTCGGCGCTCACTAGTGTCACGTTTATTGATGGAACGTTGTGCGTCGAGCAATCGGCTTAGAATATTCTCTTGGCGTTTTATGAGGTCATCATCCATTCTTAGATTGCGCAAATTCCGTGCCACTGCTTCTGCTTCTTCAATTATCTGCCGAATGGCATTACCTTGTTTTTGAGCTTGAGGATCTTGTTGTAAGGCGCGCCTCAGGTTTTCTGCCAAACGCTCGTGTTCAGAAGCCAATTTACCAATCTGTTCTTGCATAGCACTATCCATCGAACCGCCTTGAGCTTGTATCTGCATCATCAATTGCTGAGTAAGCATATTCATAGCCATTTGCTCTTGTCCCATTTGCTCCAACATCTGCATTAAGGATTGCATTCCACCTCCGCCGCCACCAGATGATGCGTTTTGCATTGCCAAAATCAAATCGTGTGCCATCAAGTTAATGCCTGCTTGGATACTTCTTAATTCTCGACTGATGCTAGGTGTAAAACTCTGACCTAATGAGCCAAATATATCTCGAAAACCTTTATTAGTTTCAGATAGATCCATATAGAACTTCGGTGGTATCGCCATGCTAACTTGGGGCATGCTAAACAACTTATTCAAAATTATCTGCAATCCCTCATAAGATGAAATCAGCTCAGGAACCAAGGGATATGGATCATTTTGATATCGGATTATTGTTTGTTCATGTTTTTTAGAAAAGATGAGGAGCTCGCGCACAGCTTGTTCTATAGCTTGAGCCATGGCAGATTGCGCTCCAGAGCTCATAGAATTCTTCATCTCTGCCAGTTTCATGGTAAACCGCCGCATCTTTTCCATAGCGGATGTTTGTGCTTGCATAGATTGTTGGCGTAAGTTTTGTTGCAAAGACTCACTGCTCTGTTGCATATCCTTGTTCGCCTGGCTTTGTTTCATATCTTTCATTAACTCTTCCAGTTGCTTCGAGGCTGTGGGATCTTGCTTCAGCATTTCTTGTAACTTCTCCAATTCTTGACTAAGGGCATCATATTTATCGGATATTTGCTGTTGATCTTGGGCTAATTTTTCCGCATCTTGAGAAGGATCGATGGTTTTATCGTGCAGAGCTTTTTGCATCTTTTCCATTTCTTCCGAAATCTGCAAAGCTTTTTGTACTGCTTGTTCATTTTTGATGCTTTCCAAAAGAGCCAGAGTTTGTTCGATGTTTTTGGCAAAATCTTCCATCGAGAATTTGAAATCCTCCATTGCCTTTTTCAGTGCGGCAGGGTCTACATTTTCCATTGCCTGCTCCAATTTACGCATAGCTTCCAACATATCTTCGGTGGCAATGTCTTGCATTAACTCTTGAATCCGCATCATCTTCTGCAATGTTTCCTGCGAAAGCGCACTGTTTGCCTGCATTTTATCTATTAGATCCTGATAGCTTTCGGCAATGTTATCAACTTGTTCTACAAGTTCTTCTTGCGCTGCCAAAATGTCTTCAAGTTGCTTCTTGTCTTCCCAAGCCAATTCTGGATCTTTGAGCAATTCTCGACGCTTTTGTTCAAACCGTTCTTGCAGCTTTTCACTTTCTTCCCAACTCTTACTCAGATCGCTCTTACGATTCTGTTCCTGCTGTTCTATCTCTGCATATATTTCTTCTATGGATGGGAAACGAGCCCGAAAACGAGAACTAACTCCCTTTTGAGGAGTAGGCGCATTGTCGTAAATCTCTGCCCAATAAGTTACTACGTCTCCCGGAAAGAGATCATTCGCTTGCATATCCCATAGGTAATCGGTATTAAACAATTTATTGGGTATCACGTTTTGAATATTTATTGTTCTTAGTTCATCTGTATTAACTTGGTAGTTCAAGCTACAGTTAGCCAATCCAAAATCGTCATCGGCGCTGATTATGAGAGGAAGCATCAGGTTTTGGTTCAAAGTAGTATCTTCACCTGGAAACACGATGCGAATCTGAGGAGGATCGTCTGGCAATACCCTGATGTATTTCTCTTCGGGTCGTGATTTTCTGCCCAATTCATCTTCCAACTCCAAATACCAGCTATGTGCAGATTCTATCTTTATTTGGGTTGTATATTCGGTTTCACTTAGCGCAGTAAGCTCTTTAGCGCTGGCGTTATCGAACTTCATATAGGCCTTTTTAATGGGAATATTGCTGGTTATCCGTAACCTAACAACGCTTCCTTTATATGCTTCAATATTGCCATAACTCATACTATCGGTATAGCTTGGAATACTGGTGTAGCTTGGATAGCTGTAAGATACTTGCCATTTACGGACTATCGGTTCATCTAAGACAGTAATTTTGTATACAGCACTTTTAGCTATCTCGTTCTCGGCATAATATTCTATGGATTGCTCCAAGCGAGGAAACAGATAGCTATTCTGCATCATCCCCAATTCCCGCCAGTTTTCCCCCACTCGGAAAAATAAGCGATGCTTAAGCCGGATATCCGGTTCATTTATTTTTATGAGTACTTGCTGATTTTTCCCTATCTGAATACTACCTGGGCTAAGAGATATGTGGTCTTTGTAAATAATCTGAGGAGCTTTATTGGAGTAGAACTGAGTAAAAGCAGTTGTAAAATCTGCTCTAAACCAATACCAAAAGGCACATACTGCCACCAAGAATATCGAGATAATTAACAGCATTGAGGCATTAAACAGCTTTGGCAATGAATATTCTGTAGCAATAATCCTCTTATTGGCAGATTCTAGAAGCGCTTTACTAATAGGATTTTCAGAAGCTTTTATGTTCAATTCCCATGCATTCTGATATAAATCATCTTGAGCATTATGTTTCAAATCTAAATAACGAGCCATTTTGAAATGACTCCACATATCCCGATAAGCTTGCCAAACTACATATATGATGCTTAATGCCAATCCTATGCGGATTCCAATATTTGCATAAATTAAAGCAGGAGAATAAGCTCCGAGAACCAGCCACAATATAAAATAAAGATGCAAACCCCCCACAAAAAGCAAAACGTTTCCCAGTACCGCACGCAAAACAATGCCAAGATTGATGCGATTTTTGTATTGGTTTAGTAAGGCTTTGAATTCTTGCATCAGTTTTCTCCCTTTTACTAAGGATAAACAAAATGGAAGGCAAATGCTGTCAAGCCAAACCTTGCTCAAATAGCTCATCATACTAAATACTAAGCATAAATGGGCTACCTTGCGCAGCCATCCCTCATTCCCTTAACCCTAGATTAAGTATGGTTCAGGCAGAGATACTCCTGTAAATACAACAAAATCCCCGCTTAAATTATACTTAAAGCATACATAAAACAAGGGGCGAGCAGTAATCTTGATTAAGATCGGTGGATACCGAAAATTGAATTCGGGGCTAAAGAAAAGAGTTGACGGAATATGAAAATTCAAAAAAATGGAAAAAAAGGAAAAATGAATATAGGGGTAATCATGAGATTTGCAATAGAAAAAAAAGAACTGATGCAAAGCATCCAACATTTAGCCAGCGTTGCTCCGGCAAAAAACGCCTCTCCCATATTAACTAACTATCTTATTCAAGCCTCTGTCGAAACGGGCATGGTAAAGATTACTACTTCAGATCTCGACATAACTGTGGTAGTTGAATTTGCTGCTGCAATAAGCGAGGGGGGCACAATAGCTGTATCGGCAAAGCATCTCAATGAAATTATCAGCTTTATGCCCGATGCGATTATCAATTTCGATCGTCGCGATGAGCTCTTAATGATCCAGTGCAATAAGATAGATTTCAACTTGCTAATTGCAGATTATACTCTTTTCCCTGTAGTGCCAGAAGTAAAAATAGATAACGCCATCACTTTGGATGCTCAGCTCTTTAATAGAATGATTTCTAAAACTAGTTTTGCCGTTTCTAGCGATGTGAACCGTGCCGTTCTAACCGGTGTATGCTGGAAAATAATGCCCGATGAACATTTGATGGCGGCAACGGACGGACGCAAAGTAGCAGAAATTCGTATTAAAAATACTAATTTGCTCGCTAAGGATAAAGCAGAATCGAGCTCTGAGAAAAACATATTTGAAGAAAATGCCGAAGAGGGCACACTAGAAAAGATTATCCCTGTTAAGACCCTTTCTTTCTTGCAAAAGATATTCGATAATAGCGCTAAAGAGATCAAGGTAATGATTGAACGCAGTAAGGTGATCTTTAGTTACGACAAATACATAGTGTTTTCTCAAGTAATCGAGCATAAATATCCGGAATACCAAAAGGCTTTTATTACAGATTTGCAAAACCAATTTGTAATAGATAAGAACACTCTACATAATGCCATTCGTAGGGTAGCACTTGTTGCCCCGGACGATAATCTTCGCATCCGATTTGAACTTGATAGTGAGAAATTTGAAGTAAACACATCAAATCGAGATACCGGCGACGCCAAAGAAAATCTCGAAGAGTATAGCTTTCAAGGTGCTCATACCGGTGTATCTTTCAACTATCGCTACATGCTTAGCATTTTGGAAGCCATTGATGGCGACAAGGTGATTATCAAGCTGGGCAGCTCCAAAGATCCATTGATGATATATAACGTAAGCAATCAGGAAAATGAAGAAATCACTTTCCTTTTGATGCCATTACGCTCATAAAGACAATACTTTAAGATTGAAGTTAAATAGCATTGAGCTGCACTATTTTAGAAGTTATGAGCAGCAACGTTTCGAATTTGCCGCTGGCGGCAACCTGATTATTGGAGCAAATGGAAGCGGAAAAACCAATCTATTAGAGGCAATTGCCTACACTTCAATAGGCAAATCCATTCGCTATCATCAAGATGTGGAACTCATCAAAGCGGGCAAAGAACACTTTACGGTGTCGGCAAGATACACAACAGATATCAATATGGAGCTTAAGGTTCGATTGGCTTATGCTAAGATGCGAAAAATACTTAAGCTCAACAATGAAGTAAAGCACCAGCTAAGTTCGTTGTTTTCGGTGATTAAGGTTATCTATTGTGCTCCGGATGATATTGGCTTGATAAACGGCTCACCTCGCATTCGAAGACAGTATTTTGACCTCGCCATTTCGCAAATATTCCCTCAGTATATTGCTGTATTGCGCGATTACCTGCATGTTGTGGAACAGCGAAATCAATTGCTGAAAAAAGAGTTTAGCCCAGAAGAAAAAAAGAGTTGGGATATCAAGTTCGCCGAAAGCTTATGTGCGTTATACCCGTATCGCAAGAGATATCTGGATATGCTAAATAGACAATTCACAGCATCTTATCAAGAGATATCGCCCAAAACAAAAAACCTTAAACTAAGCTACTCACCTGTATTGCATAACGCTTTTGAGCTTGAGTTAGATGATATACTCATGCAATTGCAGCAGTATGAAAGTAGAGAAAAAATTTGGCAACGCTGTTTGGTGGGAGCACATTTGGATGACTATGGTTTTTCGATGGAACGTTTTGGGATGCGGGCTTATTCCTCTCAAGGGCAAAAACGCATTGCCGTTATCTTGCTTAAGCTTATACAAGCCAAATTGATAGAGAGCAATACCAATATCAGCCCGATCCTGCTTTTTGATGATGTGTTTGCAGAATTAGACTATTCACATGGAGAAAAAATCCAAGAACTCTGTAAAGAAAACTATCAGATATTTATTGCCAGTCCCAAAGAAGATGTACGCCAAATCTTTGGCAAAATGCCAATCATCCGCCTGGGGGATAGTGCATGAAATTCAGCAAACAGATACTTGGCTGGATGATGTACGATTTCGCAAATTCGGCATTTACCACTATCATCGTGACGGTTGTATATAGCGTATATTTTATGCAGCAGGTTGTAGGCGGAGATCCCGGATATGCTGAAATGCTGTGGGGTCGTGCTATCGGTATATCTATGACTTTGGTAGCGATCAGCGCTCCAATCTTGGGAGCAGTGGCAGATTATTCCCGCTCCAAAAAGAAATTCCTATTCTTCAATTGCTATCTAACGGTGATTTTTACTGCCCTATTGTACTTTGTAGGGCCAGGAGACATTAGCAAGGGCATGATATTCTTTATTATAGCCAATTTTGGGTTTAATTCTGCCAATGTTTTCTACGATGCCTTCTTACCCGAGATAACTGGTTTTGAGAATATGGGCAAGGTTTCCGGGTTTGGCTGGGCATTAGGTTATCTGGGCGGATTACTTTCCTTAATACTCTCCTTGATACTCATCCGCTACGATGTTCGCTGGGTCTTCCCCATGATTGCAGTTCATTTCTTTATATTCAGCCTTTTCACTTTTTTCTGGCTGAAGGAAGTGCAAAGACCATCAAAACGAACCAATTACTACAAAGTAGCAGCAAAGAGAGTGATAAGCTCTATAAAGAATCTGCGTAAGTTTCCTCAATTGTTAAAATTCATGCTAAGCTACTTCATTTATAATGATGGCATTACAACTGTAATTGTCTTTGCTTCAATATATGGAATAACGCGATTTGGTATGAATACTAAGGATATGCTTCTATATTTTATTATCGCTCAATTCACTTCAATCTTGGGCTCAGCCCTGTTTGGATGGCTAACCGATCTAAAAGGAGTACGATTATCCCTATCTATATCTATTTCTATATGGATTGTAGTTGTGGTTTGGGCATATTTTTGCTCCTCAGCAACTGAGTACTATTTTGTGGGGCTTTTAGCAGGAATGGCAATTGGCAGCTCTCAGGCAAATAGCAGAACCATGCTGAGTATGCTTACACCTAAGGCACGCGAAGCTGAGTTCTTTGGCTTTTATACCTTGACAGGTAGACTGTCTTCTATAATTGGACCTATACTATATGGATGGATTGCGCATAAAACAGGTGATATTCGCAATTCTATACTATCTTTAATGTTTTTCTTTATGGTAGGTTTTTTGATTCTGCAGTTTGTTGATCCTAAAAAGGGGATTACAGATGCGCAAAGAACCCACATTAACTGAATGGGAGGAAATAATGAAAAAACTGATGATAATTACTGTGCTAGCATTAACCTTGATTGCGGCTGGATTTATGGGCTGTAGCAAGTCTAAACCTACGCTCTATATCTTTAATTGGAGTGATTATATCGATACTGACCTGATTAGGGAATTTGAAGAAGAATACAATTGCCAAATCAAATATAGTACTTTCGATTCTAATGAGAACATGCTTACCAAAGTAAAAAGCTCTACCCAATCCTTCGATCTGATATTCCCTAGTGGAGATCACGTTAGTATTCTAGCAGAATTGAACATGCTTGAAGAACTAGATAAGAGCCAACTCTCAAACTACATGAATCTGGACAAATCACTTTTGGTGAAAGCAGAATCTTTCGATCCGGGCAATAGATATAGCATCCCCTATGCCTGGGGACTTACAGGCTTGATGTATAATAGGCAATTTGTACCCGATGAGATTGTTGCATCTGGTGGATGGAACATACTTGGAGATTCCTTTTTTGATGGTAAAAATAAGGTTACCATGCTAGATGACGCCAGAGAAGTGATTGGTGCTGCATTAATATTTAGCGGCTACTCGGTTAATGACACTTCTGAAGAAGCACTTTCTGCCGCCCATAATGTATTGAAGGTATGGGATAAGAATATCACTCAGTTCGACAGCGATTCGTATAAGAATGAGCTGCAAGATGGCACTACATGGCTGGCACAGGCTTATAATGGAGATGCGCTTCAGCAAATGGCGGAAAACCCAGATCTTGAGTTTATTATGCCCAAAGAAGGTGCTGCTATGTGGATGGATAATATTGTGATGCTAAATTCCTCTCAGAATAAGGATTTAGCATACAAGTTCATAGATTTCCTTTTGGATTCTGAGAATGCTAAGCGCAATAGTGAATACACCATGTATCCCACTCCTAACGAAGCTGCTATGAGCATGATGGGTGATGAGTTTGTAAACAACAAGTTAATTAACCCAGACGATGAGTATCTAGACAAATGCTACATGATTGAGTATCTTGGTGAAGATGCCAGAAGCATCGATCAGATTTATGAAGACATTAAAATGAACTGAAGGAAAGAGTAAATGGACAATCTCGGCTCACTTAGGCGCAGTCATTACAGTACTGATTTGGTTAAATGCCCCATCAATTCACAAGTGGTGGTTATGGGATGGGTACACAAACGTAGAGATCTGGGTGGTTTGATCTTTATAGATCTACGCGACGTAAAAGGCATTATCCAAATTGTAGTTCGTCCTGAAAGCAAAGATATTTTTGCCCAAGCAGAAAAAGTACGCAATGAGTACGTGATTGCAGTAATAGGCACAGTTGCACATAGAGAAGGGGCTAATATCAATAAGAACATGCCCACTGGAGAACTGGAAGTAATCGCCGAGAAATTGTTACTACTAAATGATACTCAGCCTTTGCCGATCCAAATCGATGGTATTGCCATGGCAGACGAAGATTTACGCCTAACCTATCGATATTTGGATCTTAGGCGCCCACGCTTGCAACAGATACTAATCACTAGAGCAAAAGTAACTAGTTTGATGCGCCGCTTTTTGGATAATGAAGGCTTTTTTGAGATCGAGACCCCTATGTTAATGAAAAGTACTCCTGAAGGTGCCAGAGACTATCTGGTGCCAAGCAGGGTACATCCGGGCAAATTCTACGCCTTGCCCCAATCTCCCCAGATTTTTAAGCAACTCTTAATGATCGCAGGCTTTGATCGGTACTACCAGATTGCCCGCTGCTTTAGAGATGAAGACCTTCGTGCAGATCGTCAACCGGAATTCACTCAATTAGATATCGAGCTTTCATTTGCCAGCAAAGAAGAGATCTTCGATTTGCTGGAACGGCTCATGTTTGCCATCTTTAAAGAGATAAAGGGTATCGATTTGCCCATTCCCTTCACCAGACTTAGTTATAGTGAAGCAATGAACCGATTTGGCTGTGACAAACCGGACCTTCGTTTTGGGCTCGAATTGGTAGATTTTTCCAAGATCTTGGCCACAAGTGAGTTTCATGTTTTTCGAAGCTGTTTAGAATCGAAGGGACTTATCAAGGCTTTATGTATTCCCGGCGGTGCGAGTTTTAGCCGAAAACAGCAAGACCAGTTAGTGGAACTTGCCAAACACTTGGGTGGTAAAGGAGTAGCTTTTACCAAAGTAGCCGAAGGAGGTTTGGAAACAGGTATAGCAAAATTCCTTTCTGCCGATGAAGCAAGTTCAATGATAGAGATTTCTGCGGCCAAACCCGGCGATCTTTTAGCTATTGTCGCCGACAAGTGGGAAATAACGCACAAAGTTCTGGCGGGTCTTCGCAATGAACTTGGTATACAACTTGGGCTTTATAATAATGAAGATCTAAAATTCTGCTGGATTACAGATTTCCCTCTATTTATCCGTAATGAAGACGATTCGGGATGGGAACCTGCTCATCATATGTTTAGTTTACCCAAAGAAGAGCACATTGCCTGGTTAGATATTCCTGAAAAGATTGGCGACATTCAAGGGCAGTTATACGACTTGGTGTGTAATGGCATGGAACTATCCAGTGGCAGTATTCGTTGTCACCGCTACGATATCCAACAGAAGATATTTTCCGTGTTAGGTTTTAGTGAAGAGGAATTGAAGCCTCGTTTTGGTTTCTTTCTGGATGCTCTAAAATATGGAACTCCACCCCATGGCGGCATTGCTCCTGGTTTGGATCGCCTGATTATGATCCTTACTCAAGCAGATTCGATCCGCGACGTAATCGCCTTCCCCAAAACTCTGCGCGCCACAGACTTGATGAATCAAGCTCCATCCGAAATCGACGAGGACCAATGGAAGGATCTGCACCTGAAATCAAGCGAATAATAACTCTGAGCAGCGGTGCCTCTCGGGGCTCCAATATCATGGCCATCCATCGTTACTTCGAGGATAATCATCTTCCTCTAACTATCCACACGGCAGTGTTTTGTTCTCCAAAAGCAGAGGCAATAAGTAAATGTGCTGCCGCCGGTATAGCTCAGCAGCTAATCCCTTACCAAAATATGCACTACTTTGAAACTCAAGTTTTACAGCTCATCAACTCAAACAATATCGCTTTAATAGCCTTATGCGGTTTTATGAAGCGCCTTAGCAATGAGTTTCTTTCTGCCCTACAGATTCCCATCCTAAATGTGCACCCAGCACTGTTGCCCAAGTATGGTGGTAAAGGCATGTATGGCATAAAGGTGCACAAAGCAGTTTTTGAAGCTGGGGAAAAGATGTCTGGCGCCACAATCCACAAAGTAGATCCGGTTTACGATCACGGTGAAATTGTTGCCCAAAATGTAGTCAATATCTCAGATTGTGGTTCCGCCGAAGAAATTGCCCATAAAGTGCTAAAACTTGAACACAGCATTTACGCTCCTGCCATCTATGCCGTACTTACCAAATCCTAAGCCCAGAGTAGCTATTGCCACCTTAGGGTGCAAAACCAATTTTTATGAATCGGCAGTAATAGCGGAACGCCTGGGAGAAGTACAGCTAGTGGATTTCAAAGATGATGCGGATATATACATAATCAATACTTGTACCGTTACCAATCGCACAGACTATAAAAGCAGAAATCTAATCCGTAAAGCGCTTGCCCGTAAAGCTAAAAACCCCTCAATACGAGTTGTTGTTACAGGTTGTTTTGCCCAGCGCTCACTTAACGAAATTAACTCTTTGGGGGGCATAGACTTCATAGTAGATAATCAAAGCAAACTGGATATTGGAGATATTCTTGCCGGTAAGGATAACACCTTCACGGATATTATGGAGGCTAAAGAATTCGTTTACAGACCCGTTACCAATATGTTAGGGCATACCAGAGCATTTCAGAAGATTCAAGATGGGTGCGATTTCTATTGTGCTTATTGTGCTGTCCCTTATGCTCGCGGTCATAGCCGCTCTGCCAAATTTGAGGATGTGTTGGCTCAAGCTAAAATCTTTGCTGAAAATGGGTTCAAGGAGATAGTACTGGGTGGAGTTAATTTGGGTTTGTACAAAGATGGCGAACGTGAACTAAGCCATGTAGTGCGAGCCATAGCCGAAATTGAAGAAATCCAGTTGATTAGAATCTCCTCAATTGAGCCCCAGCTGCTAAACAATTCTCTATTAAACAAGCTGGCTAAAGTAGATAAACTATGCCCACACTTCCACATCCCCCTGCAAAGCGGAAGCGACAGTATCCTAAAGAGCATGGGCAGGCATTACGATACCCAATTGATTAAGAGCCTTTTGGATAGAATTATAGAGCTCTATCCCGATGCAGCAGTTGGTTTTGACGTAATCTGCGGCTTCCCCGGTGAAACTGAAAAACTCTTTGAGGAAACACACGCCTTCTTGCAAGGCTTACCAATTACATATCTGCATGTGTTTCCCTATTCCCAACGCAAAGGCACAAAAGCAGCAACGATGCCAGAGCATCTGCCTAACGCCATTAAAGCCCAAAGAGTACGTATTCTCTCGACACTTTCTGATAGCAAAAAACAGGAATATATGCTGTTGCTTAAAAAAAGAAATACTTGCTGCCGAGGAATAAACGAATCTACAGCAACGGACTATGCAGAAATGCTCTCCGATCACTATGTGAGGCTTAGAATTCATGGTAGCTTCATTCAAGGCGATGCAGTAAAATGCCTGGCAAACGATTGCACGTTTATCCTCGATTAGAACCAACCTATTGACCTAAGATACCGCTTGCTTATGCCAATAAACTTAATCGCCAATGCTAACCATAATTTATAGTAAGATTCCTTTGTTGCCTACAACTATCTACGCTTTCTCCCAAAGCCTCAAGCTGCCTTTAGCGATAGATCATCCCAAGATTCTCCCTTCCAGCCCGATGATAACAGCCTAAAGCTAAGTTATATTATGCTTGAACCTTCAACAATGCCGAAAAGGCAATATATGAATTGCATTCTTGAGCGCCGGATTCTGAGGCATTAAATACCTGTTAAACCCAATTGAGGCATTGGAGTTCATGGCGCATATACTAACTATCACTTATTTAATATCTTAGGGGCGGTTTGGACTCCAATAGCATTGTTCAGGTTAAATGATCTTTCCGATAGAGCATCGCATTATTGAAACGGGCTGGCAGAACATATAAAAGCTTGATTTTATATCGGTGAGCGGATTTGCAATTGTCAGTGACTCAAATAAAATAAATACGTTTTTGTTGCAGCCAGTAATGCTACAAAAGATGTTGACACATTGTTATGCCTCATTATTTTGGGATTGACAAATATTTCGTACTATAGCTATTGTAAAAAAAGGAAAAAGTTAAAACAGCTATCCGATCGTTTG
>Ga0265295_1005465_pt1 | contig 16170 bp, 15 predicted proteins | sample Munlansysbiofilm_FD_192503 | JGI IMG/M metagenome (GOLD analysis project Ga0265295, IMG submission 192503) | Leachate microbial communities from a municipal landfill in Southern Ontario, Canada - Methane capture system biofilm | ecosystem: Engineered > Solid waste > Landfill > Unclassified ... | reverse complement strand
TGTTTTAGATTCTTTCGCAGGTTCAGGAACAACTGCCCACGCAGTTTTAAACTTGAACAAACAAGACGGTGGCAATCGTAAATTCATTTTGGTAGAAATGGAAGATTACGCCAATGATATTACAGCTGAAAGAGTAAAGCGTGTAACCAAAGGATATGGCACAGGTGCAAAAGCAGTAGCAGGAACAGGCGGAGCATTTGATTTTTACGAACTTGGCTTACCACTTTTTGACGAAAACCAAAACCTAAACGAGCAAGTGGGCTTGGCGAAAATTAGGGAATACATTTGGTTTTCGGAAACCCGAACTTCTTTTAGTGAGCCAAACAAAGAACCTTATTTTTTAGGCAAGAAAGATGAGTCGGCTTATTATTTCATTTACGAAAAAGATAAACTTACAACTTTAGATTTTGATGCTTTGGAACTTATAAAAACCAAAAGCGAACAATATGTAATCTATGCCGACAATTGCTTGTTACCAAAGGATTTTATGGCAAAAAGCAACATCATTTTCAAAAAAATACCGAGAGACATCACAAGATTTTAAAATATGAGCGATTTAGTACCTAAAAATAATTTCATTCTGTATAACGCACCAAGTGGTGATGTTACGCTAAATGTACTGCTACAAAATGAAACCATTTGGTTGACCCAAAAAATGATGGCTGAATTGTTTGATGTAGGTGTTCCCGCCATCAACAAGCACCTAACTAACATATTTGAAAGCAATGAGTTAGAAGAGAATTCAGTTATTTCCATTTTGGAAACAACTGCCGCTGATGGCAAAAACTATAAAACCAAGTTTTACAACCTAGATGCGGTTATTTCTGTAGGCTATCGGGTAAATTCTACTAAAGCTACACAATTTAGAATTTGGGCTACTAAAACCCTGAAAGAATATATTATTAAAGGTTTTGTCTTAGACGACAACCGATTGAAACAAGGTGAAACAGTCTTTGGCAAAGATTATTTCAAAGAGTTATTGGAGCGTGTTCGTTCCATTAGAGCCAGTGAACGCAGAATTTACCAGCAAATCACCGACATTTTTGCAGAATGCAGCATTGATTACGACCCAAAAGCTGAAATTACCAAGAACTTTTATTCAATGGTGCAAAACAAGTTTCATTTTGCCATTACAGGACAAACAGCGGCTGAAATTATCTTTAAAAATGCCAATGCAAAAAAAGAAAATATGGGTTTGACCACTTGGAAAAACGCACCTGAAGGCAGAATTGTAAAAACAGATACCACCATAGCCAAAAACTACCTACAAGAAAAAGAGATAAAACAATTGGAACGCACAGTAACGGGCTATTTTGATTATATCGAAAACCTGATTGAGCGAGAAAACACCTTTACAATGGAAAGTTTGGCAAACAGTGTAGATAAATTTCTGAATTTTAATGAGTTTAAAATTTTAGAAGGCAAAGGAACAAAGTCGCACGGGCAAGCTATTTCCAAAGCAGGAACAGAATACGACCAGTTTAATACGACCCAAAAAATTATTTCTGACTTTGACAAACAAATTAAGAAATTGAAAAAATAGGCTATGGAATTAAAAAGTTATCAGCGAAAAGTAATTGAGAATTTGGAAGAATACTTAGGGTATGTTCAGGAGCATAAAAGTTTAGCCAAAGCTTTCAATCAATATTGGGAAGACAAAATTGGCCCCTACAATCCGTTGGATGGCACAGGAATGGAATCCTATAAAAACAACATTCCCAATGCTGCACACGTATGTGTGAAAGTACCAACGGCAGGTGGTAAAACTTTTATTGCTGTTAACGCTTTACACAGTATTTTTTCGGCTTATGATTCTGCAAAACCAAAAGCCGTTATTTGGTTAGTGCCTTGGAGTAATTTATTGCAACAAACAGTAAACACACTTTCTAATCCTGAACATCCTTATCGTCAAAAACTCAATTCGCTTTTCAACAATCGAGTAGAGATTTATCAAAAAGCAGATTTATTGCAAGGTTCAAACTTTAACCCAACCGTTGTAAAAGACCAATTGAGCATTTTTGTAATGAGTTTTGCCAGTTTAAGAGCTAACAACAAAGAAGATAGAAAGGTATTTCAAGAAAATGGACAGTTAGAAGCCTTTGTGGCGCAATACAAAAACAGCGAACATATTTTAGATGGCGTAGATGATACTGCTCTAATAAATGTTTTACGTTCATTAAATCCTGTTTTAGTGGTGGACGAAAGCCATAACGCAGAAAGCGATTTAAGTGTAGATATGCTCAAAAACTTAAATCCGTCTTTCATTCTTGATTTAACAGCAACACCAAAGGACAATAGCAATATTGTAAGTCTTGTTCCAGCCATTGAATTGAAAAAGGAACATATGGTAAAACTTCCTGTAATCGTTTATAACAACCACGATAAAACGGAAGTCATAAACAACGCTTTACACTTACAACGCAAATTGGAAAACCTTGCTAAAAAGCAAGAAGCCGAAGGCGGTAAATACATTCGTCCAATTGTATTGTTTCAAGCACAACCAAAAACCAAGGACGACAATACCACATTTGAAAAACTGAAAGAGCAATTATTAGGTTTAGGTATTCCCGAAAGTCATATCAAAATCAAAACTGCCAACATTGATGAATTGAAAGGCATTGACTTGATGAACAAAGAATGTGAAGTCCGCTACATTATTACCATCAACGCATTAAAAGAAGGATGGGATTGTCCGTTTGCCTACATTTTAGCCTCTTTAGCTGACAAATCAAGTTCAGTGGATGTAGAGCAAATTTTGGGTCGTGTGTTGCGTCAACCTTATGTTCAAAGACACAAAGCATTTCAATTAAACCTTTCTTATGTTTTAACAGCTTCGGCAAAGTTCAACGAGACATTACAGAGCATTGTAAAAGGGTTACAAGAATCAGGTTTCAGCGAAAAAGATTATCGCAAAGTCGATAAAATGACCGAAGAAGAAAAGAAAACGGTTACTACTGACCCAATTGAATCTTTCCTTTTCCCAGAACAACAAACCGAAGAACAAGAAGAAGCGATAGACAAAAACAGAGTAACGTTTGACCCAAATGCAGACGAAGAAGAAACTGAAACAACTTCGGTAATTACAGAAATAGAAACGATTGCGGAAGAGCAGAACCGACAATTGGAAGAGCAAATAAAAGAACAGGAAAAACAACCTGTTGACGAAAATATATTTCAAGAAATGGGCACAAAAGTAAAACGCTATAAAGTCAAGGATTCCAATAAGGATTTCATCGACAAAATTGAGTTTCCGCAGTTCTTTATTAAAGTAACAGCAAGCGACATTTTCGGCACAGAAGAAGAATTGCTTAATCGTGAATCCTTGCTCAAAGATTTTAAACTTTCAGACGAAGACATCAAAATAGAATTTGACCAAATTTCATCTGACTTGTATAAAATCGACCTAGAAGAATCTAAAAAGAACGAGTACCGACCTTCTTTTACCAAGATTGAAGACAATATGGTAAAAGACCCAATTGCCGAATACATTTTGGCTAAACCAAAAGACAATCAAATAACAGATATTACACATCAAATGATGCAGATTATTGGAAATATGTACCCAATTCCCGACCAAGAAATCAAGGTTTACATCGGGCGTATTTTGAAAAGTATGAACACCGAACAACTTCGGGATATTTTGGTGAGAAAATGGAGTTACACGGACAAGATAAAAGCAAAGATTCGCCAATTATCTGATTCCTATGCAGAAGGTCGTTTTATGGATTTACTGAAATCTAAAAAAATAAACACCAAAGCAAATTGGAAATTAGGTAATGAAATTGTACCAGGAAATATTGGTTCATCCATTGGTAATTCTCTTTACGAAAGAGAAGGCTCAATGAACAATTTTGAAGAACGTGTTGCAATGGAAATAGGAACTTCTTCAAACGTTACGTTTTGGCATAGAAACTTGGAACGTGGAAAAGGATTTTACATTAATGGATTTAAGGCAAATCACTACCCTGACTTTATTTTGCAAACAAAATCAGGAATGACCATTTTAATAGAAACAAAAGGTGACCATTTGGACGGCTCAGACAGTGAAGCAAAGTGCCGCCTTGGAAACGAATGGGAAAGACAAGCAGGGAAGGAATTCGCTTATTTTATGGTATTTGACAAGAAAGAAATTGAAGGAGCATATACGTTGGACAAAGCAAAGGAATTGATAAGCAAAATGTAAAGCCTACGCTATTTGTAAGCACATTTAAAAGCCGCACCAGCCAACGCTTTGTCCAAAAATTGCAAAAGAGTATGTCTTGCCAACGCACCGTAAGAAATGGAAGAGTAGCAAATTTGAAAGCTAAAATGACTGAAAACAATGAATGCCAGTGCCTAACATGCGGTATATTTTATTGCCGAGATAGTGCTGAAATCAACCGTTGTGGCTCGCATCAACATTTGTGTAACTTGATAGGGAAGTGCGACGAAGTCGCCTACTTTTCATATACTTAACGTTACTCACAAATAGCTTATTTGATATTTTTTTAACAAAACGGATAGAAGATTTTGGCTACATAAAAAAGAATGACGAAATTTGAGCCATAAAAGATATTAGGGATACTCAAAGAACCAGACCAATCATCATGATAAGAACAATACTTTTAGTAGGGCTTGGTGGCGGGCTAGGTAGCATTTTTCGCTATCTAACTTCTGTCATCGTGACCAAATATTTTCAGACAAATTTTCCATGGGCGACATTTGCAGTCAATGTTTTGGGATGTTTAGTAATTGGGATAATACTTGGACTTTTTGAACGGCAGCAACTATCAAATCCAGATTTGAAGTTTTTATTCATAGTAGGTTTTTGTGGTGGTTTTACAACATTTTCAGCTTTCGCATCGGAGAACATTCATTTACTTCAATCCAACAACACTCTTACAGCATTTCTCTATATTGCGACAAGTGTATTGCTTAGTTTGTTTGCTGTGTGGCTTGGACTCACACTCACAAAACTGTAATCGATACTTAGACGACAAAAAAAACAACACTTTAATAAACGAACAAAACCTTATTTCAATTTTTACAATTTAATTATGAAAAACTTAAAAATTAGCTCAATTCTTTTATTCGGTCTTATGTTGTTATGTGGTTTCGGATGTGAAAAAGAATTACCATCAAGTATTAAAGCATATTTAGAAACACATTTTCCATCTTGTCGTGTTGTGAAAATTGTGAAAGAGAAAGAAGATAACAAACCATCCTACGACATAGACTTGGATTGTGGAGTTAACATTGAATTTTATGATAATGGTGAAGTTATTGATATTGACGGAACTTCTAAATTACCTGATTCGGTTATACCATACAATATTCTTAATTACACAACTACTAATTACCCGAATGACTTTATAATTGGGTGGGAGCTTGAAGGAAACAACCAACAAGTCGAGTTGAATACCACTGTTGTACTTGAGTTTGATTCAGTAGGAAATTTTATGAGAGTTATTAATTAAGCCATGAACAATGCATGCAAAATATAGGCGGACAATTGGCACATTATTAGAACAAGTGAGCAATCCTGAAAAATAACATAATATTATAACAAGATGAAAAAAGCATTTTTAAAATCAGCAGTTTTACTCGTTGTCATTTTCGCAATGTATAGTTGCGGTGCTAAGAGCAACGAGGGAAATATTGCAAATAAAGAAGAGAATGATTCCGCTTTACTTTCTGAAAACAAAAACGTTTGTGAAGAATATACTAAGCTCAAAATATCAAATGAAGAAAGAGAAAAATTAAATACTTTTTTCAGTAATTTCTCAGAAGTGTATATGGAACCTTTTGATGAACAAAGCCTTACTGACACAAAAATGATTGACTTTGCTGTTTCTCACAATTATATAAATAATTACAAAAGTTTCGAAAGTTCAGGTGATAATACAGCCAAAATTAAAAAAGAATTCATTGATAAATCAGCTAAGAAATTTTTTGGCAGAAAAATAACTTCACATCAATCAACCGAATATATAAAATACACAAATGGCTACTACTATAAAGAAGAAGCATCTGGCGGAGAATATATCTTTTCGGAAATTGAAGACCTTTTTGAAGTAAGTGATTATTATTATTATGCAATTGTAAATATTTACATTGCTAGCTCAGGCTGGGATGGAAGTTTGACTGGAGATGATGCGCCTGAATTATACAATCAAATGGGAGCTTACATAACAAAGAAAGAAAATAAATACGTATTAAACGAATATCAGATCTTCAAAAATTAAAGTATTCAGATCTTATTTCTAAGTTGTTAGAAACTCACTGTTTACATATTTCGATTATAGAATTCTTGTAATATATCGAGCAGTTTCTATCTTAAGTCGTAATGACTGCGAAAACTACTAGATTCCGTAGAAAATCCTTTAACTTTGCTTTCTATTTTTGAACTTTATTTACATTTTAATTTTAAAAACTATGAAAGCTAATTTATTTTATTCAGTACTATTATTAGTTGTTGTATTTGCAGTTTCATCATGCAAAAAAGATGAGCAGAGTCTCAAAAGCCCCGAATTACTTTTAGAGGGTAATTATGATGGCATGACCTCATTAAATCTTGCTCAAAAGACATTAAAAATTTCAGGTAAAATAGCTCCAGAAAGTGCAGTGAACAACAAAATATCAATTAAAGTAACAACAAATGAAGATCCTGTAGGATTTGAATTCATTGCCGATCTAACTGACGGAGATGTTGTGGATGGTAAAATTAAATATTTATACAAAAGCTTTTCAACAACTATTTCTGCTGCTAACCATACAGATGCTGCTGCTAAATATATCAAAGTGGCTTCCACAACAGACAACATTAAAATAGTTGTCGGTAATGGCCTTATTGAAAAAACATATCCTATGAATTGCCAGGAAGTACTTACCATGACTTATTGGCCTACTCCTTTAACAAGTACATTATTCTTATATGGGCATACCTTTACCGGTACAGAAAACAAACAAGTTCTAATATGGACAACACGAGATTCACAGCAAGTTCCAATGACCTTAGTTTATGATGACCCGAGCCAATACCAGGGATTACCTAGTTTCAATAACTTCAAGGTGTCTTTAGTTTTTGTTGATGGTCTTTCATCAAATGGCGCTATTGGCATTAACCCTTTAGGTGATACTGTGTACGTAAGTTATAATTCAAAAATATATTATTCTGTATTTAACTCAAACACATTTGCTCCACTTAAGGAGTTCAGTAGAGATTAATATTTCCGACTTACTATCTATTTTACACCCCAACTTTCTGGCTAAGGAGGTTACTGTTTGTTTTCAATTTGTGATTTTAGCGTGGGATAAATCCGATGCTTTGTGCGACGTTGAACAAGTTCAAAACCAACTCGTTCAACTATCCTCCTCTCCCATTCATGCACTCATCAGTAGATACAGCGCAAGCGACATCAATGTTAAAAGCATCAAAAAACCAATTGCCACCGTGAAAAAGTGGATTTTTTTTCAACAGATGTCATTCATCGCTTTTATATTTATCTTTGCCACTTAATTCTCAACAAAAATTGTTCGAAAATCATTAATTTTTTTCCATACCCATATGAAAAAGACCATTGTTATTATTTCCGTTCTGTTATCAATTTCGTTGGTAACAAAAGCAACCGACATTCAGGTAAATGAAACCGGATCGAATGGAGCCTATACATCTATAACTGCTGCATTGGCTGTTGCTGTAGATGGCGACAGAATCTTTGTAGAACCCAAAGCTGGTAATGAACCATACATTGAAAATTTTACCATTACAAAGAGTGTTCAGATTCTCTGTAATGCCGAAAGTGCTAAATTTGCTGTACAAGGCAATATCAGCGTGACTCCATCTGGAGTAAAAGAAATCAGCATTATAGGAATTATCCTCACCGGGAATATCACATCGACCACTGATGCGACTGCTGCAGGCCGAACGATTGTAAGAATACTGTTTTCGAATTTAGTCGGATACATCCAATTCTATAATAATAATTACGATGTTACTGTTGCAAATTGCATCATAAATGGCTCTGTGGCGCTTCGTTCAGGAAGAGTAATTGGAAATGAAATCACTGCAGATGCGTCTAACGGAGTATCTGTAACCGACGAAGCAAGTGGCGGGGCTATTCCAATCTCAGACACGATCCAAATTATTGGAAATAGAATCTTTTCTTATTCAAATTATTTAAGTATACCAATTAGCCTTACTTCTCAGGATTATTTTTATCAGATAAATAACAATTACATTTATTACATGCAAAGAGGAATCTATATTTCAGGATGGACAAGCAATCTTAATGGTAATAACGAAATCATTAACAACACTTTTAAACGAGTAAACTATAATACTACATCACATTCCATCTATCTTTCAGGAATTACACAGGGTGGCGTTTTAAAAATCTACAACAATTTGTTCGACAACTATTACAGCGGTACACCGTATGGTATTTATCTTACATCTATGACGAATGGAATAGTGTTTATTAGTTACAATGCTTTTAACCCTACTTACTCACATTATTTTTACGGTGCTACCAATGATGGAACAAATGGAACCAGCGTGACATTTGGAATTGACGCTTTGACAGGCCAGCCCACTTCGGGAGGTTATACCAATGCCGGACATCCGGATATGAAATACTACGACCACGATCTTTCGCGCAACGATGTTGGTTGCTATGGCGGCTCGATGTCGGCACGCAATTTCTTTCCCACTGGGGATGCCAATCACAACAGGGTTTATATGCTCAATATTCCAAGCAGTGTTTACACTGGCAACCCTATCAAAGTAAAAGCTGATAGTTTCGATAAGTAAATAATTGTGATTAAAAATAAAATATTTTTTGGGTCTTGGATTTTAATACTGATTTTCAGTGTTACAAGTTCTTATGCCCAAATCACAAATGCTGAATATTTCTGGGATACCGATCCAGGAAACGGAAATGCAACTACAATTCTTGCTCTAGACGGAAATTTAGACGAAGCCATCGAAACCATTTTCAGTAGTGGGGTAAATCAACCAGCTGTGGGACTCCATACTTTCAATGTCAGAGTAAAAGATGCCAACAACTTTTGGGGACCTGTCTTCACTAGGGTTGTGAATATTGAAAGTTCCATTCTTTCGACTAATAAAAAAATAATTCAAGCCGAATATTTTTGGGATAGTGATCCAGGAATAGGGAATGGAACCACTATTCTTGCCCTCGATGGTAATTTCGACGAAGCCATAGAAACTGTTTTCAGCAGTGCCACAACTCAGCCAGCTGTTGGACTTCATACTTTTAATATTCGAGTAAAAGATTTTGGAAATTTCTGGGGTCCTACTTTTACAAAAGTGGTGAATATCGAAAACACCATTGTGGCGACAGACAAAAAAGTAATTCAAGCCGAATATTTTTGGGATACTGATCCTGGAATCGGAAATGGAACAGCTATTCTTGCCCTCGATGGAAATTTCGACGAAGCCATCGAAACCGTATTTACAAATGCTGCCACTCAGCCAGCTGTTGGACTTCACACTTTTAATATTCGGGTAAAAGATTTTGGAGATTCCTGGGGTCCTACTTTTACTAGAGTTGTAAATATTGAAAATACAATTGTTGCCACCGATAAAAAATTGAAGCAAGCAGAATATTTCTGGGATGGTGATCCAGGAATAGGAAATGGAACCACCATTCTTGCCCTTGATGGTAATTTCGACGAAGCCATAGAAACCGTTTTTACAAATGCTGCCACACAGCCAGCTGTTGGACTTCACACTTTCAATATTCGGGTAAAAGATTTTGGAGATTCCTGGGGACCTACTTTTACAAAAGTTGTAAATATCGAAAACACGATTATTGCAACCGACAAAAAAGTGATTCAAGCAGAGTGCTTCTGGGATAATGATCCTGGTGTTGGGAATGGCTATACTGTTATAGCCCTCGACGGCAATCTTGACGAAGCCATAGAAGAACTTATGAGCAACAATGTGCCAACATTGGGCTTAAGTCTTGGTGCGCATGTTTTTAATATCCGCGTCAAAGACCAAAACAATTTCTGGAGTCCGCTTTTCAAACATGTGGTTGAAGTGACAGATTGTATTGCACCCTTGATTGATCTAGGAACTGACAAAACAATATGCGACGGGAATAGCATCAGTATTGATGCCAGCAATCATTTTGCATCCTATTTATGGAGCACTGGCGAAACCACTCAAATTATTAATGTGACTGCACCCGGCACCTATTCAGTTGCAGCAATCGACACACTCGGATGTATTAGACGCGATACTATTGTGCTTTTCCCTCAGCAATATGTAAATCTTGGAAACGATACAACCATTTGTTCCATGAGTAATCTTGTAATTAATGCCGGATCTTACTCATCCTATATTTGGAGTAATTTTCAAACTACGCCATCAATTAATATTTCTACAGGCACTTCGAATAATTACTCGGTTACAGTTACTGATGTCAATGGTTGTATATCAGCTGACACAATACATATTGATGTTTTCTCGCTTCCTGTTGTTAATTTGGGCAACGATACAGCAATGTGCGTTGGATCTACCCTTACGCTCAATGCAGGAGCATTTGCAAGTTATCTTTGGACAGGTGGAAGCACAGGTCAGAATTTGGTTGTTTCCAGTACAAACACCTATAGTGTAACCGTTACCGATAACAACTCTTGCAAGAATTCTGATCAAATTGTGGTCACTTTCCATTCTCTTCCTGTTCCAAATTTGGGACCTGACAAAGTTGTATGCGATGGCAATCCGATCACGCTCAATGCAGGCGCATTTTCCTCGTATCTATGGTCCGACATGTCAATGAATCAAACACTGACTGTAAATGCAGCCGGAACGTATTTTGTTGAAGTAACCAACAGTTATGGTTGCTCTGCCACAGATACCATTCATGTAACTGCATCCTCGACAGTCACATCAGCTTATTCGCATTCAATCTGTCAAGGCGAATCGTATTTTTTCAATGGAACCTACATTACCACCGGCGGAATTTATTACAAAACACTCGTTTCTGCAACTGGTTGCGACAGCATTGTTGAACTCACATTGTCTGTACTTCCTTTGCCTGTGATCTTTTTAGGAAATGACACAACACTTTGCGAGCCGGAAACTATCATTCTCGATGCTGGCTCCCACGATTCGTATAGTTGGACAACCGGCAGTACAAACCAACAAGTGAGTATTGATACCACAGGATTTGGGCTTGGAACTCATACCATTGGCGTCACAGTAATGGATAATGGTTGTGAAGCAACAGACCAAATTGACATCACCTTTGTTGTTTGTGTTGACATCAACGAAACCGATGGATCAGACTTTGTTTATTTGTATCCAAACCCTACCAATGGAATGGTATTTATTCAGCTCAACAACATTCAATCGCCCGAAAAGGTTGAACTTAAGTTGTTCAGTCCAACGGGTCAATTGATTCAAATGTGGGAAAGAACTATTTCTCCGGGAGTTCCCGAATCGATTAACTTCGGCGATGCTGCTACAGGTGTTTATTACCTTCAAATTTCAAACGCTCAAAAAACCAGTTTCCACAAGCTGATTTGCAATTAGGTTGTTTGCTTTAAATTTATTTTTTTGACTTTATAAATGAATCGCAAGGCTCACATAGTTTTCTATTTATGCGAGATAATGCAAGTATCGTACAAAGTGGAGTCATAAGCTGACAGAGAAAAAAACTTGCAAAAAATAAAATCTCCATTTGATGATTTGTAAAAATATCAAACGGCAGAACAGATATAGAAGATTTGTTTGAAAAGTCAGAGTATTTGGATATGTTCAATAAAGCATTTACAGAGTATAAAGATTTTGCTGCAACCGATTTGGATAACAAGCTACCAAACATCCTTCAACAGATTAACAAACTTATAAGCAAAAACCACTTCAATCATTATAGACTAGCAAATCAAATGGCAAAAATGTCGGTTGATTCTAAATATTTCTCAAAAGACACATTGAATAGATTTGAAAATATGTTTAAAGAAATAAATAAATTGTACTAATGCCCGCCCCTCGCAGTCATACACATTGGCAAGTCGCTCAAAAAGTTAACACACAACCAATTTTTGCGATATGTGAGAGCATAATCAAACTTGTTTGAGTTTTGCCAAACGGAGCAAAAATCAGCGAAGCTAAAACCAGCCAAAGAGCTTGCCTTGCCAACGCTAAGCGAACAGATTAAAGCACTAAACGCTAACACGCTGCATAAAACATTGGGTTTTAGTAGTTATTCAAGCTTCTTACCACGCATCAAGTTCGGTATAACTTGATAGGATAGTAGCCCGTAATCCCTTCCTACATATAGCCTCATCCGTTGTAGCATTCAAAAAGTTTACAAAATATTAAATCACCCTTTGATGAATTCTGAAAAAAAGGTTACTTTTGTAAAAAACTGTCATTAATAATTTATTCACAAATTAAAAAAATGCTATTATGGAAAAAAATATTTTATTAATCTACATGAGTACACGTAAAGAAACTGCCGAAACAACACAAAAACTCTTAACTGCTTGGGGTTGTTATATAAAAACTCGCTTGGGTCTTCATGACGACACACTTAATAAATGCACCGATACTGGACTGGTCTTTCTCGAATTAGTTGGCGACCCTGACAAACATGTCGAAATGGAAAGAAAGTTAAATTTAGTGAAAGGCATTACTGCCAAACTTGTTCACATGAAATTAGAAGTTTAACAACATTAATATAATACTATTGCAATACTTTAACTATGTAGGATTGTATTGAGAAAGCAATAGTATTTGATACCCAAAAAGTGATCCTAATTAATTTGTATAACATCTGGTAGCAGATAATTGCCGGCTTTCGGTCCTATTTGACACCTTGGTTTTTTTAATGAGGCTAATCGCTAGATTGAATCGAAAGTTGTGTAAATTTTACAACAACTCCCCTTTTTTGTTGACACACGCTAAGACAACATTTCATCAATAGACAATAAATTCCTTATGGCAAATATAATTGACAACATTCGGAAAGAGTTGAGAAAAAACATCGATGAAAAAGCTCAGGCAAGCAGGCAAAACTTTTTCAAGGAAAAGATAAGGTTTTATGGAGTGAGAACTCCAATTGTAAATAAGATAAGCAAGGAATTCTTTAAACAAATTGAATTTAAGACTAAATCCGAGATATTTGACCTTTGCGAAAGTTTATGGCAATCTGGATTTATTGAAGAATCTTTCATTGCATGCCATTGGTCCTATTTTATTCATAAAAGATACGAACCAAAAGATTTTCAGATATTTGAGAAATGGGTTCATGATTATGTAAAAAATTGGGCCACATGTGATACATTTTGCAATCATACGATTGGAAAATTTATTGAGATGTATCCGGAGTATTTAACAAGCCTGAAAGATATGGCTAAATCAGAAAATAGATGGATGCGCCGAGCTGCATCGGTCTCTTTGATTATACCCGCTAGAAAAGGGAAATTTCTCAATGAAATATTTGAAATTGCTGATATTTTACTTCTGGACGAAGACGATTTAGTCCAAAAAGGGTATGGATGGATGCTAAAAGTTGCTAGTGAAGCAAACCAACAAGAAATATTTGAATATGTGATTAAAAACAAGTCTAATATGCCTCGTACAGCATTACGTTATGCAATAGAAAAAATGCCGAAATCTCTGAAAATTAAAGCAATGGAAAAGGGAATGTGATTCATGAAAAAGATTGATGTAAACTGATAGAAAAGTAGCCTCGCAATCCCGAAGGATACCATTCCACCAAACGTTCGTTAAAAACATACACAAAACATTGTTAAAAATAAAAAAATCGTACTTTTATATTCATAAAAATAACTGGAAATGAGCAAAACAAAATTGAATGTAAATGAGTTAGAAATTGTTCTATATAAGCAAAACGAAGAAGAATTTATTTCGTTAACAGACATGGCGAAATTCAGAGATTCTGAAAGAACAAATTATATCATTCAAAACTGGATGAGAACCAGAAACACTATTGAATTTTTAGGGCTTTGGGAACAATTAAAAAATCCAAATTTTAAAAGCATCGAATTCGATGCCTTTAGAAATGAGTCAGGCTCAAATAGTTTTACTCTTACACCAAAAAAATGGATCGAAACAACTAATTCAATCGGAATAATTTCAAAATCTGGCAGATACGGTGGAACATACGCACATAAAGATATTGCTTTTGAATTTGCATCTTGGTTAAGCCCCACGTTCAAACTGTACTTAATTACAGAATATCAGAGGCTGAAAGAAGTTGAAACAAACCAATACAATCTTGAATGGAGTGTTAAAAGAATTTTAAGTAAAACAAATTATCATATCCATACAGATGCCGTGAAAAACTTCATCCTTCCTGTCAAAAACTATGATAAAGATAAAGAATGGTTGATTTATGCAGAAGAAGCAGACTTGTTAAATGTTGCACTTTTCAACTGTACGGCAAAAGACTGGAGAGATGCAAACTTAAATTTGGCAAAAAAATCTATGACCATTAGAGACATTGCTAGTATTAATTAATTAGCAATTCTTTCAAATCTTGAAACTTTAAATGCTCAAATGATTAGAGAACACGAAAGTAAGCAAGATCGATTTTTAAAATTAAAAGAAATAGCAAAATACCAATTGTCAGTTTTGAATGGAAAAGATTTTATGAAAGCATTGAAAAAACTAAATAATAGTGTCTATACGGATCAAAAAAACAAATTAGAAGAGTAATCAACGGAATGCCAACATGCCTTATAGTTGACAAAGGTTTAGCATCGCAGATTTTCAATTAATAAATATTATAGAAAAATGAAACCAATCTTGCTTTTAATCTTGACTATTAGTTGCGGGATGTGCTTCGGACAAACTGATACTAATTCGGCTGCAAATCCTGCTTATAGCGAAATACTCGTAGTAAATGAGTATCTTTTTGCAATAAATAATAAGGGACAAATAACAATTTGGGATTTGAAAACACTTGATAAGAAATTTGAAATGCAAGATACAATCCCAAAATTTTCTACCGTTTAGAATGAGCCATTGGCAATTGGAGTTGCGATGACAATTAAAAAAATGACCTTCACTACTGATAACAGACTCGTTTTCCTAACTTCTAATAATGGTATTGGAATATATGATGGTGATAAACTAAAAATGTTAAAATAAAAACGACTTATTACAGCACCTATGCATAATAGCCTATAAATGTGTAACTTAAAGCATTTTGCCCCACAGAATCATTGTGCCGTTTGAATGTAACAAAGCTAGCAAAACGGCTACTGACCAAACCGCTAATCGCTGCGTGCAAGCAAAAAAAATTGACGAATATAATTATGGATAAAAAGAGACCAGTTTTAGATCGAAAAATTAGCATTAAAGATTTCAAAGATTTTTACTGGTTAAAAGTAGAATTAACAAAATTCTGCAGCGAAAATGGAATTAATACAGGTGGAGGAAAAATTGAAATTTCAAATAGAATTATAGAATTTCTTGAAACAGGGAAAGTTCTAAAAACCAAAATTTTGAAAAATCCGAAACTACCCAAAGCGACTGAGCCAATAACTAAGGAAACCGTCATTGGTATTGAATTCAGAAGTTATAAGGAAAAGAAAGATTTTTTCACGTCTGAAATTGGAAATAAATTTCATTTTACGGCTCATCTATTGGATTACTTCAAAAAGAATACAGGAAAAAAGACATATTTAGATTTGGTAAACGAATGGCATAAAGAGCAAGAATTGATCAAAGATCCCAATTTCGTAAAAGATATCCCACCACAATTTGAATACAATACTTATATCAGAGATTTTTTGAAAGACAATCCGAATAAAACTAGAAATGAAGCAATCAAGTTTTGGAACATTAAAAAATCAAAGCCAGGTGACAATAAATATTCAAAAACTGACGTATTATACACAGTATGAAAAATTCAAATTATTTATATACTAACTCGCTCATTCATGAAACAAACATGATGAGTTATGCATTAATCACTATCTTTTCATGATGAATAATTTTGATGTTATTGTTATAGGAGCTGGTCCTGCTGGATTATTGGCAGCAGGTAGAGCAGCAGAATTGGGCGGTAAAGTATTAGTGCTGGAAAAGATGAAGCAGGAAGGACGTAAGCTGCTTATTACAGGGAAAGGGCGATGTAATATCACCAACAATGCCCCAATCAGCGAATTTATAAAACATGTGTA
>Ga0265295_1005464_pt1 | contig 16170 bp, 15 predicted proteins | sample Munlansysbiofilm_FD_192503 | JGI IMG/M metagenome (GOLD analysis project Ga0265295, IMG submission 192503) | Leachate microbial communities from a municipal landfill in Southern Ontario, Canada - Methane capture system biofilm | ecosystem: Engineered > Solid waste > Landfill > Unclassified ... | reverse complement strand
TTCTTCAATCGTAACACTTAATGGTAATACAACCAAATCCAATGCTTTTGCCATTTCTGCTGTTAAATCAACACATGAGTCAGTAACTATTTTAAATTTTTGCATTTTAAGTCCTCCAAACTTATCATTCATATATTTTCACATTCTAATTATACAATATTGGTTTTTCAAGACCTATCTACTATCAAGGATGATCACTATACTCTGAACTATCAAAAAGTAGAATGCAATTTCACCTCTCTACTAATTGGAGAATCACCAAAAACTTCTAATTGCTTAATCAAAAAAAAGATGTTATAATAAAAACATGATTACAGAAGAAAAAATAAAAGAAAACATTGCGAACAATTTAATAAAATATCGAAAGGCTCATAACTTGACGCAAATCCAACTTGCAGAAAAGCTTAATTACTCTGATAAATCAATATCAAAATGGGAAAGGCAAGAAAGTATCCCTGATTTAGTAATCTTAAGCAATATCGCAGAATTGTATGGAGTTTCAATTCAAGATTTATTGGCTGATCCAAAGACAAAAGTAAAATCACCAACCCATAGCAATCATTTAATTATTACGTTAATGTCTTTTACTGCTGTTTGGGCTGTAGCAACAGCTGTTTATGCTTTGCTAGGTATCTTTGCCCCAACTTTAACTAGGGCATGGCTAACATTTATTTATGCGATCCCTCTTTCACTCATTGACCTTGTTGTCTTTACAAGACTTTGGGGAAGCAAATGGGTTCTTTTCTTTGCCATCTCTTTATTATCTTGGTCAATCCCTTTGGCAATTTATCTATCCATTGATTATGACCAATTATGGTTACTTTTCATCGTGATAATTCCACTTCAAATATTAACAATATTGTGGTTTATTCCCCGTAAAGCAAAAGAAAATAAAAAATAAATCTATCATTACCAATATAAAAATAGTCTAGGAGGATTAGAATGAAAGATTTTGAAATTTCCATCATTAAAACATTACGTGAATTGTCAACACCATTTATTGATGGACTTTTACAAGCAATTACTTTTTTAGGAGAACAATATGTTCTCATTGCTGTTCTTGCTGTTGTTTACTTTATCTTTGATAAACGATCAGGTCAAAGAATTGCTTATGCTATATTTACTTCCATATCATTTAATGGAGCGATCAAAGGTGTTGTAAAGTACGAACGTCCTTTTGTTTATGACACAAGTTATGAACCAGTAAGAGTAGAAACTGCAACTGGATATTCTTTTCCAAGCGGTCATACCCAAAATGCTTCTGTTACTTACACTTCGCTTGCTTTACAGTTTAAAAAGAAATGGTTGTTCTGGATTGTTGGAATTATTATTTTTCTAATTGGAATTTCACGGGTTGGTTTGGGTGTTCACTATCCAAAAGATGTCCTATTTGGTTGGATCTTTGGGATTGGATGTGCCTTTCTAGGAAATTATTTACACCATAAATTCGAACATGATTTTAAAAAACTAGCTCTTCTTTATGTGATTACCTTTGCTATTTTTCTACCCTTTGTCTTTATTTTTTGGCGTAAAGACTTTTCTGATATTAAAATATATCGTGATTTCTATACTGGTTATGCTATGTTTGCCGGTTTTATCGCCGGTAGTCTTTGGGAAAGGAAAGTTCTTGACTTTGATTGTCAGGCACCACTCGGAAAAAAATTAATCAGATTGTTAGGCGCTATCATCTGCGTGATGCTTACACAATTTGGTCTTGATATGCTCTTCCCTGAAGGATTTATTCTCCTTGATATGTTACGTTACTTCCTAGTATCATTTGTAACTTTAGGTCTTTATCCAATCTTATTCAAAAATAGTTTATTTAAAAAGTGAAGCCGATAAAAGCTTCACTTTTTTTCTATTGATGCGTTTAAAATCTTGAATTCTCATAATGATAAGGAATGCTTGTTCCGACAACAACGTCTTCTATTTTGTTCAATATTAGCCAATCATCCATATTGTTCTGATAATCAAACTCTAGTGGTTCTATTTTCTCAACATGATTAAACTCTACCAGACATAAACATAATTTACTCCATCTTTCTTTTTGTTTATCTGTTAAGACTAGTTTATCTTTATTGTTCTCTATAATTGCTATAATTTCTTCGTCTGATAATTTCACATAATTTAGAACATTTGTGATAATGGCTTTAGCCGTTATTTTTTTTGTCCCTTTTTCCATAAAATAAATAACTTCATCTTTAAATACCCTACTATGGGGTATTTTTCTTCCTGAAGCTCCTCGAATAATCATTGTTTTTTCACCATTTATAATTTTAAATAATTCTTTTGATTTGTCATCACAATAAGCTAAATGTACCATATTATACTTCCTTATTCTAATTGATTAGTACAGCCTCTTTGATAATTAACTGTATCTTTATCTCGCTTTATTTCTTTATAACCACATTTCTTGTAAAACTGGTTAGTTCTAACATTCCAAACTGGAGTGTCTAGTTTATATATTGCATTCGGTAACAATTTTTCAATGAGTTCCATTAGTTTCATTCCCAAATGTCTATGGAAATAAAGAGGATCAATAAAAATTCGTCCTATATAAATTTCTCTTTTAGAAATCCATAAAATGGCTGCTCCAATGATGGCATCACCAAGCCAATAAGAATACAACTTTCCACTCTTTTGCATTTGTTCATGCCAGGAAATAGAATCATAATCTGGAGGTCCATCTAATTCTTCCCCACCTACCAAGATATCACTATGAAAAGAAAGTTTAGATATTCGAACAATCTCTTTCACGTCTGCAATGTTTGATAAAGTAAGTTTTGTGTTCATCTTAGTTCTCCTTAATCGTATGTGTTTTTATAGGTTATAATAAATATAAAAATATATTTAAACAAAGTTTATGCTATTAAATCATTCAAAATAATAATTTCACAGCCTTGATTTTTATAATAATTTAACATTTCACTAATCTTCCTTTTATCATAACTAGTAACAGCATCAGCTATAACCGTCACATGATAATTGGCTTTACACATATTATAACAAGTCGACTTTACACAGGCTACAGCATCTGCTCCCGCTATATAAAAATCGGTGATTTCATTTTTTTTAATAAAGTCTGTAAACTCTTTGCTTGTTAAGGCATTCCCTTTTGATTTTGTGAAAATATTGTCTGACACTATTTTCATATCTGGAACTAATTCAGCTCCTAGTGTATTCGGCTTAAACGTTCTTGTCCCTGCTGATAAATTCTCATGCCGAATATAAACAACAGGAATACCCATGTTAACTGACCAATCAATAGCTTTATTGATATTTTCAATCACATCCTTGTAATTCTTTGTAATATCATTTTGAATATCAATCACTACTAAAGCTTTTTTTTGCATTTTTTCTCCTCTTTCTTTTTGCCTTTTTAAGTTTATCATAAAACACTAAAACATACCATATTCTAATATCAGTAAGCATGTCAATTTATAATAAAAAAGGGCTTGATTACGACGAATACAAAGTATTCAGTATCAACCCTATCTTTCAATATGGTGCGGGTGACAGGAATCGAACCTGCACTCCGAGGAACTAGATCCTAAGTCTAGCGCGTCTGCCAGTTTCGCCACACCCGCATACCATGCTATAACATAATAGCATAATGTTATGGGTTTTGCAAGTGTTTTTTGCAAATTTTACCTGGCATTTTCATAATCTTTTGTTATTTTATTCTTCCTTTTTCTTTCATCCATTCAATGGTATCTTTTACAGTATCATTAATATCACGTGGGGTAAATCCCAGTTCCTTGGTTGCTTTTTCGTGACTAAAATTCGAGTTAGACAATAACGTGTATAAAGAATAGCTAGTATAAAGTGGTGGTTTTCTTCTTATTTTATAATATAATTCCGCCAGTGGAGCTGTTAATTTCGCAAACCAAATTGGTAAAATAGTCTTAATTGGTTTTCTTGTTGAAAAAGCGGAAACAATTTTAATTAAGTCCCAAACACTAATATATCTATTAGATAGAATATAGCATTCTCCCCTTCTTCCCTTTTCAATGGCTTGGATAATACCATCAGCAACATCGCGCACATCAACAAAATCATAACCACCATCAACCAAAGCTGTCAGTTTCTTATTAAAATAGTCAGAAACCAATTGCGTTAAGTGACCTCTTCCATAATCATAAGGGCCGATAATCCCAGCTGGGTGAATAACAACAGCATTGAAACCAGCTTTTGCTTTTTCCAAAACATAGTTCGTAGCAATTGCTTTCGTTTTTGCGTATTCTCCTTTGACTAAATCAGGATCAAATTCGCTAACTTCAGTAATCTTCTCGCCTTTTTTTAATTCTGGAATCGCATGAACACTGCTGATATGAATTAGTTTTTTCACTTTGTACTCAACACATTTATCAACCACATTCTTCGTTCCATTCACATTGACATCATAAACAAGCTTAGATACACGACTAGCAATAGAAATCAAGCCTGCACAGTGAATAACAACCACTTCCGCATTATTGCTGTTGGCAAATAGTGGATCTAAGTCTTCCTTATTACAAACATTTCCAAAAAATATCTTACATCCGAACTCCACTAATCTTTGTGGATTTTCATTAGGTAATACAAAAGCTCTGATTTCTGCTTCTTCCACGCACATTTTTTTAACAATCGCATAACCTAGGTGTCCATTAGCACCAGTAATGATATAAATACGTCTCATAATTATCCTCCTTTGCATTATGAACTTTAATAAAAAAGTGGTATCTATTTATATTATACCACTTTTACTACCTTTAACTACCTTTACCCCTTATTTTATATGACAACTTTTGAGTAATTATCATTTACTATAAAGGTAAAACAGTACCATTATAAGTCATTTCAATATACTCTTTTATTTTTGTTTGTGAGAGTGCGGCAATTAGAACCTTAATCACTTCTGCGTTTTCATTTCCTTCTTTTACAGCAATAATGTTTCCATAGGTAGCTGCTGCTACACTTAAAGCATCTTCTTGACCTAATAATTTATCTAATGAAATATCAGCACTTACTGCATAATTACCGTTGATGACTGCATAATCGACTTCAACTAATTGTGCTGGTAATGCAGCAGCTTCAAATGGTTTGATTTCAATCTGGTGCGGATTGCTAGTAATATCTTTACTAGTAATCAATAATCCTTTGCTTTGATCTACTTCAATAATTCCAAGTGCTGTTAATAATAGTAAAGCACGTGCATAATTAGTTGTGTCATTGGGAACGGCAATTGTTGCTTTTTCTTTAATATTGGTTAAACTATCGCTTTTACCCGCATAAACTCCCAATGGTTCATAATGAACCACATAAACGGAAACCAAATCCGTGTTTTGTTCTTCATTAAAACTATTCAAATAGGGGAAATGTTGAAAGAAATTGGCATCTAGCTCCCCTTCTTGTAAAGCAATGTTAGGTAATACATAATCATTATAGACTTTGATTTCTAATTCATACCCTTGTTCTTCAATGTACTGACGCGCTTGTTCCAAAATTTCTGCATGCGGACTTGCCGATGCCCCAATCACTAAAACTTTGTCATTAATCTTGTTTTTACTACATCCAGTTAATAATACCACGAACACTAGTAACCATAAACCTAATACTTTTTTCATTTTCTTCTCCTTTTATTTTTTATCTATTTTTTTTGCAATCCTATCGAATATAAGTTGTATCACTTGAACAATTATTACAATAAAGACCAATACCACTAACATTGTTTGTGTGTCAAATCGATAGTAACCATTTTCTATCGCAATATTGCCCAATCCACCGCCACCTACAGCTCCGCTTAAAGCACTATAACCAATTAACATAATGAGTGTGATCGCTAACCCTCTGATGAAAGAAGGAATCGTTTCTACTAAATAAACCTTGAAAATGATATCTAAATGGCTGCACCCCATACATTTTGCTGCTTCAATCACGCCTCTATCAACTTCATTCAAAGAAGCCTCTGTTAACCGAGCAACAAAAGGAATTGCTCCAATCGCTAAAGGAATGATCATCCCTCTAACACCAATCGAAGTTCCTATGATGGCTCTAGTCATTGGAATTAGCGCAATCAATAAAATAATAAATGGAATTGATCTTCCTAAATTGATAATAACATTTAAAGTCTTATGTATGATTTTATTCGGAAATAATCCCTCTTTTTCTGTTGTTAATACAAAAACACCGATGGGTACACCAATCAAATAAGCAACAATTGTTGAAAAAACAACCATCAATAGTGTATCCACAATTCCTTGAATAATATCTACTCGTTGCAATATTTCAATAATTTGATTCATTAAATTATCAACTCTTTTCCCAATAACATCTTCGTGATTTCACTTTTTGGGTTGTTTAAAACCTCATCCACTATCCCTTCTTCAACAACTTTACCATAGTTTAACACTGCTACTTTATCGCACACGTTTTTTACAACTCCGATTTCATGAGTAATTATGATAATCGTAACCTGATAACGTAGACTTATCTCTTTGATTAATGTCAATATTTGCTTCGTTGTGATGGCATCGAGGGCACTCGTTGGTTCGTCAAATAAGAGTAAGGAGGGATTGGTTGCTAGTGCCCGTGCAATTGCCACCCTTTGGCGTTGACCTCCTGACAATTTAGAGGGATACGCTTTTTGTTTTCCTTCTAAACCAACAAATGAAAACAATTCACTAACGCGTTTTTGAATGATTTCTTTACTATCCTTTCTTATTTTCAAAGGAAAGCTAATATTATCAAAAGCATTTCTTTGCATTAATAAATTATACCCTTGGAATACAACACCTATATTACTTCTGAATTTTCGCAGTTCATTTCCCGCCAATTGGAAAATATCTTGATCATCAATCACAATACTTCCTGAATCGGGATGCTCTAGTGTTGATAAGCACCGTAACAATGTTGATTTACCCGCACCTGAAAGACCAATAATGCCATAGATTTCTCCTTTTTGAATCGTTAGGTTAACATCATCCAAGGCGATAATCTTTTCACCGTTTAAATGAAAGTGTTTGGTTAATTTGTTTATTTTAATCATGTCAATCCTCCTGGAATAAAAAAATCTCGTCCTTTATATAAAAGGACGAGATAGAATAATTCCCGTGATACCACCTTAGTTTATCATTACTTTACAGTAATAACCTCATCTAGTACTTGATTAAAAATCGTCATACTATATCACAATAACGGGTGAACCCGACATAATCTAATTAATAAAACTCGATTATGCAACTCCGAGGCCATGTTCAATCTTCTTCTTCTATGCTTGCTTTCACCTAATCAAGCTCTCTAGAAATAGTTTCCAATGATTTACTCTTCTCTTCAATGTCTTTAGATTTATTTAAATGTTGATACTATTCTATCACAAGAAAAACGTCTTGTCAAAAAGAAAAGGTTTTCTTTGTTATTTTTCTTGTGCTATTTTCCGAATATCCTCAACTCTTTGAAAAATATACATCGCACATTCTTCTTGCGTTTTAAATAGTTGCTCTTGTTTCTTACCATTGATATATAAAAGGAACTCCTTATTCTTTGTTAAAGGAAAAATAATAAATTGCACTCCTTTATATGTATATTTTGGAAATCCCTTAGCTGTTTTCTTCCATTCGCGATTTAAGAACTTTTTTCTACGTGCAACATAATTCTTTAGTTCTTTTTCTCGTTTGCTTGCTTCTAAATCATTTCCCTCCATTTTCCCTGCACAAATACATCCAACAGTTAACGTATGAGGATAATTGGGATGCCGCATATGGTGAGCGTATCGAATTGTTGCGTTTTCGCACATATGACAAAGTTTACTTGGCTTTCCCAAATCAGTAATGCCTACACATGTCCAACCTGTTTTTGGGACATTGGGGTCTTTCCATAGTCCAGAACTCTGATTTTCAATCCCATACATCGAAGCTTCCTCAGAAAAACCCTCGGTAAAATTCCCTTCATCATCGATTTTTATCAAGTAACTTTGATTTTCTTCATGATCAAAATTATCATCATCAACCATTGTTTCTTCGATTACTTCAGGAATGAACTCTTCGGGTTCCGTTGGAGCAGGTTCTTGTCTATTCTCCTTGGTTGGTACAGCCTCATCAAGCAATTGCTTTTCAAAGTCATAAAAAATACTGATTGCTCGTGGATATTCATACTGTTTGAACTTAATTTGATAAGTTTTATTTTGATAATCAATACGGATGATCTCCCCAATACCAAAAACAGGATGCTCAACTTGAGCACCAATCTGATATTTTAAATCATAAGTTGGTGTGGTTTCTTCAATTGGTTTATTTTTTACACCGATGCTCAAATAGTTTTCTTCACCGATTTCTATTAGAAAACGAGAGGGAATCTTGATTGCTCCCTCATGAGAATAAGATTCAGAGTTTGAAAGAAATAATCTTTTTTTAGCTCTTGTTAGAGCAACATAGCAAAGTCTTCGCTCTTCTTCTAAGCCAGCAATTTGCCGTTCTTCTATGGTTCGATTCGATGGGAAAATACCATCATTTAGAGAAATGACAAACACATTATCAAATTCTAACCCTTTTGCAGCGTGAACCGTCATCAACTTTACTTTATCTAATGTTTCCATCTCTCGGTCAGATTGAATTGCTAAATAATTAAGAAACTCCTCTAAGTTACCAAGGTCTTTTGAATCAATTAACAACTCCTGAATGACTTTCTTAAATTCAAGTAGATTTTCAAAACGTTCCATATTACCAAGTTCACGAATATAGGTATCATAACCAGTCTTTGCCATCAACTCATCAAAAATAGTTAACGCATCCATGCTATTTTTGTTTTTTTGCAAATAGTCGATTACATCAACAAATTGAACAATTTCATCATTACCTTTAGAGAATAAATGCAGGTTTTCTTTCAGTGTTGTAAATAAAGACTGATCCAGTTCTTGCATTGCATATAATTTGAACCGTTTGATTTTCCCCATTTTTCGTTTTGGAACATTGATAACTCTTTTAAAAGAACTATCATCATCAAATGCGACCAAACGCATATAAGCAATGATATCTTTTATTTCCATTCTATGAAAGAATTTGATATTACCAATAATCTCATAAGGGATTGCCGCTTCCAATAACTTATTTTCAATAATTCTAGAAGAATAACTAGCACGATATAAGATGGCAATATCACTATAACTTACATTATGGATATCCCTAAGAAACTTTACTCTAGCAGTAATCCAATCTGCTTCCATATGGTCGGTTTTAGCATGATAATAAAGAACATCTTCGCCACCTTCCATTACAGTGAATAATTCTTTCGGATAACGATTTTTATTTTTTTCTATTAATGTATTCGCACACTTTAATATTTTTGAAGAGGAACGGTAATTTTGATTTAAAACAATGGTTGTAGTTGGAATGTGTTTTTTATCATAATCAATTAGCAGTTCCATTTGGGATCCTCGCCATTCATAAATGTTTTGGTCAGGATCACCCACAATCATAACATTCTTATATTTCCCTGAAATCAAATCCAGTAGCATTAATTCTTTCACTGTACTATCTTGAAATTCATCTACTTGAATATAATTTAAACGATCTTGCCACTTTTGGCGAATATCTTCATTGTGTTGTAATATATAGATAGCAAAATGAATCAAATCATCAAAATCCAATAGATAACGTCTTTTTTGATATTCTAAATATTTCCTAATAATCATATCGTCAAGCTTGATTGTATTCATTTCAATTGGCTTTTTAGGAGTAATCATATCAATAATATAATGCATATTGTCTTTAAACGCTCCAATGCGATCGAGAATCTTTTCAAAAGAACCACTATCCAGTTTTAACTCTAACTCTTCATAAATTTCACTTAATATTTGCTTCTGGTCAATTTGATCGATAATTTGAAAATTACGCGGATAAAAAATTCGTTCTGAATTTTCACCAATAATCTTAGCTCCCAAAGCATGATATGTTGTAACAAAAGAAACATCAACATTCTCATCAAGGAGTTTCTTAATACGGCTTTTCATCTCATTTGCTGCTTTATTAGAAAAAGTAACACAAAGAATATTTTTTGAACTAATGCCAATTTCATTTGTTAGGTATGCATAACGATTGACAAGCATTTTCGTTTTGCCACTTCCTGCTCCGGCAATTACCCGTAAATATCCCTCCGTGTTTTTAACTGCTGCTAATTGCATTTCATTTAACTTTTCCATAAAAGACTCCTTTATGATGTTTCCTACTATTATGGCAATTTATGGCCAACGGACAAATACAAGGAATACCATTCTTCTCTTGTTAATTCAATATCTCTCGCTTTTACTATTTCATGTAAATGGTCAAGATTCGTAGTTCCTACTATTGCTGTGATGTTAGCAGGATGACGTAAAATCCAAGCGATGGCTATCGCATTTTTCGATACATTATATTTCGTTGCTAGAATAGACAACAGATCATTTAACTGTTGATAATGGGGATGATTAATTAAACTACCTTCACTCCATGAAGCCATCAAACTTGACCATGATTGAATTGAAATGTCGTGTAATCTGCAATATTCTATCAATCCACTAGAATGATCAATTGCTTCGCTCTCACTCATGTTAACAAAAACTCCTTGATTAATCAAATGGCAATGGACCAAACTCAATTGCAATTGATTATATTTAATCGGTTGATTCACATATTTTCTAAACAGTTCTATTTGATAAGGATTCATGTTGGAAACACCAAATTCTCGCACTTTTCCTGAATGATATAATTCAGCAAAAGCTGCATCTATTTCTTGATAATCCATCAAGACATCGGGGCGATGCAATAACAAAATATCGATGTAATCCGTTTTTAATGCCTTTAAACTTCGTTCAACTTGGGTGATGATATGTGCTTTTGATAAGTCGTAATATCCTTTTCTTATCCCACATTTGGTTTGAATTTTAATTTTACCTCTTAAATCAGGATTCCTTAATAAGATTTCCCCAAAGATTTCTTCGCATTTCCCTGCGCCATAGATATCTGCATGGTCAAACAATGTAATATGTTCAGAGATGGCCTTTTTAATCAACGCTTCTGCTTCATCAACTGTTAATGCAGCAAGTCTCATACATCCCAAAGCAATTTGTTTTTTCATATCAATCTCTCCTTCACTTAAGTTGATTATACCATTACTTGCATGATGATGTAAACATAAAGATAGTAGATTAGTGGGTGCTGCTTTCCAACTATTTATTCAAGTTTATCCATTCATCAAGAATGAAAAAAAGAACCATTATCCGGTACACGTGCTGTACGAGTATGATTCTTATTTAAAGTGCAAAGTAAGGAATAAAGATTGGCAGGGCTAGTAGGATTCGAACCTACGAAATGACAGGGTCAGAGCCTGTTGCCTTACCGCTTGGCTATAGCCCTAAATGCCATCCGTATTATACACCAATAACTATTAATTTTCTAGTTTTTATTATAATTTTTTAATAGGGAAAAACAAATAAAGTTGTCCGTTTTCTTCAGGACAATTATATTCTTGTACCGCTCCAACAAGATGAAATCCTTTTTGGGGAATATAGTCATGAATAACGTAATCAAATACTTCTTGATAATTATTATCCACTCGAGCATATAAATATGCAAATGCTGGAATCATCCATTTTTCCCATCCTTTTGGTGCTTTAATACGATCGCCAACTTCAACTCCTGCCATGTAATATCCTTCTTTCAACTCTTTCCATGGTAAAAAGTTCATCGTTTCATCACTCATTGCTCCCCAAAAACCAACGGCATTGCCATGATCATCTTTCTTGGCAAATATAGCTATTTCTTTATATTGGGCTCCTAAATCATTCCATAGTTTTTCAATATCACCAGGGTTTTTTTCCTTATCAAAATACATTACCTTACCCAATATTGAAAACGCATCGCGCTCACAACTATTGACTTCAATAGTAATTCTTTTCGAATTTGTTTTCGGTGTATCTACTTTGGATTCGGTCATAACTTCTTCTTCTATAAGGACTTTTGTATCCTCTTTACTGCTTTTCATATGTTTAGTTGGGATCGCCTTTTTATTCTTTTTAATACTAATCAATGTCCATGTTAGAATAATAATAAAAATAGCCATTATTAGGGCAACCACCAAATAATAGTTCAAAGGATCGACATCCGATAAAACTGTGTTTGTATAAATCATAACTTTTCTCTACCTTTCAAATTGTTTAATAAACGTTGCACCCGAGGGCGATTATACCTTTGAACAATAATACAAGGCATATTAGCTAATAGTGCATAAATAAGCATAATCCATGGTACCATTGGCGGTGTGAACAGCCAAAATATCCAAAAAAAGAATATGGGTAACCAATGTGTCATTTCCCCTCGCGACGATTCAATTAAAAAACGATTTAAATTGTCTTTGCTAAAATTCTCTAGTTTCTTTTTGCGAAACCCACGTTTTTTCCAAACCATTCCGCCATCTGGCAGTAAATGCTTCCATCGCTTCACATTAAATAGTTTTTCATAAATTTGTCCTTCTTTTTCCCAACAATGAGAACGAAAGATCAATCCATCAGGCGCAAAATAACGATTCGGAAGAAACAAACAAAAAAATGCGAATCCTGTTTGTAAGCAAAGCCAAACTAAAAAACACAATAAAATTGTCCAAGTATCTGACAAAAAAAGGATTCTCATTGTTTTTCCTCCGTATCAATTGCTCTGCCCTTCCAAATAACTTTCAGTTTAAATATTTTTTTTACTAATGATACAATAAAAACGCCCAAAAAAGCAAGTAGTAATATTGGATATATCAATATTACCCAATGTTTAAACTTCCCAACTTTTTTCATTAACTGTAGGATTACCACTACCCACGTGATATATAGGACAGAATAAACAATAATCCAACTTAAATTGCCTAATATACTAAAGCGAATCAATTGTAGAGGAACTGAAGTTAATGATGATATAAAGAAAAACACCAAAACGCCAATACCAAATGGAGTTTTAGCCGCACCGGTTGCTAAGTTTTTTGTCCACCCTTGTAGCAAACTTTTAAAACCATTGCCATACATGCGAAAAGAAATATCCTCATCACCAATCAATACTCGATAATCTAGTTTTTTATCTATAAGTCGTTGTGCTAATGCCATGTCTTCAACAACACAATTTTTAACCCTTTCATGGCCTCCTATTGTTTCATAATCTCGTCGCGATATCATAATGATTGGTCCAAACAAACCAATGTTTTTGGGTTTTGGTAAAGCGGATCCATTACCAGCAATCTGTACAAGATTAAAAAACAAGGAAAATTGCTCATAAAACTTTTGTGTTTTATGATATGGCTGTGCGGAAACAACAGACTGTGCTTCGATATATGAGGCAATCAATCGATCTAAAGCATATTCATTTAATCTCACATCAGCATCAAGAAAAAGAAATACATCTCCTGTTGCCATCTTAGCTCCATTCGCACATGCCCAGCTTTTTCCCAACCAATCCTGGGGTTTTTCCAAAACAGAGACCAATTTAACACCAAAGCCTTGAATAACGGCTTTGGTGTTATCTTCAGAAGCATCATCAACACAAATAATTTCATGAATAGAAAGACTTTGTTTTTGTAAATCGCCAAGCAACAAAGCGATGTTATTTTCTTCATTGCGAGCAGGAATAATAATTGATACTTTTAATCCCGTATGGTGGTCATCGCTTTTTTCTTTTATCTTTGGAAAACGATAAAAAAGGATGATTGATGCTAAAAAGCCGATGATTACAATGATGAATCTAACTATATTTAGTATCATATTTTTTCTCTTTTTCGTTCTTTTCGAACAGCATCAGCAGTTAGCTTGCCTGTTAAAATCGATACTGGCATTCCTGCTGGACTGAATGACCACTGACCACATTGATACACATCTTTTATCGGTGTCTTAATCGATTGGGTCATTTTCTTAAATCTATTTTCTGATGGCATAATGGGATTGGTAAACGACCATCCTGTAATGGCTCCATCAACATTACTTGTCTTATTCTCAATCGTTCGTGGCGTAGCACAACGTGTAAATAAAATTTCTTGTTGCCAATCAGGGAAAATACTGTGATCAAGCACTTCAATAATTTTAGAAATACAAGTTTCTTGCAAACGTTGACTTTCGCCTATATTTGCAAAGTGTAAATCAAGATGATAATCAAATAAAGTGCTAATAATAATACTCGTTTTCCCTTTTGGTGATAAGTTTTCATCCCGTAGCGTTGGGCAAGATATTTCATATGTGGTGGTTGCTAAATAATCTTTTACCCATGCTATCAGTTCTGTCGTTTTATTTTGTTCTTGCCATGGTTGTAACGAAGAAATCCCATCTTTTACTGGTGTGTAAAAAGCATGTGCTCCACAAATGTTAGCAAAATACTCTTTTGGGAGATTTGTTGCTAAGTAAACAGTAAGAATCGAATCCCCACCACGACTTTGTGATACAAGCGCTTTTTGTTTGTTGAATTCCTTGTGATGAATCCCACTTATTCCTTGATACAGCGATCTCTGGTTCGCAGCCCAAATCAACTTTTTATAGTGATATACTTCTTGATGACTCGTTTTAACGATATGTTTCATTGCATCAATTTCCTTGATGGCAGTGGATGTTTTGATTTCACCCTTGTGATTGATAACATATTCTGTCATTTTTTTGATAAGCGTACCTGTTCCTCCAAGAGGATAACAATAATCAAGATAAAGGCCAAAATAACTCAAGGCAAAAAAAGTAGGTGTTTTCTTAAAAAAGTGTTGAATAATAACATCAATTAATGCTTGATTACTCGTAAAACGCCGTAAGTATGTATCAACAGGCTCAGTGAGTTTTCCTGCTTTATGCATTTTAATCTGATATTTTATCAACCAAGGCAATAATGTTTTCAACAAGTACTCCCAATCATTCATGTTTTCTAAGAATAGGGGATTATCAATACCATAAATAACTTCCATATAGCCCATGACTTTTTTAATTTCCTTAGCTATCAAATCAATATCTCGATGGTTATCAGGAAATTGCCTTGCTAGCATTTGAAAATATTGATCAATGCTTGCCATTGAGTCAAGTGTTACCCACTCTTTTCCCAAACCAATAGAAACAGAATTATTAATGAATTCAAGTTCAATCCCTAAGTTCTTCAACATTGGAAATAAAATCCCAGAATTCTCAAACGCTCTAATTCCCCAATCAAAAGCAAAGCCAGATTCCCAAAATGTGCCAACAAGACCACCAAGGTTTTCTTCTTTTTCACACAATAACACTTTATATCCGTATTTTAAAAGGTAAGCAGCGCTTGTCAAGCCAGCAATTCCACCACCGACAACAATCGCATCATATTCTTTTATCACGGTTTCACCTCACCTAGAAATTCAACAATTTTCCTTATTGCTACTGCTTTACCATCTTGATGAAAACAAATGCAATTGTTTTCATATTCTTCTAATTTCGTTGTTGAAACAGGTGCTTTTTGCCAGCATTTTTTAGCTCCGATTATATTGCCAACACTTACTCTGCGCATAATTCCCCTCACATCAGTCGGTTCCATCTTTGTACAAGATGGATACTCACATAAACGACATCGCATCGCTTCATGCATGATTTGCTTGACATCTTCTGGATATTGAGCAAATAATTTATCTTTAGTAACTGGTTTGTCAATGATTCTAACATAGTTTTCTTGCTCTTTTTGATAGGCAAAAATAGTTTTCTTGTATTTTTTCAAAATAGCATTCGCAGCAGCAATCCCGGAAGTCGTCACAGTTGGAGTTCCTGTTCCCATCACTGTCGATTCTCCACAACAAAATAGATTATCCCATTTCGTTCGTGTATGTAACCGTTTAAACATATGTTGACCAAGCATTTGCTTAGGCCCTGCCACTGCACCATTATTTTTCATAGTATATCGCTCAATTGTTTTTGGCGTTGCCACTTCAGCATAACGTATCCTTTGAGAAAAACCAGGAAATCTCTTTTCTAAAACAGCAATCAATCTTTCTTTTTCTCTTTGCTTTTTTTCAAGATAGGTAACACTGTCTAATAAATCCCATTTTTCAAATGTTGGACCAATCGCTATTACTGTATGTTCATCTTCATCACACAAAGTATAATCATCAATACTAAATATATAAGCCGTAACTTCACTTTCATCAAGCTGTTCAGGATTTCCTATCAGCATTTCAATAGGCGCTGTTCCTTCAGGA
>Ga0265295_1005463_pt1 | contig 16173 bp, 10 predicted proteins | sample Munlansysbiofilm_FD_192503 | JGI IMG/M metagenome (GOLD analysis project Ga0265295, IMG submission 192503) | Leachate microbial communities from a municipal landfill in Southern Ontario, Canada - Methane capture system biofilm | ecosystem: Engineered > Solid waste > Landfill > Unclassified ... | reverse complement strand
TATGGTGGAGAATCTCTTCCCGCTCCCCGGGGTGGGCGGCGAGATAGGCCCGGATGGTATCGAGGCCCGCGTCCCCGAGTTGCAGGCGGCCGGTTTCGACCAGGAGCCTGCCGATGCTTCGGTAGTCACGGCCGTTCCTGGCGGCAAAGCGCACTCCCCGCACCGCGCCGTCCGGCAGCCGGATGAGCCCTGAGCCCTGAACATGCAGGACAAAGGCGTCGAAAGGGTCCTTGAGCCAGACCAGTTCATGGCCCGCAGCCCGGCCCTGCCGCTCAATTTCACCCCTGGTCCAGTAAGGGACGAAGGCGCCGTCCTCGATCCGGCCGGCTGTTTTTTCGTCCCGGGCACCGGTTCGGTAAACAAGATCATCGGGTACGGCGTACAAGGGATGGAGGTACGGGGGGGTCCGGGTCAGGCTGCCCGCGAGGATCGGCTGGAAATACCCGGTGACCAGCATCTGCCGGCCGGAATCGGGATTTCCCGGGCCGCCGGCCTGATAAATGTCAAAGCGTTCCCTAATCAGCCTGTCCAGCTCGCCGCTCGCCGGTTCCCCGTTGACCAGGGAAAGGAAAACACCAAGGGATCGGGCGAGGTGCGCAACCGGGACGGTCCGGCCGCCGAAGGGGATTTTCCTGTCCGGCGGCAGACCGCACAGATACTTGAGACTGTGTCTGACCGCCGGAACCAGGTCTTTTCGCTCAAGATCGTCCGCGAAGGAGAAGGACGGGCGGGCAACGGCGGCGAGCAGCGGGCTCTCCGCGCAGTTGCCGGCAAAACCGGTCATCAGGACCAGGATCAGGGCGGGAACCACCGCTGTTGTTCCGCACCGGCGGATCTTCACGGTCTGACCCGGGTCAAGGGTTTTTCAGGGCTTCGGCCAGTTCCGCGACCGTCATGGCATAACGGTTGGAATGGTTCCATTCGGTGATGGCCTGGAAATTCGGAAAGCCCGCGACATAGCGCAGGGGGGAATTTGAGCCGGGCGGCAGTTCGAGGCTGACAATGGATAGGTCCCTGTTGCCGGGTGAAGTGGGAATGTCCGGGGCCTGGCCCTGGCTGACGGCGCGCCAGGGGACTCTTCCCTTGCGGCCCTTGAGGTTGGCGGCGATGAGCCGCTGATCTTTCAGTTCATGCCCGAGATCCCAATAAATGGGGCCGTTCAGGGTCCAGTGATACTGTTTGAGGTAATTGGCGATGGAGGCGAGGATATCGGGCACCGATGTCCAGACATCGGGCTTGTCGTCCCCGTCAAAGCTGAGGGCATAGGCGCGGAAGCTTGAAGGAATGAACTGGGTCTGGCCGAAGGCGCCGGCGTAGGAGCCTTTGACGTCTTTCGGATCGACACCCGTCTCCCGGCACAGGAGCAGGAAATGGACCAGCTCGTTGCGGAAAAATGTGCTTCGCCGGGGATAGGCGGCAAACAGGGTGTTCAGGGTCTGAAGGACGTTGAACGATCCCTGGTTGGTCCCGTAGCGTGTTTCAATGCCCCAGATGGCGACGACAATTTCGCGGTCGACCCCGATTTCTTCTTCGATCCGGTCCAATACGTCGCGGTGCTCGGCAAGTTTCTGCCTGCCGGTGGCGATGATCTGCGGGGTGATGAACAGGGGAGCATATTTATAGTACGGTTTGGCTTCCCATTGCTTGTCCATGAGCTCGAGAACGCGCTTGTTGATGGTCTGGCCGGCAAAGATGGCTTCGATTTCCGTATCGGTGAAATTGTGGTCGGACCTGAGTTCCTGGAACAGTTTTCGGTATTTTTCATCCTCGAGGTCTATCGGCTGCCCGTCGCTGACCAGGTCCGCCGCTTTCGGGGCCCCCGATGCCGGAGCCGCCGTCATGGCGCCGAATACCAGCAGGCAGCATGCGATCAGCAGGAGAAAAGCACGTTGCGTCGTATCCGTAAGTGTGAATCGATTCATGGCTAGATGCGGTTTCCGTTGGGTTCGTGGCGGTTAAAAATTTTCCATGAAGGCCTGCATGAAGACGTCAGCCTGATCCGTTGGCAGATTATTGATCCCTGCGGCGGCGGCTCGGCCGCCGCCGGTCGGAAACCGGCGGCAAAGCGCATCGGCGCCGGTGCGGTTGCTCAAGGGAGCGCGGACGCTGATGCGCAGGGTGCCGTCACTGTTCGGAACGATAAGGGCATGGGCCTTTTCCGGTTGCTGCCGGGCCAGGGTATTGCTGAAGACTCCCGCCACCCTGCGCGCCCAGGGTTCGGCCGGCAGCCGGAAAATACGGCCGCCCGGGGAATCCCTGACCGGGGCCTCGCCCATGGCGCGCTCCATGTCCTCCTCGTATCCCTGCTTCAGAACCCTGAGGGCGGGGGAACGCTCATACATCGTCAATGGATCGGCATAGGCGCTGACCTGGCGATACAGGTCGGCGGGATGGAAAAACAGATCATCAAGGCCGGCGCCGTAGCCGTTGTAGTTCAGCAGGATCCCCATGTCCTTCAGCATTGCCACCTTTCCGGGGTCCAGGGAGAGGGAGTCGGCCAGCCGGTGCGCTGATTCGTCGAGGTTGTCGCCGAAGGCGCCGATTATGGCCCAGGGCCTCCATTGCCCATGGAGAAGGGTGTCGACGATGATCGATGTGCAGGTCTGCGGCTGCGGATCGATATGTGCCTCCAAATCGGGGGAGAGCGGGGTCGGGCCGCTGAAATGGTGGTCGATGTACAGGATTCTGTTTCCCCGTTCAAGGAGCGAGGCCAAGGCGGCGCGGTTGTGGTCGAGGGAAATATCCAGCACAGTGATATCGCTGTTCCGGACGTCCCCCAGGCGGGCAAGCAGACCGATGTCACGTTTGACACCCGTAACGAGGAGGGCATCGGGCCGGGGATTGTTCAAGCGAAGCTGATGCAGGGCGCAGATGCCGTCAGCATCGCCGTTGAAGACATCAATCCGTTGCATGAGAGGTCCGGTGTGCAATTTTCCCGGCTAAAAACCGGGGAGATCGATTCCCAGCGGGTTGCCGATATTTGCCAGCCTGAAGATCATCATGAATTTCCGGTCGCCCGGGGTGTAATGGGAGGAGAGTTCAACCGACCAGCAAGGCTGCTGGTAGATCAGTGCAATGTTCTCCTCAACGGTTTTCGAGTCGGCAATGGATCGTTCAATTGTGTAGCCGGCAACCAACCGGTAGAAAAGGTTGACCCTGGCATTGGCGGATACGGAATTGATGTCGAACAGCTTGTAGTAGCGGTAATCGGCGGAGAGAAAGTCGCCCCGGCTGTTCCTGTACCCCCCCATCACTCTGTACGTGAGCACCCCGTCGCCGTAGGTGTCGATATCGGTGTCATACCGGATGTTGAGATTGGTCAGGGGCTGGTAGGAGATCTCGACGTTGACCGGCTCAAAGGGCGTGTCGCTCTCCTCGCTGCGGAGATCATATCCGTGGGTGATTTTGATGGAGCCGTAGTTTCTGTCGTAGTCCCTGCCGAGCAGCTTGCCGGAGACCTTGAAGAAATTGTCCAGGCCGTAGGTGATCAGGTTCCGGTCGAAAATTGTGTCGATGTCATCAAGCTGGGGCAGGTCATCCTGATCCACGTCCGGAACATAGAGATAGTTGACGAAGGGGCGGAACGTGTGGCTCAGGGTATTGATGCTGCCCATCCTGACCCCGAAATCCCTGACAAGGGTGGTGCCGATTTCGGTTTGAAAATCCGGCACGAAGCGGTTTTCGAAGGTGTCGTCATATTCCCACTCGTCGCCGTACTCCTGCACCACGTATGATGTGTTGCGCAACCCGACCTCGGCGGTGGTTTCGAGATATTCGCTCAAGGGAATCGGGGCTGTGAGCCGGGGATACAGGTCGACACGGTGGGCGCCCAGTCCGTCCTCGCGCCAGTAGTTGACATAGTTGGCGTCCCAGTCGAAATTGATCCGGGTTTCTTTCAGGGGAAGGAGGCCGGTGAAGTTGAAGGCCGGCAGTTTCCACAGGGGAGTGGGGCTGAATTTGGTCTCCCGGACATCGTTGATGCCGAGCACCTCTCCTTCCAGGGCCATGTCCTGCCAGTATTTGACGACCCGCAGGGTGTTTTTCCGTTCATCAATGGTTTTATATTCAAACCCGCGGCCGAACACATCCAGGAATCGTTCGTTGGAGGTGTTGAAACCGGTCAGGCCCGAGGTGAATTCCGTCAGGTAGTCACGGTCGGAAACGATATCCAGATCAAGGCGGGTGATCCAGCCGTTGATCTCCTGGTCCACCTTGCCCCGCACCCAGTAACGGTCCTTGTTGGTATGGGTGTAATTGCCGTCCCGGTAGTACTCTGCCTCTGAGGGATCGGTCAGGCTGTCGTGGAGATAGTTGGCCATCAGGGTGCCCTTGGAATCCTGTTCCAGGACATAACGGAACTCAAGACCGGCCATCAGACCCCGTTCCGCCATGAATTCAGGGTAGACGGTGAGGTCGCTGCTGGGCGACAGGCTGAGATAAAAAGGCAGGGCGAGGCCGAGACCGTCGCGATCGGAGGAGGAAATGGCCGGAAAAAGGAATCCCGTCTGTCTTTCCCTTTTCACGGGCAGGACCATAAAGGGGGTGTAGAGGACCGGCACATCCTTTATTCTGAAGGTGGCGTGCTTGAGGAGAGCATAGCCGCCGTCGGTTATGTCGGCGTCCCTGGAGGCGAAACTCCACGGGGCCGTCTGCCCTTCCTTGAGCTTGCAGGTGATGACCCAGCCGTCCTGGATGCGGTACGTCATGTCGCCTGTTTTTTCTATAACCCGGCCTTCCAGGTGGAGGTCCTTGTGTTCCCTGATGATGGCGGCCTCGGTGAACATCCCCGTTTCATCGTTGAGGTTCACCGCGCCGGTCTCGGCGGTAAGCCTGTCGGGACCGAGGTCGATGATCAGGTTTCCCCTGGCCTTGATCGTTCCCATATTGACGTCGTAGGCGATCCAGTCCGCCTTGATGGTCGTCAGCGTCCTGGTCTCGGTGACCGTAACAGGGGGTTGTTCATCCTCATCTGGTTCTTCCTCGAGGAGGGCGTCCCATTTCGACTCATCATCCTTCTTTTCCCTGACCACTTCCTCGGTTTTTTCCAGTACGACGTTGCCTTCGGCGATGATGCTCGGCGGGTTCTCGTAACGGGTCATCTTGTCGGCGGTTATGTTCCACTGACGTGCCTGGATGACATCAGCCTGGACGACCGCTGGGAGCAGGAGCAAAGCAGCAATGAAGAGCAAGGGAAGGACAAGGGGGGGGTGGATCGGGGATAATGTTCTGTCTGGGTTCACCTCGATCTTCTCCTGTGCGGTGCGGGAAAAGGACAAAAATTATGAAATTAATGGACAAGTTTTTGAAATGTACGCGTAGGGGCTGTTTGTGTCAAGGCAAAAGTCATAGATTTGAGTTGCCAACAGGAGTGAATTGATTTATGTATCAGGTCGGCGATAACTGAACATAATTTCTTGATATTCCTTTTGTTGTCAGACTGGAGAGGATTGATCTGCCCTGATCGTGACGAAAGGCTCAAAAACGCCTCTATGAATCATATCTTTGGTCCCGTCAATTCCAGACGGCTCGGACGGTCGCTGGGAATTGACCTCCTGCCCAGAAAAATATGCAATTTTGACTGTATATACTGCGAAGTCGGCCCCACCACGAATTTGACCTGCGAGCGCCGGGAATATGTCCCCACCGGGGAAATCATCGCCGAGATTGAGGAGTTCTGCTCCGATCCGGCGCGAATGGAATCAGTCGACGTGGTAACGGTCACCGCCAGCGGGGAGCCGACGCTGCACTCAGGGCTCGGCCGTATCCTGCGGTTTCTGAAGGAACGGACGGGCAAGCCGGTGGCGGTGCTCACCAACGGAACCAACCTGTCGCGACGGGATGTGGCCGCGGACCTGAGCGTTGCCGACGTGGTCATCCCTTCCCTGGATGCCGTACTGCCCGAAAGCTTTAGGAAGCTGAACAGGCCCGCCCGATGCGTCGACCTCGAGGAAATGATTGAAGGGCTGGTCGGCTTTTCCCATGCATTCACAGGGGAGCTCTGGCTGGAAGTCCTCATCGTCAAAGGCATCAATGACAGCGGGGAAAACATAGAGGCGCTCATCAAGGTCATCCGGCGCATGAAGCTGTCCCGGGTTCAGTTGAACACGGTTGCCCGGCCGCCGCTGGAGAAATTCGCCCGCCCGGTCAGCCGGGAGGCGCTGGAGGAGACCGCCGCCCGCATCGCCTCTGAAACGGCGGTTCCCCGGGTTGACATCATCGCCCACGGCATCAGCACCTTTGCCCGAACGGCGGAGGAAGGCAGAACCAAAATCAAGTTCGACTACCTGAAGCAGGAAGAACTGATTGGAGATATTGAACAGATGCTGCAAAGACGGCCCTGCACGGCCGAGGACATGAGCAGGACCCTGGCCCTGAGCGGTCCGGAAGAGGTTGAGCGGCTGCTTGAACCGCTGGTGAAGTCGGGAACGATAAAGAAACGACTCCACGAGGACAGGATCTATTATCTGTACGGCGGCAATCAGGAATAGCGGCTCGAAAAAGTTGAAGTTGAAGAGGAAAGTGAAACCATGACCGAAGAAAAACAAGGGGCTGCCGAGGCAGCCGAACACAGTAAAGAAGATCAGAAGGTGACCACGGGCGCCTGGTGGAAAAGTGCTTTCGGGATTTTTCCCAAGAAAAAGCAGCCGGCGGGGTCCACTGGAGAGAAGGCGGAGTCAGCAGGCGGAGGGACGGCCGCGGGAGAGGGCACCGGCAAGGAATCCCCGGGCAGGGGAGTGGCGGCTGAGAAAAGGGAACCGGAGACGGAAAAGAAGGCGGACAGAGCGGCTGAAGGGGGTGAGCCCGCGCGAAAGGCTCCGGCCCGAAGGCCCAGGAGACACAAACGCGGGCGTCAGCGAAACGCCGCCCCCAGCGAGGAGCAGGCGCAGCCGGACCAGGAGGCGGAAAAAAAATCGGACCAGGTGGTCACCAAACTGCTCATCAATGCCGAAGAGCCTGAGGAGTGCCGCATAGCGCTCATCGAGAACGGCCGGCTTGAATCCTTTCATGTCACCAGTGTGGTGCACGAGCGAACCAAGAACAACATCTACAAGGGCATCATTGTCTCTATTGAACCCAACCTGCAGGCGGCTTTTGTCGACATGGGGACGGAGCGCAACGGCTTTCTGCCGTTTGACGAGATACATCCCGAATATTACCGTGAGGACGTGGATGAAAGGAGCGCAAAGCTCATCGCCGAGCAGCAGTGGAAGAAGCTGAAGATTGAAAACGTGGTCAGAAAGGGGCAGGAAGTGCTCGTGCAGGTGGTCAAGGAGGTAACCGGCAGCAAGGGCGCCAACATAACGACCTACCTGTCCATCCCCGGCCGCTATCTGGTGCTCATGCCGGGCAGCGACAGCGCCGGGATATCACGCAAGATCGCCGGGGAGGAAAAGCGTTTCGAGCTCCGCGATATGATGAACAAAATGTCCATCCCCGAAGGGATCGGGTATATCATCCGCACGGCAAGCATTGAAATAACCAAGGCCTCGCTGCAGAAAGACCTGCGCTACCTCCTGCGCCTGTGGGAGGAAATCAAGAAAAAGGGGCAGGAAGTGAAAGCGCCCGCCTTGCTGTATGAGGATCAGGACATTGTCGTCCGCTTTCTCCGGGACCATTTTGTGCCGGAAATCGAGGAGATCCTGGTGGACACGGAAGAGTCCTACGAACAGGTGCAGCAGTTCGTCAACCTTCTGCCCCCGACCCAGCGCAAGGTGAAAATCAGGCTGCACCGGGGCGCCCGGCCGATATTCAATCTGTATAACATCGAGGAGCAGATTGAGTCGATCTACAAGCCCCAGGTACAGCTCCCTTCCGGGGGCTCCATAGTCATCAGCCCCACCGAGGCGCTGGTGGCCATTGACGTCAATTCCGGCCGCACTTCCAAGGACAGCAATTTCGAAGAGTCGATCTTCCTGGCGAACATGGAGGCGGCCTCCGAGCTTGCCCGGCAGCTCCGGCTTCGCGACCTGGGCGGCCTGATCGTTGTCGACTTCATCGATATGCGGAGCAAGAAACACATCCGCGAAGTGGAGAAGCAGGTCAAGCAGAGCATGAAGCGGGACAAGGCCAAGGTTGACATCAGCACCATTTCCCGCTTCGGCCTGATGCAGATTTCCCGGCAGAAGATGGGCGCGCCCATTGAAAAAGGGAGCTACCGGACATGCGAATACTGCAACGGCCGAGGGGTTGTCAAAACGGTGGAAACCAGGGCCCTTTTTTACCTGCGCCGTATTCAGACCGGAGTCGGCAGGAAAAACGTCAAGCGGGTGGAATGCTCGCTGCCGGTGGACGTCGCCCAGTATCTCCTGAACAATAAACGGGAAGAGCTCGCCGAACTGGAAAAGAGACACCAGGTGAGCATCGACATTATTTTAAAGCCCGAGATGAAGCCCGGGGATCACAAGATCGAATTCCTTGAGTCCTGAGCGGGACGGGAAAAGATAAAGGACTTGTACAAACGGGGCAGGTCGGGTAATATCGCCTCCGTTTGCGCCAGTAGCTCAGCTGGATAGAGTGCCGGACTACGAATCCGTAGGTCGGGGGTTCGAATCCCTCCTGGCGCGCCAGAAAATCAGGGATCGCGGAAAATTTTAAATTCCGCGATCCCTTTTTTTGTCTATCTGTGTCCCACTGTGCAGAGGATGAACAATACCCTTTCCCTATTTGTCCTCGGTGGCGGAGACCGCGGGGGTTTCCGCCTGGGCAGAGGCTTCCCTGGAGGCGGGGGCGGGGCGGAATCCGGGCAGGAGTTTCTTGATATTCATGGCCTGGGCCATGATGGTCATATAGGCCTTCCGGCGGGCCGCGAGGTCGTCGGGATCATTGCTGGCGGCGAATGACCGGAGAGACTTGCGCTCCTTCTCTGTACGGGTGACATAACCGAGGATGATCTCGGGAATGTCGTAGTGGTGAATGGTGTTGTACCTCACGCCCCGTCCGTTTTCCACGAAGAAGATCCGATTCAGGTTGAGATAGCCTTCCTTTTTGCCGAGATAGTTGAGGTTCCGGTATGTGTCCGGCCCGTAGCGAAGCGGCGGCAGGTGGTCGCTCACCAGGATGATCAGGCTGTCCGGGTCGATGCGCACCAGTTCATTCACGTAGTCTGCTATAGCCCTGGTACGGTAGTAGTACTGGTTGACGGAGCGCTGCAAATGGTCGTCATCGGGTCCCTTCCCGTAAACCCGAACAACCTGGGACCGTTTTTCCGTGTTGATCACGTTGGGAGTGTGGCCGTACATGGTCATCACATAATTGAACAAGGGAGTGGCGGAGTGCTCCTTGAGCCAGGAGGAAACATACTTCAGGTTCTGGCCCAGGAGGTCGCCGTCGAACATGTACTTCTCGTCGCCGACATCCCCGAGGGATAAATAGCTTTCCATGGCCGGCGCGTATTCCCTGGGGTAATAGGCTTTGTCAAAGCCGATCCCCTCGTAGGCATTGGTCGAATTGAAAAAATCGGGCCGGAAACCGTTGGCGGCAACGGTATGGTAGCCGCCTTTACCGAGGATGCTGGGCAGGCAGGGAGTATCGGCCCCGGTGAAGACATTGAACTCCACCCCGGAGAGCTCCCTCATGGCGGGGACCCCGCAGAGCAGCTCAAACTCGGCCTGGGCCGTTGCACCACCGAAGACCGGGGAAATGGACAGCCCTCCCTTGCGCTTGAATATCTTCTCAAAATCGGGATGGGCAGGGTTGCGGGAGAATCCGGCGTCCAGGAGGAGTTCCGGGTCGAGGAAGCTTTCCAGGACGATGAGGTGCACGTTCCGCCTGCTCCGCTGCTCCTTGACCTTGGCGATCACCTTGTCAACGTCCAGGAGATAATAAGGATTTTCCAGGTAGTGGGCGGTCTTTTCCCGCATACTCTTCCGCCTTGCCTCGTTGTAGAGGGTCATGCTTATCCGGCCGTTGTTGGCGACGCTCATCACATCGGAATAGGTGACGATTCCCTTCTGGGTCTTCTCAAATGCTTTCATGAATGCGGCTGGATACGACTCAACCGCGACGAAAAGGGCTGCGAGGGGCAGGGCGCCCAGGGCCATTGGCAGCACGGCGCCCCAGCGTACGGTCAGGAAAAAAATCAAGAGGGAGGTCCCGATCATGGCGATGAGCAAGGCCTTGAGCCAGAGCGGCATGACGGCCATCAGCTCCGGGACCTCGGTCAGTTCGATGAGGCGCGGCAGCCTGCCGAACTGGAGGTGGTAGAAATCGTACACCGCGTAGAGCAGTATGATGGGGAGTGCGACGATCACCGGCTGCAGGGGGGTCTTCCGGGTTATCCTGTTCCCAAAAAAGTAGCAGTAGAGAAGCAGGGGGATTTCAAACCTCCAGGCCTGCAACAGCGAGGGCAATCCACCGCATAGCTCCATCATCCTGGTGTAGCCGAGGAGAAGAAGCACAAAAAAGACATAACGGTTGAGGAGCAGGAGGCGCAAGGAGTCGAAAATGGGGATGGATAAAGTCATAAAGGGCTCACGGTGCGATAACCCCAGCTAAAAAAAATCAAATCGATGGCATAAAGTATAGCGAAGTATTTATTTTTTCACCAGGGTCAAAGACATACTGGTGGGGGGGGGAAATTTTTGTAGCATATTGTGCCTGTTTTAATATATGCCAATTTTGGCATATATAAGCGTATTCATGACATCAGTTGCAGCGTAAATTTTTGTCCAGAAATGGAGGATATTGTGTAAATCCATTCAGAATTTTCTGTTGTTTGCCCTTGCTCGACCTTTGCCCGTGTCAGTCAGCCTGCTTGCAGAGTCTCTGCCTGGGGGAAGCCGGGAGGCAACTTTAGGGATGTGACCGCTGTCTGAAAAAACCTATGGGTCAACAGTAACTACCACCTTTGATCCCATGCAATCTTTTGACAAGGGCGGCAGAAAAAGGCAAATATCTCGATGTGTTCGCTTCCGCAAACATGGAGCATCCTGAAAACTTGCGACCTGGGGTTAACCGAGGCAATAAGAGAGGGATGGCCGAGCAATGCTCTTGTCTATTGCAAGCTGTTTTTAAATGTACCATATGTCTTTATAAGATATATGGTAAAGAGGTACTTATGGAAGAGAAGAATATTCCTGGTTCAGGGCGGCAGGAACGGTATATCCAGGCATCGATCCTCCTGGGATTATATACGGGTCCTTCGTACGGCTACGAGTTGATTAACACGATTCAAAAGTATGGATTCATCGAAGGAACTGCGCCGCCGGGAATGATTTACCGGCATCTGCGGCAAATGGAGGAGGACAATCTGGTCCGGTCGGAATGGGAAACCCAGGAAAGCGGAGCGGCAAAAAGGATCTATACCATAACCGAGGAAGGCCGGGAGGTGCTCGAGCTCTGGGTTCGGTTCATGGAGAATCAGGCCGCAAAATTGCTCGATTTTGTTCACAGGTACAGGACAGATGGATGGGAGGAGAGGACGGCAGAAGATGAATAATTCCACGTCCGGTGCATCAGGATCGAGAATTGTTACGGAAAAATTCCCTCCCGGTCCAGGGTGAAACAATGCGAATCGAATACCTGACCCAACGGCATTATCCGTTCCCCATTATTTGTACCTGCAGGGCATGCCGATTCAAAGGGGGAGCGGAATCGGGGTCAAGGGTACCGTTAAAATCTTCAATAAGGTTTTCAGGATCTCGATGGGTTCGCGCATATCATTCTGCTGTACCATTTTCATCGCAGCCGGGGATTCAAGCTGCATGTCGCGACGTTCCTGGAATCCGTTTCCAGTGGACCCGGTTTGTTCGGATAAAATGGTCGCCATGGAGGAATTACAGTTGCCCTTAGTTTCAGGTTTCCGTCTCATTCGGCCAGCAACACCACTGAATAACTGTTGAACAACACCCAGGCTTCATCTCCTTCCGCAAGGGCAAGGCGTAAGGAGCTTACACTGGTCACGATCGCACAGACCTCAGTGCCGTCGGCAATCCGCACGATGTATTCCGTGTTGAGTTCACCCCTGGTGATTTTCTCAACGATACCCTTGAACATATTGTCAGCGGTGCACCCCTTACCTCTGCCGCCTTTCTGCAGCATCACCCAGGGCGCTTTGACTTCGGCGGCGATGAGTTTACCGGCCTTCAGGCCAAGTCGTTGCAGGCTGTCGTTGGTGATGACGGTGGTGATTCTGAGTCCGCCCAAGGTTATCAGCTCGACTAAGGCCTGGATATCCCCTTTGTGAATGGTGCGGATCTTGCCGAAAAAAGAATTGCGGGCGCTGGTCGTGCGGGCTGACTCTCTTTCCATGAACATCCGGGTCACCTGCTGTATGTCGTCGGGGGAGAAAGATACGTAGGTGGAGGTCAGATTCGGGGTCGAATGACCCAGGATGGTCTGGACAACAGGCAACGGCATGTTACACTGCATCATTTCAACAGCTCGGGCTTTGCGAATCATTTCCGGTCCCCCGAGTTTTTTCTCGAACCCGCACGCCAGAGCCCGCTCATAGAATTTGCGGCGAACGAAAGCGGGGTCAATGGCCAGCATCTTCCCCAAGGTTTCTCTAAAGTCCTCATCTGCAAGTGCAACCGCGATTTCACGGGAGAGAGCTTCCGCTATATGAACTACCCGCGATCCTGATTTTTTGTCCCCTGATGCGGCCCGAAAAGTCACCATGGATGTTCTGATATCCAGGTCGCGAATCAGGTCCAATGCCAATACTTCATTAAGTTTGGCCCCGGTATAACGGATGAGGAGAAAAATAAGCAAAATCCGCCGACGGGCTAAACGAACGTCTCGGCGATGCGAGTTGTCCGCCCATTCCCGGAAGGAACGTTCCAGCTGATTCAACTGCAGGGTGTCCAGAAACCGTCCTTCGCCGACCATCGAAACAATGCGTCCGTGTGTGGCGTTCTGCGCTGGCGCAAAGGACTGAATATCAGAATTCCGTATTTTATTGGACCTGCTGTGCATGGGCAATTTTTCAAGTGGGTGTTGCTGTATTATTGTTGGCGGTCATCGATCGCACGAATTGTATCATAACCATATCCAAACAGGAAAATGCCACCGAAAACTAACTTGACAGGAAGAATACCTTTCCGTATATTTAAAGTGACACGTAAATATTTTTTTTAGTGTCAGTATGGCCTCCCTTTTCCGGTACAAAAGGGTGTGGCCGGTGCTGTCCGCCCCCCTTCAAAATGCTCTTATGCTCTTATGGAAATAACTCCCCATTGCCTCTGCGAAGTTGATTCGTCGAATTTTCAGATACGGAGCATCCGATCTGATTATGAGCTTGAGTTGGAGAGATCATTTCATGCCTGGCAATAAAGACATCAATGAAATTCTGGAAAGAATCAAAGACTGTCACGATCCGGTAGAAAAGCGTAAACTTCTTGCAGAAATTAATCCTTGCAAAACGTGCGATCAAAAGGGTCAGTATCCCCATGGAAACTGCGATGGGCGTTGCCTGCAGGACTTTCAAAGAGAATTATTTAATTCCCTCGAACACTTAAAATCACATTCATCGCCAAAAAAAAATCCATAATATCATTCAGATATAATGGAGCTCGCTGGCGGGCCATCGTAAACTTCGACCTGTAAATATATCATGAAAAAAGAGGAGAGGCGTTTATTGCCAGCCATGATGAACGATGATGCTCGCTTTCACTAACAGGATGTTTCTCCGAGGATTCCGTCTGGACGGGTTTGATCCGTTGGTGCACTGGACCCCAGTGCTGGAAGCCTATCGTGTATTTGCTCCCAGCTGGAAATGCGTAACTGAGCGAACATGAACCCTCGAGCGGTATGAGCAACGCCCGGGGCCGCTCATGACAGGTCGAGAGCGGTTCCCCCCTTCTTCCGCCCGGTTAACGGGCTTACAAAATCCCCTCCATGGATCGAGTTCGCGCCATCAGCGGATGAAAAAATCGAGGACGTATCTGGTTGCCGTAAAGATGATGACTCCGGCCAGCATCCATTTTATCGCCCTGGCCGGGATGTATTTTTGGCACCGGGCCCCGAGATACATGCCGGCCATCCCGCCCAATCCGAACAGGATGCCAAGCAGCCAGTCCGGCGCCACCGACATTCCGGGATAGAACGGCGCCATGGCCTGGTAGAAAATTACCCCGGCAACCGAGGTGACAAAGGTCCCCATGAGTGCCGCACCGGCCACGGTGTAGACAGGCAGGCCGAAGAAGGTCACGAAAAAGGGGGCGATGATCGCCCCGCCGCCGATGCCGTATATGCCGCCGACGATGCCGACAATGAAACTCAGTGCGAATATCCCCCAGAACGGCACGGTGAACTGTTCCCCGTAAAAGGTATAGCCGAGGTGCTTCAGGTCGAATCGGGTGACCGACACCGCCGGCAGGCATTCCTGTTTGGGGCCGATGGTGGTGCATGCCTTCTGGCGGTACTCCCGCACCAGCTCCTGAAACCGTTTTTCGGCGGAGTTTTTGTCTTTGCCGCCGCCCTTTTTCCCCAGAAGATCAATGACCAGTTTCAGGCCGATATAGAGCAGCACAGCCGCAGCAAACAGCTTGAAGTTTCTGGGGTCGGGCAGATAGCTGATCCGGACGAAGGCGCCGATGAACACCCCCGGCAGGGTGCCGGCCACCACGATCCAGGTAAGCGGCCAGACCATCCTTCCTTCCCGCCAGTACCGATATACCCCGCTGGGAATGGCGACAATATTGAACAACTGATTGGTTGCGCTGACCGAGGGATTGGTATAGCCAAGAAAAGACATCTGGAAAGGCAGCAGCAGAAAGGCACCGGACACCCCGCCCATGGAGGTGAAAAAGGAAATGATAAAGGCGACCAGGGGGGGGATCCATGGCGCCACTTCAATGCCGGCCGTTTGAAAATGCATCGTGGACCTCTCTCAGTGGTTGCAGTGAAAAAGAAATGCTCACGAATGTAGATATAATCGTGTCAATATAATATCCCGAATTGAAATACAAGGAAAAATGCCGGGAAACTCATCAAATTCATACCTGTTTTTTCCAGGCGGGGTTTGCAGGGATGATGGAGGGGTGGAGAAAAATTTTTGACATGCACTATCTCAGGGTTTATGCTTACACCTATGATCAAGGCGATGGGGTTCGCCGTCAACCGCTTGTTCCCAAGCTGATGACTCCTGCATTCCGTATGGAAGGCAGGAGTTTTTTCTGTTTAGGGAGGTCATATGCATGCAGTTTGGGGACAGGCGGCACTCTGGCTGGGGCTGGCTCTCATCGCCACTCTTCTCTCCATCCGGTTGCGGATCGCCACCGCTCTTTCAGAAATCATCGTCGGCACGGTTGCCCAGCTGCTGATCGGCGCACTTTTCGGCGCAACCCTTGCCGCCGACCAACCCTGGATCACCTTTCTCTCCGGCACCGGCGCCATCGTCCTCACTTTTCTGGCCGGGGCGGAACTTGACCCGGTGGTCTTCCGCGCCAAGTGGAAGGAGGCGACGGTCATCGGTTTTATCTCCTTTCTGGCTCTGGGCTGTGCCGCGATCAGCTACTGGCTCCTCGACTGGACGGTGCGGGCCTCCTGGCTTGCGGGCGTTGCCATGTCGACGACTTCGGTGGCCGTGGTTTATGCCGTCATGCTGGAACTGGGGCTCAACCGGACCGATTTCGGCAAGACGATACTGGCCGCCTGCTTTGTCACCGACCTCGGAACGGTCGTTGCCCTGGGGCTCATTTTTGCGCCGTTCACCTTCCGCACCGCTCTCTTTGCCGCCACCGCCGCAGTGGTCTTTGCCGTCCTGCCGTTCCTTACCCCCCGTTTTTTCAAACGGTACGGCGGCCGGCCGTCGGAGCTCGAAGCCAAGTATCTGCTGTTCATTCTTTTCGGCCTCGGCTCACTGGCCGCGTGGGCCGAGAGTGAGGCCGTGCTCCCGGCCTACATTGTCGGGATGCTCCTGGCCGGAACGGTAGGGAAGGATCACCAGCTCATCCGGCGGCTGCGGACCCTGACCTTCGGCCTCCTCACGCCTTTCTATTTCATCCGGGCCGGGTCCTATGTCTCCCTTCCCGCCCTGCTCTTGACGCCGATCCCGCTGCTCGCCCTGTTCCTCGGCAAGATGGCGACAAAAATCATCGGGGTGTACCCGGCAACCAAGGCGTACAGGTATGCTCAGAAGGAGGCTGTCTATACGACCCTGCTCATGTCCACCGGTCTCACCTTCGGCTCCATCTCCGCCCTCTTCGGCCTTTCCCACGGCATCATCGACCG
>Ga0265295_1005462_pt1 | contig 16174 bp, 12 predicted proteins | sample Munlansysbiofilm_FD_192503 | JGI IMG/M metagenome (GOLD analysis project Ga0265295, IMG submission 192503) | Leachate microbial communities from a municipal landfill in Southern Ontario, Canada - Methane capture system biofilm | ecosystem: Engineered > Solid waste > Landfill > Unclassified ... | reverse complement strand
TACCCTGAATGTTTTAGTTTGGTTGCGGGGGCAGGATTTGAACCTGCGACCTTCGGGTTATGAGCCCGACGAGCTGCCGTACTGCTCCACCCCGCGATATGAGTTGGTGTGTTTCTGGTGCCGAGAGCGGGATTCGAACCCGCACGAACTTGCGTTCGCAGGATTTTAAGTCCCGTGCGTCTACCATTCCGCCATCCCGGCAAACAGAAGTATTATACCAACAAATGTTCATCCGTCAAGGCTTTTCGAGAATTCGCACCATTTTTCTGCATAGCATTTTTTACAGTCCGGTTTTCTGGCTGAACAGACCCCTCTGCCATGTTCGATAATGTTTAAATGGGCTCCCCTGAAACGTTTAGGGGGAAGTGTACTTTCAAGGTATTCCTGGATCTTGTCCGGTGCCATTTTTTCCGGTACCCAGCCAAGCCTCCGGCTTATCCTTGCCACATGCGTGTCGACCGGGAAGGCCGGCATATCTAGATCAAAGACCAGAACGCAGGCCGCCGTCTTAACTCCCACTCCCGGAAGGGATACCAGGAAATCCCTCGCTTCAACGGCTTTCCAGTTCTGCAGATCATTTATTGAATAATTTCCAAATTTTTCTTTCAACACAACAAGTATCTGTTTCATTCGCGTGGCTTTTGTCTCTCCGAGACCGGCTACCCTTATAAGGTCGATCACCTTTTCAAGAGGTGCCTCTGCAACAAGGTCCCACCTGGGATATTCGATCTTAAGTTTTTCAAAAGCCTTGTCCCGGTTCTTGTCGTTCGTATTCTGTGAGAGCAGGGTCAGCATAAGTCCGTCAAGCGGATCTTCGTGCTTAAGCTCTGGAGAAGGCCTGCACTCATTGCCCCAGTGCCTCTCAAAGGCATCCAGGATCTCTTTAGCATGGTGAGGTTTCTTCACTGATCTGTTTCCTCAAATTTATTACTTTTTTTCTTGCCCTTAGACTTCTTTTTATCTTTCGGCGGATCAACTTTATCCTGCATCTTCTTTTTGTGCCTGAAGGTGCGTTCTATCCATGCTTCAAGGCAGGTCTTTACCTTAGCGTGCATTGTGTCCGGCTTATATTCACCCTTTGCATCGGGGGTACCGGCTTTTACGTCTGTCAGTATCTCTATTCCTTCATCGATGGTCTTTACGCTCCATATGTGGAATTTTCCTTTCCTGACCGCATCAAGCACTTCGTGGCTGAGCATGAGATGCTGTTCGTTCTGATGAGGGATCATAACTCCCTGCTCGCCTGTGAGTCCGAATACTTTACAGTAGCTGAAGAATCCCTCTATCTTTTCATTGACACCGCCTATCGGCTGGATATTGCCGAACTGGTCAACAGATCCGGTTACGGCAATGCTCTGTTTGAGCGGTATGCCTGAGAGAGCTGAGAGCATGCAGTAGAGTTCTGTTGAAGATGCACTGTCACCCTCTACTCCCCCGTAGGTCTGCTCAAATGCTATCCGTGCTGTCATTGACAGGGGGAAGTCCTGGGCATATTTACGTCCAAGGTAGCTTGATAGTATTAGAAGGCCCTTGTTGTGTATAGGGCCGGTCATGTTGACCTCGCGTTCTATGTTTACTACGCCCTCCTGCCCCATGTATACGTTTGCTGTTATCCTGACAGGCGATCCAAAGCTGTGATCAACAAGCTGAGCTACAGTAAGACCGTTTATCTGCCCTACAACAGAACCTTTAGTATCTATCTTTATTACGCCTTCGCTGTAAGATTCGCGTATCTTATCTTCGAGAAGGTTCGAACGGAAGGTCTTTTCTTCCAACGCCTTCCTGACGTGTGCCAGTCCGACCTGTCTCTTGCCGTCAACTTTTGCCCAGGCAGTTGCCTCAACAAGTATCTCAGCTATCTTGTTGAATTGGGTGCATAGCTTATTTTGGTTCTCGACCAGACGCGATGACCATTCAATAACTTCGGCAACGGCGGTCACTGTGAAATTGAGCTTCCCTTCATGTTCAACGAAGCCCGCAATAAACTGAGCAAGCTGCATTTCTGACTCCTGTGTCCTCGGCATGTCTGTGTCGAAATCAGCTTTTATCTTGAATATTTTCTGGAACTCAGGATCGTATATGTTAAGAAGATAATAGAGGTACGGGGTGCCAACTACCACTACTTTCATGTCAATTGGGATCGGTTCCGGCCTGAGTGATGATACTGGGATGTAACCAAGCTGTTCTCCAAGATTCTCGATAAAGAGTTCCCTGCAGCGCAAGACCCGTTTCAAGGCATCCCATGACATGAACTGCCTGAGCAGTTCTTCTGCCTCAAGAAGCAGGAACCCTCCATTGGCCTTATGCATGGCACCGGGGGTGATCCTCCTGAAGTCAGTGTAGAGATTGCCCTGACGGCTTTCGTACTCTACCTTTCCGACCAGGTTGTAATAAATGGGATTTGTCTCTCTGATGACCGGAGCGCCGTCATTTGGGTTGTTTGAGACAAATGAATTGACTTCATATCGAGTGAAGTCCACTTCTGCTGCTTCGTCGCGTGCTGCTGCAAGGAAAGCATTGAAGTTGGCAACGATATCTTCCGTAAAGTCGTCAAACCATTCCTCAAGTTTTTTATTCGGAGCATATTTAGTCCTTAGCTCTGAAAGGATAGGGCCTATCGCATTTCTGCAAATCTGGCCTTCAAGCTCTTTGATCTTTTCCTTGAGGTCCTTTTCCCGCTCTCTAATAGATCTCAGTGTCTCAAGAGTTTTTTGCGAAATTTCTTCTGATGCCTTTTGCAGCCTTTCCTGTTCCTCTTCGGACAGAGCCTCGAATTCATCCTGCTGCATCTCTCTCAGGACAGGCTCGGGATTTTTTGCTTCAGTATCTTCTGCAGGAGTCTCTGCGTCGTTTGTTGCTTTAACGGCGTTCTCGTCGGTATCCTTTACAGGAGGTGCAAAGATCATTGGAAGGTTGACGAAGCCCTGGGGTGTGCGCTTAATTGAAAAGTGTTTCTCCTCCGCCCATTTGCGGAGTTCTTCCATGTACTTGTTTACCTCTTCCTGGAATGACTTCACCAGTTGGGCCTTATTGTCTTCAAATTCATTGTTGTCAAATGCTTTGGCAAGAACCGACTTGAGATCTTCTACCGCGTTTTCCGCGTCCTTTGAAAGCTCCTTGCCTTTGCCAGCAGGAAGCCTTACGGCAAGCGGAGTCCCCGGTTCGTCAAAGTTATATACATAGACCCAGTCGTCAGGAGCCGGCATAGATGCGGCGCATCTGGTGAGTTCCTGCATGGCATATGTTGTCCTGCCGCTCCCAGGCTCTCCTACCATGAAAATGTTATAACCTTTGCTCTGGACCGACAGTCCAAAGCTTACTGCATGCACAGCCCTTTCCTGCCCAACAAGGCCTTCCAGCCTGCCGATGGATTTGGTCGTCCTGAAACCGAGTGATTCGATATCAGCAGTTCTTCTTAGCTTTTCCAGAGATAGTTTTTTATCTTTTAAAAGGGACATGACAGAGCCTCCTCTAAAAATTCAAAATTTAAAAGACTTCAATTAAAACACCAGTCAACAATAGACGAAATGGTATGTTTTCTGCAAGGGGTAATTTACACAAAAGAGAAGCTGCAAAAAAATCGCAGTTTCTCTTTTCTTACCAACATACTAATTCTACCTTATAACAAAAGTCAGATCATTTATTAAGAATTCTTTATAATGACATAATAAAAAAATATTTTTTAAAATTAGGCGCACTAAAAAGGAAGACAACGAGTTTCCTCGCTGTCTTCCTTCAATAGTTTATTTCCTTATTAATAAAGAAATACTCTATCTAGCCTAGGCTAGATCTTCTCGACGTCAGAAGCCTGGGGGCCTTTGCTGCCCTGTGTGATCTCGAAGGATACCTTCTGACCTTCATCAAGGGTTTTGAAACCGTCGCCCTGGATGGCGCTGAAATGTACAAAGACATCATTGCCTTCATCTGTGGTGATAAATCCATAACCCTTAGTTGCGTTGAACCATTTTACTGTACCGTTGCTTTTCAATGTGTTGCCTCCCAACAGGAAATATTGTAATCGGATCTACTCCGACCATGCAACTTTAAACTTATATCTGGCTCTTGTCAAGCACATTTGACTAAATATTTCCTTTATATTGCCTATTTTGCTGAAATATCAGCGTTTTTTTTGAACTACAATAACATTTGCTCAAAATCAGAGTAAAGATCCGAATTTTCTATATAATAGTCTAGTTTGATAAATATTTACTTGTAATCGACCGCAGTTTTTGTAATCAGCTGTTGTTTGATTTTGTTTGACCTATATAATATCAAAGGATGGTCAGTAATGGTTAATATGTTTTTGCCGGAGGGATAATTATGAATATGAATAAACTAACACAGAAATCACAGGAAGCATTTTACAATGCTCAGAACATTGCTATAAAACATGGTCACCAGGAGGTCGACAGTGAACACCTGGCTCTTGCGCTAATAAACCAGGAAAACGGACTAATTCCAAAGCTTGTTGGCAGAATGGGATTGCCCGCAGAAAATATCAAAAACGCTATAGAGATCGACCTCAGGAAGAGACCGAGAGTTTCCGGCGCAGGCCAGGAGGCAGGCAAGATCTTCGTTTCACAGAGACTTTCGCAACTGATCGTAAATGCGGAAGGAGAGGCTGAAAAACTCAAGGACGAGTACATCTCAGTGGAGCATATTTTTCTAGCAATGCTTTCAGAGGGGACTTCTTCCCCTTTGGCTAAGATCTTTGCCACCTTTGGATTGAATAAGGACGGCTTTTTGAAAACTTTGTGCGAGGTCAGAGGCAACCAGAGGGTCACTACAGATAATCCGGAGGACACATACGAAGTCCTGGAAAAATACGGAAGGGATCTTGTGAAGGCTGCCAGAGAAAACAAGCTTGACCCTGTGATCGGGCGAGACGAAGAGATCAGAAGGGTAATAAGGATACTAAGCAGAAAGACCAAAAACAACCCTGTCCTGATAGGAGAACCCGGTGTGGGCAAGACGGCTATCGTTGAAGGCCTGGCAATGAGGATACACAGGGGAGATGTGCCTGAAGGGCTCAAAGATAGGGTTATCTTTGCACTTGATATGGGATCATTACTTGCCGGTGCAAAATACAGGGGTGAATTCGAGGAAAGGCTCAAGGCAGTCCTGAATGAAGTAAAAAAGAGCGAAGGGCAGGTGATCCTCTTTATCGATGAACTCCATACAATCGTTGGAACAGGAAAAGCAGAGGGGGCTATCGACGCAGGAAACATGCTCAAGCCTATGCTTGCCCGCGGCGAACTGCACTGCATAGGAGCAACGACCCTGGAAGAATACAGGAACTACATTGAGAAGGACGCTGCGCTTGAAAGAAGGTTCCAGCCTGTTCTTGTAGAGGCTCCTGACGTTGAGGACACTGTCTCGATACTTAGGGGACTCAAAGAACGTTTTCAGCTCCACCACGGGGTAAGGATACAGGACAATGCCCTTGTAGCAGCCGCTGTCCTTTCAAACCGCTATATTTCAGACAGGTTTCTCCCGGACAAGGCAATCGACCTTGTTGACGAGGCATGCGCGATGATCAGGACGGACATCGATTCCATGCCGGCGGAACTGGACGATGTATCGCGCCGTGTTATGCAGCTTGAGATCGAAGAAGCCGCTTTGAAAAATGAGAAGGACAAGGCCAGCAAAGACCGCCTTGAAACTCTTCAGAAGGACCTTGCAGATCTGAAGGAAAAGGCAAACACCCTCCGCGCTCAGTATGAGACAGAAAAGGAAAATATTTCAAAAGTCAGGTCAATGCGCGAAGAAATTGAAAAAGTCAGACACGAAATAGAAAAGGCTGAAAGGGAGTATGACCTCAACAAGGCCGCCCAGTTGCGTCACGGCACCCTCCCCGACCTTGAAAAAAAGATCGAAGACGAAGAAAAAGTCCTCGCTTCAGGTGCTGCCCGCTTGCTTAGGGAAGAAGTCACCGACGAAGAGATCGCTATGATAATAGCTAAGTGGACAGGCATACCTGTGACAAAACTTATTGAGGGAGAGCGAGAAAAACTTCTCCATCTGGATTCCGAGCTGCACAGGAGGGTCATAGGACAAAACGAAGCCGTTGATCTGGTAGCAGATGCTGTTCTCAGAGCACGTTCGGGAATAAAGGACCCCAAAAGACCTATAGGCTCCTTTATTTTTCTTGGCCCCACAGGTGTCGGAAAAACAGAGCTTGCCAGGGCACTTGCTGAATCGCTCTTTGATTCAGAGGAAAACATCGTAAGAATAGACATGTCTGAATACATGGAAAAGCACTCTGTCTCCAGATTAGTAGGAGCCCCTCCGGGATATGTCGGTTATGACGAAGGAGGCCAGCTCACCGAAGCGGTAAGAAGACATCCATATTCGGTGGTACTTTTCGACGAAATTGAAAAAGCGCATCCGGACGTTTTCAACATACTGCTGCAGATACTTGACGACGGGCGGGCGACCGACAGCCACGGGAGAACTGTTAATTTCAAAAACTGTGTCATAATCATGACAAGCAACATCGGAGCACAGGATCTGATCAACGGCATGGACGCTTCAACGGGCGATATTTCCGAAAACGCTAGAGCCGATGTAATGTCTGCACTGAGAAGCAAGTTCAGGCCGGAATTTCTGAACAGGGTCGACGAGATTATCTTTTTCAAACCATTGAGGATGGAAGAGATAACAGAGATAGTGAAACTTCTGCTGAAGAATCTTGAAGAAAGGCTGAAGGAAAGGAATATCATCCTTGAAGTCGAGCCGGAAGCGCTGAACACTGCTGCCAGAAACGGCTATGATCCGGTCTACGGGGCAAGACCTCTGAAAAGGTATCTGCAGAAAAAGCTTGAGACGCAGATCGCGCGCCTTATAATAAGCGGTGAAGCTTCTGACGGTTCAAGGATAAAAGTCGAGAATCAGGGAAATGACCTTGTTATCCATGTTGAATGATCTCCAATGACAGAAAGGTGCGTTCGCTGATCCAGACCGGCAAATAATGTAAATATTTCCGGGGCTGCGGACAATGCGGCAATATATCGCTGCCCCGGACAACTTTTCTTAAATCAAACAACAAGATCAGGGAGGATTTTGAATGTCACAGAATATTGAGAAACATGAATTCCAAAGCGAAGCAAAGCAAGTACTTGAGTTGATGATCAACTCTGTTTACTCCAACCCGGATATTTTCTTGAGGGAACTGATATCCAACGCGTCAGACGCACTGGATAAGCTGAGGATCGAAAGCCTTAGCAACACAGACCTTTCTGACCTTGTAAAAGACGGCGAGATCAGGATCGAGGCAGACAAAGACTCAAAGACGCTGACAGTGAGCGATAACGGTATTGGGATGGAACGGGAAGATCTTGTCTCATACCTTGGCACCATTGCAAGGAGCGGAACCAAAGAATTCGTAAAAGCGATGCAGGAAGCAGCCTCTTCAAAGAACGGCGATCTTATCGGACAGTTCGGCGTGGGTTTTTATTCCAGTTTTATTGCAGCAGACAAAGTTACAGTCGAAACAAAAAAAGCCGGCTCCGACAAAAGCTGGATATGGGAGTCTGAAGGAGACGGCACGTATACGATAAGCGAAGGAAGCCGTGAATCGAACGGCACGACTATAACCCTACACATAAAAGAAATGGATAAGGACAACGAAGCCTCGAAAGATTATCTCTCAGAATGGACTTTGAGAGGAATAATCAAACAGTATTCTGATTTTGTCACCTACCCAATCTACCTTGAAGACAAATCAAAAGAAAAAAAAGAAGATGTAAAGGACGAACCGGTAAACTCGATGAAAGCTCTGTGGACAAGGCCGGAGAATGAGGTAAGTGAGGACGAGTACAAAGAATTCTACCGCCACCTGACTCATGACTGGGAAGACCCGATGGATCGCATCAGCTACAAAGCAGAAGGCTCCAGTGAATTCCGCGCTCTGCTCTACATACCCTCCCGTCCTCCTGTCGACCTTTTCTTCCAGGAAGGAAAGCACGGAGTACAGCTCTACATACGCCGTGTCTTTATCATGAGCGACTGTCGAGAACTGATCCCTGAGTATCTCCGTTTTATCAAAGGTGTTGTAGATTCAGAAGACCTTTCCCTGAACATCTCCCGGGAAATACTTCAGCAGGACAGACAGACTGCGATGATAAAGAGCAGCATTACGCGTAAGGTGCTTGATGCGCTCAAAAAAATGAAAGCAGACCGCCCTGACGAGTATAAGAAATTCTGGCAGATATTCGGAATGGTCCTCAAGGAAGGAATAATATCCGATACTAAAAACCGCGAACAGATAATGAAACTCTGCCTTCTTGACAGCTCCAAAGGTGAAAAAACCACTCTGGAAGAGTACGTTTCGAGGATGGCAGACGGTCAGAAAAATATTTATTACATAACCGGCGGACCGGTCAAAAACCTTGAGATATCACCAAAGATCGAAGGATTAAAAAAGAAAAACATAGAAGTTCTTCTGCTGGGAGATGCTGTTGACGAGATCTGGGTCAACCATGCAAGAAAATTTAATGAATATGACTTCGTATCAGTATCACAGGAAGACATAGCACTGCCTGAAGGAAGCGAGTTCGAGAACGCAGAGGGAAAAGAGGAACTTGAAAAGACAGGATTTATCTCAAAGCTCAAGGAATCTCTCGCCAACATAGTGGAAGATGTAAAAATATCGACAAGACTGGTCGACTCCCCTGCCTGCTTCGTACAGAAGGGAGAACCCATATCCCCTCAGATGAGGAACTTCTTCCGCAGCATGGGGCAGGATGTGCCTGAGGAAAAGAAAGTCCTTGAGGTAAATCCATCACACCCTCTTATTAAGAAAATAGCTTCTGAGACCGAAAAAGGAAATGCAGACGTCGCGGAGTGGGCAAATGTCCTGATGGGCCTCGCTGCTATTTGCGAAGGAGAGCCGGTCGAAGACGGAAAGAAATTCACAAGACTCATAACAAAGCTTCTGGATAAATAAGATCTCCCAAGATTACCAGGTGTGCCCGATCTTTGTCGGGCACACCTTTTTTTATTGTTTTTGAACTCCCGGATCGCCTCAACTTCTTACTTTTTGCAATCTCTTACCGCATAATTCTTTTATTGAGGATATCAGATATGTTAAACTTGTATGATGAGAAGAATAATATTGACTTTGCTCCTGATTTTTTTATATGTCCCAAGCCCCGCTGCTGCCTTTGAAAAAGCAGCTCCTATGGACTTTATTTTTAAAGGCGGGGAATACCGTGAACGGATAACAATGGTGATAGAAGCCCCAATCACGGCAAGGATCGAGGGTCCGGAAGGCTGCCATTTCTACATCGATTTTGCCGGCAGAAGTGAACTTCAGAACACAGAAACTGATGATAACGGCATAGAAACGTATTCTGCCATCCCTGAGGCTGTTTTCATAAGGTCAGACAGGGATGATCTCGACCCCAGCACATTTTCTGCCGGGCTTATTTACGAACCGGTCACGTCTTCCCTTGCATGGCTCTTACGTTCGTCGGATCCAGGTCATCCTGAAGAGAAATGGACAAAAGAGCTTTCCGAAAGCGAATATAAGTTTATCGGATTCCAGACAACGATAACAGCGGAAGTAGGAACGAATGCCATCTTGGTGCAGTATGCAGGGACCATTCCAGATACAAATGAAATAGTGATCGAGATCACTGATGCCGATGCACCGGATATACTCACCAGAAAGCTCATTTACCCCACAGAGATCCCCGGCTACTTCCAGATGCCGGGGGGTGGCATACTGGGCATAGAAAAAATTGAAATTGAAGAAGGGGTCCCTATGCTCCTTTACGAATGGGGCAAGGAACCGCCTCTATAAGATCACCTGAAAATATATATGCAATTAAAATCAAAAGCCCTGCTAAGTTAGCAGGGCTTTTGATAACTATGACAGCCTCGTTTTTAAGGCTGATATTTTTGATGGTGGGCCCATCAGGAATCGAACCTGAAACCATCCGGTTATGAGCCGGGAGCTCTAACCAATTGAGCTATGGGCCCGCGTTTGTTACTCGATAGTTATTGCTGATACAGGACAGCTGTCTGCAGCCTCTTTGGCACAGTCAGAAATTTCCTGAGAAATAACCATGCCCTTTCCTTCGTCTTCATCAAGCTTAAAAACTTCCGGGCAAAGATGAGCACATACTCCGCAGCCTATACACTCATCAAGGTTGATCTTGATCCCCATGACATGGTCACCTCCCTTCCGGCGTAAGATTCTACGCCAAGAATGGAATTACGTCAATTGAATTTTTATAATTTATTTTTCCGGAGTCACAGAAAGCGTCGCTTTACCATCCCTGTGGGAAAGCGTCAGCAATGATCTGTAGGCTGGGACCGCTTTGTACTCAGGTTCTTCTGAGGCAATAAAAATGCCTACACCGACGACCTCAGCATCAAATTGCTTCGCCATGAGAAGCATTCCCGCTGCTGTACTTCCGCCTCTCATGAAGTCATCAACAACAAGCACTCGGCATCCTCTTTTCAACTGCCTTGTGCCGATGTACATGGTTTTGACATCGCCGTTGGCAGTCGGATAATGTACGCCTACCGCAGATCCGTCGCTTGGCCTGTTTCTGAAGCGGCAGACTGCCAGAGGCACTCCCATTGCATATGCTGCAAACATGGCGATCGGTATGCCCTTTACTTCAGAAGTCATGACAACATCAGGCTGGGATCCAGCGAAGAGAGAAGACATCGCATAGCCTAGGGAAAGGGCGATTTCAGGATTAAAGATAAGATCGCTGTAGTAGATAAGACCCCCCGGCAGATACCTGTCTTTGTCTGCCAGTGTTTCCGCTATTCCCTGAAGCAACTTTATCCTGTATTCCCCTGTACAGAGAGGTATGAACCGTGCACCGCCGCTGCGTCCCCGATCGACCTGCATCTGGCCGATGCCTTCAGCCGTCATTGCAGAATTGATCACTTCAACGTCATCGCTGATAACAGTTTTTGATACATTAAATCTGCCTGCCAGATCTGTCAGGGAGACAAGTTTGGAAGGAGTAAGCATAAACTTGGCTGCCAGTCTTACAAGTCTTTCTGTTCTCTGCCCTCTCATTGAGCATCACTCCAATTCCGTCGTTTTAATTATCCAGTCTTCACGTTCTAAAAATCGTTTTGCATAATTGAGAGAAGATCGGTCCTTGAATATCATAAAGAGTGCGCTTCCGCTGCCGGATAACCCCCAGGCAAGTGAGCCTGACTTTTCAGCAATATTAAAAGCTCTACGGTACTCCGAGTGTTTCTTTGACAATGTTTCCAGAAAATCATTATGAAGAAGGCCGATCCTGGATTTTGATCTTAATTTTTCAGAAATATCGAGTATCTCTTCCCTGAATTCTCCGTAGCGGTGTTCTGTTTTATTATTGATCCTTGATCTGTCAATTTCCATGTAAGCGGCAGAGGTATCAGATCTCCATTGCGGAAATGCCAGAAGCCATTTCAGGTCAGGTATTCCGGTCAAAGGTTCTACCTTTTCGCCAAGTCCGCTTACTATCGCCAGATCAGCTTTTCCTGCAAGAAAAGGAATATCTGATCCGATACCGGAAACCTGGCTGCTTTCAATATCCAGCCCATAGTTTCTGTTCAGCCAGCGAAGCAACGCCGCCGCGTTGCCACTCCCTGCACCCACACCGCTGCCGGTAGGAAATTCTTTTTTGAGGCGCATCTTCAGCGGAGGTATGTTCGAACATTCTGACCTTGCCCACCTCAATGTCCGGACAAGAATATTTTCTCCGCTTATCTCCATGCCTTCAGTTATTAAAATATCACCTATATTTTCATCGTCATGAGGTTGAATTGTCAACCCCTCTATCCCTTTTTTCATCCAAAATAAAGAAATAATTTCATGATAACCATCCGGTCTCTTAGAAAGGACCCTGAGAGTTACGTTGATTTTTATTGGACTGATCAATAATTCTTCCAGAACTATCACCTCTGCAAAAATCGGTCTCCACAAAAAAACATGCCCTGGCTTTTGCCAGGGCATGTTCTTCATATTTTAGAAAAGATTCTCCCCGCTTGATTCCAGCTGTACTTCGACCTCTCTGGTCAGAATATCCGCATAGCTGAAAGAGACGGTGCTCTGCTGAGATTCGATATAGACAGTGAACAGACTTGGATATGTTTCCTGGATGATCCCGTTTCGCTCTTCAACTTTTCTACGGCCATTCGCAGCCCTGTAAAAAATCCGGGATCCTTTGTGCAGACGCACTAGTTCTCTAATAGTATCTAAAGTTTGCGCCATACACATCACCTCCGACCCTTAGTCGGACTATTGTACAGCAAATTCAGATAAATATCAAGTTTTCAATAATATTTACTAATTGAAACAATCAAGTCTATAACAGAAAAAAACTTTAAAACATCAACTCAGTCTTTTCTTTTTAGAAGCAGCCTTTTGTCTCCCACCCTTCGGGTAACTCCCTTACTGTCAAAATATTCAAGCAATGGAAGGATGTATTTCCTGCTGCTGTTTGTAATATCGCGTACCCCTGCCAGGGTGATCTCACCATCGATCTCTGCAAGCTTTTTTCTTAGGTCCTCCTCAATTGCAGAAAAGAAAAGGTATCCCTCCCCTACGATGCTTAGATCCTTACGCTCTCTCATATAGGTTATTATCCTGGTCATTGCTTTTTCAGATATTCCAAGAGACGATCTCGCTTCTTCCACCGAAGGCATCGAGTATCCCGCAGCTGTCAAAAGCTCCTTAAGCTTTGAGACCTCTGAAAAAAACTTTGCTTCATCAAATGGCTCAAATTCAAAAAGCCTGTACCTGTCTCCTTCCAATACGAGCCACTGGTCTCTGAGGAAGATCCTAAGCAATTCCTTAACGAAACGTACATCGCCGGACATAATGCATTTTGAAACTTCTTCAATTTCCATGCCTTTTCGCTCAGGATGTTCGCCATGGAATTTTTTTAGCTCTGACCCCAGCACAGCTTTAAGAAAACTTAGTTTTTCTGACGAAATGTAAATCATCTCTCCTGTTTTTATCGTCGCTAAGCGGCCCTTAGCCTCAAGGCTCGACACAATGCCATCAAGGCGGGATTTATCCGTTCCAAGCAACAGGAGGGCTTCTTTGCCCTTCAGGATGCCTTTGTAGTCAAGAAGAGCCGCCAGACTATCTTTTTCGTTTTTGCTCTCAGTGATTTTATTCAAAAACTCTGTCAAAGATGTTTTTGCTTTTTTGCTTTTGGGTCTCTCTCCCGCAGGAAGAAGGACTCTTCCTCCCGCTATCGTTCTCAGCGGACTGTATGTCCTGAGTATGAAATGAGCGTCATGGGAGAGAGTTATCTCTTCTTCAGGAAGCAACTGGGCAGGTGCAGATTCCCCAGGCAATATCCTTTCCCTGTCAAGCAGCGAGATCCTTGCTATCGTATCTGTGGTCCCAACGTGCAGCCTCAGCCTCTGCCAGTGCTCCACAGGTTCGCTGAAGGAACTCAGCACCGTTACAAGCACATCAATGCAGTCAGAAGCCAAATAACAGTCGGCTGCAGTTAGAGCATCCCCTCTTTTTACTTTATCCAGCGATGTTCCGGAAATGTTGATCGCTATCCTCTGTCCGGCATACGCAGCCTCTACATTCTCGCCGTGGACCTGCAGAGACCTGACCTTGGATGCCAGACCGGAAGGCATGATCTGGACATCGTCTCCTTCTGAAACAGATCCTTTCATCGCAGTACCTGTCAGGACAGTTCCAAAACCTGATATATGGAATGCTCTGTCCACAGGCATAAAGAATGCACCGTTCCGCTCTCTCTGCTTCGCGGAAAGTACCATTTCATCTATCTCAGACATAAGTTCGGGTATGCCTTTCCCTGTTAGAGCGGAGACCGGCATCAGCGGTTTCCCTTCGAGAAAAGTCCCTGCAGTCAGGGAATATATCTCATCCTTAGCCAACTCAAGCATTTCTTCATCTACGAGATCTATTTTGTTTATGACTGCTATGCCGTTTTGTATACCCAGAAGAGTCAGTATTTCAAGATGTTCCCTAGTCTGAGGCATTACTCCGTCATCGGCAGCTATTACAAGCATTACGGCATCGATCCCTGCCGCGCCAGCAACCATCTGCCTTATAAATTTTTCATGTCCGGGAACGTCAATTATGCTTATTGTATTTCCGGAGGGGAGGTCAAGAGGGGCAAACCCCAGCTCTATCGTCATCCCTCTCTTTTTTTCCTCCATGAGACGGTCGCAGTCCACTCCTGAGAGCGCTCTGACTATGGCTGTCTTGCCATGATCGATATGCCCTGCTGTGCCTAAAACGAAGGGGTATTCCCTGTTAGTCAATGCTTTCAGCCTTTCCTCGGTCTATTGAGAACATCTCTTTGAATCCATCCAGTATCCACTTTTCATCTTTTTCTGAAAGGGTGCGCACATGGAACAATAATCTGTCTTCACTGGCTCCTGTAATTACCGGAACACTGAGGAGCCTCAGCTTTTCTGCAAGCTTCCCTGTACTGCCAAGTTCTGGAAGTTTAAGTGAAACAGCATATCCGGGCAGTTCAGAACCTGGAAAAGCTCCGCCGCCAACTGTATCATTTACCGGAATTACATCAAGAAATACTGAGCGAAGTCTGGTCTTGCCCAAAAGGCCTGAAAGCTTCCTTTTGAACCTCTTTGCCTGCCTCTTCATATCTTCGGCATCCCTGTTTATCATCCTAAATGTCGGGATAGATCCCGTCTCTTCCTTGAGATAGAGCCTCAGCGTAGCCTCAAATGCTGCAAGAGTCATCTTGTCCACTCTTAATGCCCTAAGGAGTTGATGTTGTCTTAATTTATCCACCAGACAGGCAGATCCTGCAATAACACCAATCTGGGGTCCTCCAAGAAGCTTGTCTCCTGAAAAAGTGACCAGGTCTACACCGGATTCAATGCACTCTTTCACAGTCGGATCACCTTTTAATGCCGGTCCATCCATCTTGACCAACATCCCGCTTCCCAGGTCTTCCATGAAGACAAGATCATTAGCATGCGCCATCGTGGCAAGTTCTTCCCTGGGAACAGAGGAGGTAAAACCCTGGACTGAAAAATTTGAAGTATGCACCTTAAGTATCATTGCAGTCTCTTCTGTTATTGCACTTTCATAATCTCGCAGATGTGTCTTGTTTGTAGTACCGACTTCGACCATCCTGCTGCCCGAAAGTGCCATTATTTCCGGTATCCTGAAAGAGCCGCCTATCTCTACAAGTTCTCCCCTTGAGATCACTGTTTCCTTATCTTTTGCAAGGGCTCCGAGAGAGAGTATTACAGCCGCAGCATTGTTGTTGACCACTATTGCCGCTTCTGCTCCGGTCAGACGGCAAAGGAGCCACTCTACGTGGTCGTTCCTGTGCCCCCTTGATCCGGTTTCCGGCGAATATTCCAGTGTGCTGTAGTTCGCCGCAACGCTGTTTACAGCATCAACCGCTTCTTTTGCTAGAAGGGCCCTGCCCAGATTAGTATAGAGAACGACTCCGGTAGCATTAACCACCGGCCTCAGGCTTTTATGCGCTCGGGTTTTCAGCCTTTTTTCGGCTTCAGCCGCGATTTTTCCTGTGTCAAAAGCCACGTCAGGATCTTTGAATATTTTCTCCCTTTGGTCATCGAGCACTCCTGAAATGACTGATTTTACTGAATCACGGCCTATTTCAGCTTCGTATTTCCCGATCCAGGGCATTGAAAGGATCTTGTCCATTGATGGTATATTGCGCATAGCGTTCTGGATCTTTTCTTTCAAGGAGAACCCCTCCTGCCGGCTGATAAAAAAATATAAGATCTAAATATCAAATATAAATACTGCTGTTGCGGACAATAAAAATTATTCCCGGTCATCTACACTAAACATTATAAAGTACACCGGATAAGAATCAAACCAGTTCAGACCAAATCATGTTTGCGACCCTCATGCCTTTTGATGAGAGAGAGATCCTTTTTTCGGAAATATCGTAAAGGTCTTCAGTAAACCGACTAAGTTTTTCAATTATCTTCTTCTCTTCCAAGATTCCGTACTTATTGGAAAATTCTTCCCTGTCAATTCCTTTTGACATCCTCAAAGCAAGTACCGCTGCTTCCGACGCCTTTCTTTCTCCAAATAGCCTTTCGCCTGAAGCTATCGAACTGCCGCCCTGATCAAGCGACCTGGAATATTCAGTGATCCCGGATATATTTTTGTATCGCCAGCCCTTAAGAAAGCCTGATGCGCCCG